>OOBV01000925.1_pt1 | contig 23258 bp, 20 predicted proteins | sample 1671731 | NCBI WGS metagenome assembly OOBV01 (sample SAMN06348186, study PRJEB24527) | human gut metagenome | biome: human gut; feature: ankylosing spondylitis patient; material: feces | host: Homo sapiens | place: China | collected 2015-10
TAAGTTAATGACATTGGACAGCTTGTCCCCCCTTAACAATCCTCTCTCCGCCGAGCTGAGCCAGCTCGACCGCAGTTGATGCAATGTTTTTTTATTTAATTCTGTTCCGCTGCTTCCATTCGCTGATAAATCTCTAACACTTGCTGTTTTTTCTCCATCAGCTGGTCAAACTGCCGGATATATTCATATGGGAATTTATAGTTATGAATCCGAGTAATCCGTCCGCAGTCCGGCTCTACAATCTTTGTAGACGCTGCACAGCCTGCTCCAAAAATGGATTGCGATTCGTCCATAATCAGCATGTTATAATAGGATTCTTTCCCAGCCCGTGCATAGCCCACATTCTCCTGATTGTCAATGGTGTTCTTCTGCCGATACATGTAATATGGCTGGTAACCATATTCCGGCAGCAGAGCAATGCTGTCCCGCACCATCTCCCGCACTGGATTGCCAATCTGTGCCTGACGATCGGAAAAGAGCGTTGCCGCTCGTTTCAAGGTCAATGTATGCACGGTGATACTATCCGGATTCAATGCCAGTACTTTTTCCAGTGTCCGATGAAAGCCCTCTGGTGTATCGTGCGGCAGCCCTGCAATCAAGTCCATGTTGATGTTGGTAAAGCCAACTTCTCGTGCCAACTGAAATGCCTCTGCAATTTGTGCAGAAGTATGTTTTCTACCGATTTGCTGCAAAACAGCATCTTCCATCGTCTGTGGGTTGACAGAAATCCGGTCAACACCATAGCGTTTCAAGACTTCCAGTTTCTCCCGTGTAATGGTGTCCGGTCTGCCTGCCTCTACACAGAACTCCCGTACCTTAGAAAGGTCAAAAACTCGCACGACTGTTTGCAGGAGCTGTTCCAACGCTTCCGCAGAAATGGAAGTTGGCGTACCACCGCCAAAATAAATCGTATCCACGGTGACTTGCAATTTCTGAATGATGTCCCCCCAGATTTCCAGTTCCCGACAGAGCAGGCGAATATATTCCGGCATCAGGTGCTTTGCCTGTGCAATGGAATGGGATACAAAGGAACAGTAACTGCATCGAGTTGGACAAAACGGAATCGAAATATAAAAGCCGATTGACCGTTTCGGGGTCTGCCGAAGCAAGGGCAGCTGTACTTCTGCTGTCTTCCGCAGCAAAGATAGCTTTTCTGGCGATACCAGATAGACCGTTCGCAGCTGCTCCATAACTGCATCCAACGATTCGCCGCTTTCTTCCATCATGGAAAATGCCTTTCGGACAGGACGAATCCCCGTCAGCAAGCCCCACGGCACTTCGATTCCCGTCATCTCCTGCAACAGCGTGAACAGCATCCGGCTGAACTGATATTCACAGATCTGTTTGTTTTCTTCCGGTGTGCACTTCGGCAACTTTGCTGCACAGCGGCGGTATTTTCCCTGATACCGCAACACGCAGAAAAACCATGTAAATTGTTTTCCCTGTTTCAGCTGCAAAAATGCACCCTGCTCCGCAGAACGGAGCAGGGAGGCAGTTTCATAGGAAAAAACAAACTTGGTCGCCGGAAGAAAAATTTTCAGCATACATTCAATTTCATATTTCAGCGAATGCCCATATAATTCCACCGGAAATGTGGGCAGATTGGTTTGTGTGGTTTCCTTCATTTCATCACCTTAAATTTGGATTGTGTTCCCGTTCAAAAGAAAGGGTTGAGGTTTCGTTGTGTCCCGGTAAAACGTCATAATCTCCCTCCAGCTGTTTCAGCCGCTGCAAGGAAGCATATAGTTCCGCATCACTGCCGCCCGGAAAATCGGTTCTGCCACGAGAGCAGCGGAACAGGGTATCTCCCGTAAAGAGTGTTCGGTCTAACTGATAGCAGACACCGCCTTTGGTGTGTCCCGGTGTATGCAGGACATGGAAAACGCATTCATCCTGCACAATCGTATCTCCATCATGAATTGCATGATATTCGGAAATCGGTGTGGTTTCGGTTTCTCCGGTAATCCACTTTTCTAAATTCAAATTGCTGTCCGACAACATCGGTGCATCGGCTTCGTGGATATAAACTTCTGCCCCAGTTGCTGCCTGCAATTCGGCAACACCGCCGATGTGATCGTAGTGTCCATGCGTCAGCAGGATTTTTTGCAATGTCAAACCATTTTCCTGCAAAAACTGCAAAATCTTCGGCACACTACCGCCTGCATCAATCGCAACGGCGTTGTGCTGTTCGGTTGCAATGATATAACAATTCACCGCCAGCGGTGCAACCATAATACGGGTAATCTTCGCCATGGTTCTTATCCTTTCTTGGTACGTTCTACGGAAATCACGCCTGGAATCCGTTTCAGCTTATCCATCAGCTGTTGCAGCTGGTCATTTCCGTTGAGTCTTACTGTAATTTCACAGACTGCATTGCCGTTCTTGAGATTATAGGAACGAGAATGTACAATCATCATGCGAGAATCTACCACAATCTTGATGACATCCATCAGCAGCCCAATCCGGTCGGGAGCTAAAACATCCAGACTTGCAACAATTGGAGCAGCCGCAGCCGTTTCCGTCCACTTCGCCTTGTTCCACCTACCAATACGTTCCGGATCGCCGGATTTCAAATCCCGCAGATAATTCGAACAGTCAGCCCGATGAATGGCAAGCCCATATCCTCTTGTAGTGAAAGTCACAATCTCATCGCCCGGCACCGGATGACAACAGTTTGCACAATGATTCGGCAGGTTGTCGATCTGGTCAACAATGACATAAGAATCATCTTCTTTTTTCTGAACGTAAACCGGCATATTCTCTGCGGATAACGGCTTTTCTTCTTCCTGCTTTTTATACAGCTTGTCATAGCGGTCTTTGAGTCTTGGAATCAAGTTGGAAACATTGATGCCGCAATATCCCACAGAGGCAAGGAAATCATCCAGTGTTTCGCATTTATAGCGAATCATTTCATCGTGCAGCAGTTCAGTCAGTTTCTCGTCATTCTCCATGCGAATATGATTCCGCCGCAGTTCGTTCTCCAGTGTCTTTCTGCCGGTCTGAATGTTCTCTTCCCGACATTCTTTTTTCAGCCACGAGCGAATTTTAGAACGAGCTTCGGTTGTCTTTACGATATTCAGCCAATCCCGATTCGGCCCTTTGTTCGGGTCTTTCGAGCATTCAATTTCACAAATCTGTCCAATCTGCAACGGCTGATCTAGCGGCACAAGTTTTCCGTTGACCTTTGCCCCAATCATGCGGTTTCCGACTTCGGTATGAATCCGGTAAGCGAAATCAATCGGTGTAGAACCCTTTGGTAGGAAAATCGGCTTGCCCTTTGGTGTCAGGATTCCAACATCCTGCCGAGCATCGTTTTTCAGATTGCGGACAAATTCTTCCATGTCATCGGAATTCTGCTGTTCTTCAATCAGCTTTCTTGCCCAGTTCGTCCACTGATCCATATTTCCGCTGGTTTCTCCCTGCTTATATTTCCAGTGGGCAACAATTCCATATTCGGCTGCCTGATGCATCGCATGCGTCCGAATCTGTACTTCAAACGGCAGCCCATAGGCATAGACCGTCATGTGAATGGAACGGTAGCCGTTCGGCTTTGGCATGGCAATATAGTCTTTCGTCCGATTCGGCAACGGCTGATAAAGCATCCCGACCACGCTCATGGCAACATAACATTCTTCCACGGTATCCACGATAATCCGAGCCGCATATTTGTCATACACTTCTGAGATTTCATGCATATCTTCTTTGCGAATCGCAGCATATACTTTTCGATAGATGCTATACAGGCTCTTTACTCGTCCCGTCACTTCCGGCGGATTTTTAATGACGGTACTTTTTTCCAATCCTTTCCGCAACTCCTGCTGAATCTTTTCAATAAAGTTTTTTGCGTCTTCATCTTTCAGCTGTAACTCTTTTTCAATCTCATAGCAGCCGCAAGGGTCAAGAAACATAATCGCACGGTCGGAAAGCTCTTCTTTGATTTTCCAGATGCCCAACTGGTCTGCCATCGGTGCATAGACATTGAGAGTTTCCTTGGAAATTCGGCTTCGCTTTTCCGGCGGTAAAAAGTGCAGCGTCCGCATATTGTGCAGGCGGTCTGCCAGCTTGATGATAATGATTCGGATATCTTTCGACATCGCAAACAGCATTTTCCGAACGCTTTCCATCTGCTGTTCTTCCTTGTTCAGAACCATCTGCTTCATCTGAACCAGCTTTGTCACACCGTCTACCAGCTGGGCAATATTCTGTCCAAACAGCTTGCAGATGTCATCCAGTGTATGTCCCGTATCTTCTACAACATCATGCAGCAATCCGGCACAGACACATTCGGTGTCCATTCCCAGAGATACCAGAATCCAGGCGACTGAAAGCGGATGTACGATATATGGTTCTCCGGAAGAACGCTTCTGGTCACCGTGTGCCTGAAACGCAAACTCATAAGCCGATACAATAATGGGCAAATCATAGTTGCGGTTCGTCCGTACGATGTATTTACTTAAATCCGAAATCGTAACGTTGTCCGGAATTCCCTGTAAAACACTTTGATCATTTATCATAAGAAACCCTCCCCGTTTTTTCCTGTATCTCTGCGAGAATCGCAGACTGTTCCAGCTGCACCGTTCCTGTAACTGGCAGCCGCTGAACTGTTTCCTTCCAAACATCCATTTGTATCAGCTTTAATTCTGCGAAAATATCCAGAATCAGCCGCAGCTTTCCATAGTTATACTGCGGTTGCAGCTGAATAAATAACGTATCCATTGCCAATGGTGTTTCCGGCAAATGCCGATAAACCTGCACCAACTCCGAGCGTGTCGGGGTCATCGCTGCATAATAAGCATCCGGCAATGGCTCTTTCCGGCAAACCGTTTCGTATGCCTCACGGGCTGCAAAATACTTTGCCTGTGAAATGCCACTTCTGCGGTAATCTTTTACAATTAACGAGAGTTGCGGTCTGCCCTGAAACGTCTTGCACTCTGCCGTTACCAGAAAATCACACATGCTTTGCAGCGGTAAGCCTACGGCATCCGGTGCAACCCGAAACAACAGCACATCCAAATACAGACTGCCATACCGCAGCTTTAACTTGCTGTGCAGACCGCCGGAGAGCGGCTGAATTGCTTCTAATACAGCGTGACAAATCGCAAAAACCGGAGCTGGATTGCCCTCGCCGTATGGTTCTAAAACTGAAAGGCTTGCAATATTCTCTATGGTAAGCTCCTGCGGCAACAGCAACCGATCTGCCTGCAAGGTCATCTGCGGCATATGCGGAAACTGCTCTGCTGCATACTGCTGTACGGCTGCGAAAAACGCCGGAATTTCTGCAGCGGAAAGCGAAAATCCGCCTGCTCCCGGATGTCCACCATATTTTGTCAGGTGGCTGCGGCAAGCATCCAGACACGCAAACACGGAAAAATCACCGAATGACCGTGCCGAACCTCTCGCCTGTTCGCCCTCAATCGTAAGAACCATGACCGGTTTCCCGAACTGCTCCTCTAATCGAGCCGCTACAATTCCAATCACACCATGATGCCAATCGTTTCCGCTGAACAATAATACTCGCTGCTGTACCAATTCCGGATGAACTTGAATCTGTTCCTGAATCTCCTGCAAAATGTCAGCTTCGGCTTCCTTTCGCTGTCGGTTGCACTGCTCCAGCTGCTTCGCAAGCGGCATGGCTTCTTCCATCGTTTCCGCCAGCAGCAACGATACTGCCAGCTTCGGCGAACCAAATCGCCCAGCTGCATTGATGCGTGGGGCAAGCGTAAAGGCAAGATTGGTTGCCGTCAGCGTCTTTCCCTGCATCCCAGTCAGTTCCAGCAGTGCCAGCAAGCCCGGGCGTTCCGTATTGGCGAGCAACCGCAACCCTTGCTGTACCAAAAAGCGATTTTCTCCCGTCAGAGAAACCACATCCGCAACCGTTGCAATCGCTGCCAAATCGCCGAACTGCTCTAACGCAAAAGTCATATCGCCGCCGTCCATCGCTGCAACGAGTTTCAATGCCAGTCCTGCCCCACAGAATAGCGAGAACGGGGACGGGCAGTCCACACGATGCGGGTCTACTACGGCAACTGCTGCTGGCAGTGTACTGTAGGGCTGGTGGTGGTCAGTAATCACCAACCGCATGCCCTGTTCTGCAATCCAGTCGGCTTCCTCTAACGCTGCGATTCCGTTATCCACTGTGACAATCAGCGAAACACCCTGTGCTTTCAGTGTTTCCAGTGCGTTCAGATTCATACCATATCCTTCCGACCGCTCCGGAATATAATAAACCACATCTGCACCCAGTTCCATGAGATAAGAATAGAGAATGACGGTCGCCATCACGCCGTCACAGTCATAATCTCCATAGACACAAATTTTTTCTCCGCTGTCAATCGCTGCATTTAAACAATCGGCTGCCGCCTGCATATCCCGTATCAAGAACGGGTCAGAGAGTGCCGGACAGGAAAACTGCGATGCCGTTTCCTCAATCGTTCGATAACCTCGTACCGTCAACAATTCTGCACAAAAAAGCGAAAGGTCACTGTTCGCCTGTATGTTCTTTGCAGCCGCTTCATCCGGCTGCTGAATCTGCCACTTCTTCATCTCCACACTCCCTTATTTTTTTCTTATTATACAAGAAAACCCGAAAAAAAGCAATATGCTGTAAGGAAATTACATCAACTATCACAAATGCAGGTCTGTTTTTTTGTATGCTATGCCATCCATTTCCAGAAATTGTTTCACTGCTGCAAACGATTGCAACGATTCTGCGGACAACGGTCTGTCGTGCAACATTTCCCAAGAATTTGCTGTTTTTCCGCTGGGAAAAATGCTTGACAAACCACTTCTTTTTTGTTATGATGGTGATGTACATGCATGATTTCATTGAACATTTCAATAGATAGGAGGTTTCGCTATGCACACACAACAGGATTCAGATGCTGCTTTGCAGAACAATCTAACCATTTCCGAAAAATCTGTGGTTCCCTATACGCATAGCAGCGGATACGCCATTGCATCTTTAATTCTAGGCATTATTTCCTCTGCCCTTGCCTGCGTTCCGATTCTCTCCACAATTTGCAGCATTCTTGGGATTGTTTTTGTCATCAAAGTACGGAAACAGGAAAAAGTTTTCCACAATGGTCTGGTCACTGCCGGTCTGATTCTCTGTATCTGCGGTTTTGTATTATCGCTGTTATTCTTGGCTTATTGGATTTGGTATCTGTTCGTCTTTCTCTGTACAGTGGAAACACAACCCCATCATGAAGCACCGCCGCCGATGCCAAAATATCATGGACATCCGGCAAAATTTCTTTTGTCTTTCTATTTCCAAAGATAATCCGATCATATTCAGCAGCTTGTAGAAAAACAAGTTGCTGTTTTTCTGTTCATTCCATCCATCATGCATCTTGTGACACGCTTTTCATAAAATATTCTTATTTGAAAATGTGCCGTTTCACCGAATCACCATTTTGAAACAATTCTGTTTCAATTCGTTACTAATTGTCCACATTCAGCATGTTGACAAAAAAGAAACTCTATGATAGAATAATTATGGAACATTTATACAATATTTGAGAAAAGGAGGATGGAAATGAAACAAAAAATAACAGCGGTTCGTACAATCTTGCTGCGGGGTTTTGCTTGTATCTTATCAACAGTTTTTGGAATTTCGTTTTTATTAAATGGCAGTGCTTTTTCTGCATCTGCAGCAGAATTGGGGGACGTTGATGGAGATGGTTCGGTTACAATACAAGATGCGTGCTGGATTTTGGAAACCTATGCAAAAATCTCTGCCGGTATCCCCACGGAGGTTTCAAGTGACTTGAAAGTCACGGCAGATGTCGATGAAGATGGTGTTATCTCCGTACAGGATGCTGTTATGGTGCTGCAATATTACGCCAAACAGGCAGCCGGCATTACGGTTAGCTGGGAGATTTTAAGAATGTCCGCAGCAGAGCAACTTGCATGGGATCGTTCTCAAAAGGTTTTAGAATTGGTCAATGAAAACCGTGCAGAAAATGGACTGGCTGAACTTTCTTTCAATAAAGAATTGTATCAGGCTGCTTCTATCCGAGCAGAAGAACTTGCAACATCGTTTTCTCACTCTCGACCAAATGGAAAATCTGCTTTTTCCGTTTTGGACGACTTAGAAATTTTCTATATGTGTGCTGGTGAAAATATTGCTGCTGGGTTTAATACCCCAAAAACGGCAATAACTGCCTGGATGCATTCTCCGGGACATCGTGCAAATATTTTGGGTACAGATTATACCAGTGCAGCTGTTGGCGTTTATGTTTCTTCTGATGAAACTTGTTACTGGTGTTTGATGCTCATCGGTGATTGATGAAAATTGAATCGGTTCACCCCCTCTGGAATTCCTGCATAGTATAACGGTAGGAATACACAGAGGGGGATTTTTTTATGCCAACGATTAGCTTATGCATGATTGTACGAGATGAAGCAGCTGTTTTAGAACGCTGTTTGCAGTCTGTTGCCCATCTGGTCGATGAAATCATCATTGTAGATACTGGCTCTGTCGATGAAACAAAGACGATTGCAGCCGCTTTTACACCGCACCTCTATGATTTTCCGTGGCAGGATGATTTTTCTGCTGCCCGAAACTTTGCATTCTCTAAGGGCACGGGAGACTATCTATTCTGGATGGATGCAGATGATGTATTGCCTCCGGAAAGTCAACAGCGATTTTTAGAGCGAAAACCATACTTTCAGGCAGACATGATTGTAATGCCCTATTATGCAGCGTTGGACGGACAAAATCAACCGCTCTTTACCTTTGAACGAGAACGCCTGATGCGGCGAACCGCAAACTATCAATGGGAAGGGGCGGTGCACGAAGTCATTCCGATTCGGGGAACAGTTCAGCGAGAAGACATCCCCATCTGGCACAAAAAACAAAAGCCACGGGATGCAGACCGAAACTTGCAAATCTATCAAAAGCAAATTGCTGCTGGCATTCCGTTTTCTCCACGGGAACAATATTACTATGCACGGGAGTTAATGGAACACGCTGCCTATCAGGCTGCCATCTCGGCATTCTCTAAGTTTTTAGCGGATGGCGGTGGCTGGTCGGTAGACTGTGCAACCGCCTGTCTATGTCGAGCGGATTGTTACCAGCAACTTCAGCAGCCGGAAGCTGCCCTGCAAAGTGTATTCCAAAGTTTTCAGTATGCCACGCCACGGGCAGATGCTTGTTATCGAATCGGACAATATCTGTCTGCCCATCAACAATTAGAAGCAGCCGTTTTCTGGTTTCAGCTGGCATTGGAATGCGGAAAACGTCCGCAAGTGGGATTTTGCCAGCCGATTTATCTGGAAGAACTGCCGCTGACTGCCCTCTGCCAGTGCCTGTTGGCGTTGGGGAAAACAGAGGAAGCTAAACCTTATCTCAAAAAGAAAGAATTGTTAGAAAAACAAAAAGGGGGAACACTTTATGGCATGTTATGATTCTAAAAATCCGAACTGTGGCTGCTGTCCACCGCCGCCGCCAATGCCAACGTGTTGTTTTCAAGGGCCGCCGGGTGTAACGGGAGCGGTTGGTGCAACGGGGGCAACCGGTGCAACTGGTATGGCTGCCACTGTTCAAGTTGGCACAACCACTACAGGTGCACCGGGAACAAATGCCAGCATCATCAACACCGGAACGGACAGCAATGCTGTGTTGAACTTTGTCATTCCTGCTGGAGCAACGGGAGCAAATGGTGCAGATGGCACGGCTGCCACTGTTCAAATTGGCACGACTACCACAAGTGCACCGGGGACAAATGCGAGTGTCACCAACACCGGAACGGAAAATAACGCTGTGTTGAACTTCGTCATTCCTGCTGGGGCAACAGGGGCAAACGGTGCGGATGGTGCAACTGGTGCGGATGGCACGGCTGCCACTGTCCAAGTCGGCACGACCACTACAGGTGCACCGGGAACAGATGCAAGCGTTACGAATACCGGAACGGAAAGCAATGCGGTGTTGAACTTTGTCATTCCTGCTGGGGCAACAGGGGCAACGGGGGCTGATGGTGCAACTGGTGCGAATGGCACGGCTGCTACTGTTCAAGTTGGCTCGACTACCACGGGTGCACCGGGAACAAATGCGAGCGTCACCAACACCGGAACGGAAAGCAATGCTGTATTAAACTTCGTCATTCCTGCCGGAGCAACGGGGGCAACGGGAGCAAATGGTGCAGCTGGTACGGCTGCCACTGTTCAAATTGGCACAACCACCACAGGTGCACCGGGAACAGATGCAAGCGTCACCAATACCGGAACGGAAAGCAACGCTGTGTTGAACTTTGTCATTCCTGCCGGTGCAACGGGGGCAAATGGTGCAACTGGTGCGGCTGCCACTGTTCAAATTGGCACAACCACCACAGGTGCACCGGGAACAGATGCAAGCGTCACCAATACCGGAACGGAAAGCAACGCTGTGTTGAACTTTGTCATTCCTGCTGGTGCAACGGGGGCAAACGGGGCTGATGGTGCAACTGGTGCGGACGGCACGGCTGCCACTGTACAAGTCGGCACAACCATCACAGGTGCACCGGGAACAAATGCGAGCGTTACCAACACCGGAACGGAAAGCGACGCTGTATTAAACTTCGTCATTCCTGCCGGAGCAACGGGAGCAGCTGGAGTTGCCGGAACTGCTGCCACCGTGCAAGTCGGCACGACCACCACTGGCACACCCGGAACAAATGCCAGTGTTACCAACACCGGAACGGAAAGCAATGCGGTGCTAAACTTCGTCATTCCTGCTGGGGCGACTGGGGCTTCTGCTGCTGAATCAAGACCAAGTGTTCTGGCGGTACAAGATACCACAGAGCAGGCATTGACTGAAAATACACCCGTTTCCTTTGCGGTTAATCTGCTTCAATCTGGAACAGATTTGACACATGCTGCTGGCAGCAATCAAATTACAGTGGAAACTCCCGGCATTTATCAGGCTGCTTTTACAGCGGAAGTTTCTCCAACCGGAACTGCTACCCTGCCGTTGACGATTTCCCTTTCTCTTGAACAGGGAACAACCATTCTTGAAACAAGCAGCACCACTATGACGACCGCAGAACAGAGCAATACACTTGCGTGGAACATTCCATTTACCGTAACCGCTGCACCTGAAGTCCTCCAAATTCTTTCAGATGGAACGGATGTCATCTTAAATCGTGCAACACTCACCATCAATAAAATCGGAACGGTTTAAGAAAATACTATCTGCAAATGAAAATCACCGCACAGCCTTTGGTTGTGCGGTGATTGCTTATAGACTAGCTTGCAGCGTGTTCCAGCAAAAATGTTTTCAAATCCAAAACCGTATCTGCCAGATAGACCGATGGATATGATTCCAGTTCCCCAACTGGTGCATATCCATAATGAACGCCAATAAACGGCAGTCCGCAGGCAGCTGCACCCTCTGCATCAAATTTGCGGTCGCCAATCATAACAACCTGCTCTTTCTGTGTTTCTGGAATGTGCAATTGTTGCATGGCTCGTTGCATCAGATACGCTTTGGATGCATCGGAATGTTCCATGGAACTGCCTATAACTACATCAAAATACGGCATCAGTTCAAAAAATGCAACAATCTTTTTCGCATAAAATTCCGGCTTTGCCGTTGCCATGGCAATTTGATAACCTGCTGCTTTCAACGCTTTCAGACAATCTGTAATCCCTGGATAGAGCCGATTCTCTTTCCAGCCAACTGTTCCATAGCGTTCCCGATATTTCTCAACAGCAAAGGAAACCATTGGTTCTTGCATCTGATAAAACGTAGCAAATGAATATGCCAACGGCGGGCCAATAAACCGAATCAATTTTTGTGGGTCGGATTCTTCTATGCCGCAGGCTTTCAAGGCATATTGCGTGCAGCGGAGAATCCCCTCTTGAGAATCTGTCAATGTTCCATCCAAATCCCACAAAACAGCACGATAAGACATCTTGTTTCAGCTCCTTTCCATTGTACCGCAACCGATACAATGTGGATTTTTGGGGAAAGAAACCGTTCTGGTTTTCATTGTTGCAAAGTCAAAACTCAACAGCCTGCCAGTCAACAGTTCTCCAATATGGGTCAGGTAGCGAATTGCCTCCAATGCCTGCAAATTGCCAATGACACCGGCAACCGCTCCCAAAACACCCACTTCTTTACAAGTCGGAACAGCCCCTTCTTCCGGCGGTGCTTCAAAAAGGCAGCGATAACACGGACACGTTTCCTCGGGCACATAGGTGAAAATCTGCCCCTGATAGGCAAGAATTCCACCGTGAACATAGGCAACTCGTTCTGCAACGCAAACATCATTGATGAGAAACTTGGTCGGCAAGTGGTCGGTACAGTCTAAAACGATATCATATTGCCGGACAAGCTCCGGCAGGTTGTCTGCGTCTGCCATCACCGGATAGGTCTGTATGGTCACGCTGGAGTTACAGCGGTGCAGGGCATTAGCTGCACAGGTCACTTTCGGCATGCCAATTTCAGAATCGGTATAAAGAATCTGCCGGTGCAGGTTCAACAGGCTGACCGTATCGCCGTCCATCAGCCCAATTGTTCCTACACCGGCAGCAGCCAGATAGAGAGCTGCCGGACAGCCCAGTCCGCCCACACCAATGAGCAGCACACGGGCTGCCTGCAAAGCAGCCTGTCCAGCTTCCCCGAAACCAGATAATGTCATTTGCCGAAGATACCGCTGCGAATCAATTGGTTGCAGCATCTCAAAAATCCTTTCTGTTCGGAAATATCATTTTGTTTTTGATGGATTCTGCATCAATAGAAAGTGGCTACTTCCTGCTCCGGTTTGGAAGTTACTGCGACTTCCTTAACAGTCAGCACAGGGCCTTTTCCACGATACAGCTTATGCCGGGTAATATGAATCGAGGCAGTAATATTCACCCACTGGCGATTGCTCAGGGCAAATGCATTGCTCCACTCTGCAACTACACATTGATAGGTAATATCTTCCACGCAGCAGGTCATAACATGACGACCAACGGCAAATGTTCCCTTCGGGAACTTCTTGTCTACTGCAACGATTCCACGGAACTTGACGGTTTTGCCCTCATATTTGTTCATGTCTTCCATCAAATCCCGATACCAGATTGCATAGTCCCGGTCATCAATCTGAATCACTGGTGCATTGATGTCAAACGGCAACGGGTCTTCGATTTGGTCATATTCTACTTTCCCATCGGTATATTCATAGGCAATATCCGTTCTCCGGCTAACTGCCCGAACAATCTTATGAAATTCCATCTTGTCCATATCCTTGGTAAAGCGGTTGAATACCACCAGTTCACAGGTGTTCAGCTTATCTACAACCAGACTCCGCATATTGGCGTTGTAGTTCATAAAGGTTGTGGCATCGACAAAGCACATCTCCTGATACACCGTCCAGTTGTCCGGAATGTGTTCAAACAGGAACTTCAGCTGCCACATTCCGTTGTATTCCAGAACGACCCGTTCTGCCTGATGTTTTTCCAGCAGTTCGGTCAGGTGTTCCGGATTCAGTTCAGATTCGTCTTCAATGACTTCCTGATAAACATTCTTTGCCGGATAGGTGGAAATATCATATTCTTCTTCGCCCTCTTCGCAGAGCAGCAGCAATGTGCGTTCGCCCTTATTGAACCGAGGGTCTTCCATGGTTTCCTGAATGAATTTGGTCTTACCGCCTTCCAGAAAACCAGTAAACAGGTAAACCGGAACATCTTCCGGCTGTTTTCTTGCTGGCATGTATGTGCCTCCTTTGCTTAGCAGGTGCGGAACAGTGCAGCCAGTGCATCTTCCTGAATGTGAGAACCAATGACGCAGAGTCTGCCGGTGGTGGAAGCACTGCCTGTCCGAACGTCTGGTGTACCCGGTACATAGTCAAAGTGAATCCACTTGCCATCTGCTCCGGCAACAATGCCCTTTGCACGCAGAATCATACCATATTTTTCTGCATCTTCGAGCTGTTCCAGTGCCGTCTGAATTTCTTCTGCGGTATACGTCTTTGCCGTTTCCATGCCCCAGCTGGTGAATACTTCATCTGCATGGTGGTGATGGTGATGTTCGTGATCGTGGTCATGGTCATGACAACCGCAAGTGCAGGATTCGCCGTGATCATGGTCGTGGTCATGATGGTGGTGCTCGTGTTCGTCATGATCGTGGTCATGTTCGTCATGGTCATGGTGATGATCGTGATCATGGCAGCCACAGGATTCATCATGGTCGTGGTCATGGTCATGATGGTGATGTTCGTGTTCATGCTCATGTTCATGCTCATGTTCGTGCTCGGTTTCTTCGAGCAGGTTCTTCAGAGCAGAATCCAGTGTTTCCGTCTGATTCATCGCAGCCAGCAGCTGTTCTCCGCTCAGCTGTTCCCAGTCTGTTGTTACGATAGGAGCAGTGGTGTTCAAGGCACGCAGACGCTGTACGCAGTCTTCCAGCTTGGATTCTGCCAGACCAGCGGTATGGCTCAGAATCAGGCAGCTTGCATGTTCAATCTGATTGTTAAAGAATTCGCCGAAGTTCTTCTGATACATCTTGCACTTCTTTGCATCGACAACCGTTGTGAAGCTTTCCAGATGAATTTCTGCATTGTGCAGATTCTGCACTGCACGGATGACATCGCTCAGCTTGCCAACACCAGACGGTTCAATCAGAATCCGGTCTGGATGATACTGATCCAGCACCTTTTGCAGAGCATTGCCGAAATCGCCAACCAGACTGCAGCAAATGCAGCCAGAGTTCATTTCTGTGATATTCACGCCAGCATCCTGCAAGAAACCGCCGTCAATTCCGATTTCGCCAAATTCATTTTCAATTAAAACCAGCTGTTCGCCAGCGTATGCTTCTGCAATCAGCTTCTTGATGAGTGTGGTTTTACCAGCACCGAGAAAACCAGAAAAAATATCTACTTTTGTCATACTTACAATCTTCTTTCTCAGAAATTTATGGTTCCCCATAGTTGTTTTTAGTATATCACAAAATGTGGAAAGATGCAAGCGGAATCCATTCTGTTTTTGTGAATGCTTTATGACAGAGCCGCCCCAGACAGCGGCAAGGCTTTCTGCTGCACAATCTGTTCAATGACCTCTCGAAAGATGGGGGCTGCTGCATCGTTACCATATCCGCCGTCCTCCGCCAATACGGTCACCACATAGCGTGGTTTGGATGCAGGGAAAAAGCCTGTAATCCAGCCGTGGCAGTATTCCACCCCGTTTTCATCATATCGCCCTGTTTGTGCCGTGGAGGTTTTTGCTCCAACGGTAATCCCATCCGGAACACCCTGAAACGTATCGCTGCCGTAAGCAGCTGCAATCATCAATTCCTGTAGAGCGATTGCGGTATTCGAGAAGAATGCCGGAGTCGCAGTTGTTTCTGTTTCCGTCACAAGGGAAACACCATCTTTCGTAATGCCACGAATCAGACGAGGCTGCGGCAATGTTCCGCCATTGGCAATCGCACACGTCATACGGGCAACCTGCAACGGTGATGCGGTCAACATGCCCTGTCCAAAACAAAAGTTTGCTTTTTCGGCGGAGATTTTCAAGTCCTGTAAAGTGGGCAGGATGCCACCATCCGCAGATATGCTATCTGTCAGGGGAATTTCTGTCCCGTATCCGAGTTTTTCTGCTGTCTGAAATAGGGTTGCTGCGGAAAGCTTTTGGCTGAGAGCGATGAAGTAGGGATTACAAGAATGAATCATGGCTGCCTGCAAATCCTGCTTGCCATGCCCGTTGCGGTCGTGGCAGTGAAATACTTGGTCGTAGATGGAAATGCTGCCCGTACAGGTATACGAAAACTGGCTGAGGTTTTGCGACAGGGCACACGCTGCCGGCACTAACTTGAAAATCGAACCGACTGGATAGGCATATAAGGCACGATTGATGAGCGGACTATCTGGCGACTCTAACGCTTCCCCCAGTGTTGAAACTGTATAGGACGGGAAACTGCACAGGGCAAGAATCTCCCCGTTCTGTGCATCCAAAACCACAATACAGCCTTTCTCCAAACCACAGGATTTTCCAACCGTTTCACAAATCTGCTGCACCTCTTTGTGCAGTGTTGTCACGACACCCAGTGAAATGCTTTGTCCGGTATGGATGAGCGTTTGCTCGCCAGCAAGGACACCGCCGCTGCCGTTCACGGTAAATGTAACCGATGACTGCGAAGAAACGCTGTGCAGCAGGGCGTTATAATCCGCCTCTAAGCCTGTGACGCCCTCCCCATCTCGGGTATAGCCAATCAAGTGTTGGGCAAGCTGTGGCTCTGTTGTTCGGATTGGAACAGAAAAAATCTGAATATCTGCACAGTCCACATGGTTCGTAGTCACAACACAGGAAAACGGTGTGCCGTATTGCAGATTTTCATAGAAGGCTTCTTTGTCCTGCACATAGGGCAGAATCGCAGTGACTGCTTCTGTCGTTGGATTGATGATAGCGATTTGCTGCACTGTATCATTCACCAGCTTCTGAAAGTTGGCATCGTACAGGTTGGCATAAATGGTCGGGGTACGGATGGTATACGTGCCCTGCTGACGGGCAGTTTCCTGATAGTTGGGCACACTGATGAGATAGGCAAGCCGAACCGCAATGGCTGCTGCCAGCATCAGCATCGTTAAGCATAGCATGGTAATCCGGCGGCGAATGGACTGCATACAAAATCAACCTCCCTGCATGGCAAGAACTAAATATCCTATTTCTACTATGCCCCATCGCTGCCCACTTTAAACAAAAACAAACAGCTCGGTCATGGAAAGACCAAGCTGTTTGCTGACGAAAAGTGATATGGATCCATTTTCCGTTTATTCCGCAATTACAGCATCCGCTGCTGTGTATCCCTCAAGAGAGTTCTCCTGAACCTGAATACATACAAAACTGATTGCAGAATCATCCCCTGCAAAGAACTGTCTTTTTGCTGCCGGAGCAACTCTGACAAAATCTCCTGCGTGCAATTCAACCGTTTCTCCATCAATGACAGCCTTCCCCTGACCAGAAAGAATGATGTAGATTTCTTCGTTCTTCTTGTGCGAATGAACAAACGGAACGCCAGCCCCTGCCGGAAGATTGTTCACGCTGATTTCAGCACCTGTCAGAGAAAGTTTGTCGTGAAGTTCTGTTCTTGCATCCTGTGCAACGCTTACCTTTGTAAAATTACGCATTATCGTTACCTCCAAAAATTTTAATGTTGTAACCTGTTTGATTACAACTACATTCTAACACGTTCCTGTTGTAATGTCAAGAGTTACAACGATATTTTGTATGATTGCACAATTTCTCACTTACTTTATTGTAACAGTTGACATTACAACCAAATTGTGCTACAATAAAAGTATCCATTACACGGGAGGCACTTGTATGCAATTTTCATCTCGATTGACCATCGCAACCCACATTTTATTATGCATAGAGATTTTTAAAGACGACTATAAGGTTACTTCCAACTTCCTTGCCGGAAGTATCCATGTAAATCCTGTCATTGTCAGAAACATATTAGGATTGCTCTCATCGGCTGGAATTGTGGAAATCAAAGCAGGCATTGGCGGTGCATCATTGGCAAAATCTCCGGATGAAATCACCATGCTGGATGTATTCAAGGCAGTCGAAAAAGAAGAATCTCTTTTCCATTTTCATGAAAATCCAAATGCAAATTGTCCGGTAGGCAGAAATGTTCACGCTGTATTGGACAGCAAACTGGATAACATTCAAACGGCAATGGAAAATGAACTTGCTAAAATCACTTTAAGTCAATTGGTCAAGGAAACAAAAGAAAAAATGTAATCATAGGAAAAAACACTTGCTCCGGCAGGTGCTTTTTTTCATGCCATTTTGCAAAAGGTAAAGAGCCATCGCAGCGAGATTCGCAATAGAGCGTGTATAAACAAACAAAGCAGCCTGCACAATTTGTACAGACTGCTTTTCGTTCCAATATCGAATTTTGTTTTTCTGTTTGCAAGTTTTGGTTATGCAATCACAATGACTGGATAGCCAATTTCTACCGTGTCATACATCTCTGCTGCTACATCCAACGGCAAGTTGACGCAGCCATGAGAACCATTCGTCTTATAAATTTCTCCGCCATAAGCACTTCTCAACAAATCATGGAAACCGATGTCAATTTCTGTGAAATAAATCCAGTAATCTACTGGCTGTTCGTAACCATACGCTTCCATCGTCCCCAGAATCCGGTTGCGATCCATCGACCAGACTTTATAAACACCTGGCGGTGTTTCTCTGGAGGGGTCATCTGCCATACCCGTTACACAGTCAGATTCGATCACCAGTTCGCCATCTTTATAGACAAACACTTTCTGGTTCGTAATGTCTACTTCTGCGTAAGAATCACCGATGTCATCTGTTGCCCGGCAATATCCAGTTCGAGCGTATTCCGGTTCTACAGTCACGCTTTCGCCATTCTGAATATATTCAATCAGCTTATCAACCGTTGCCTCCACATCCGTCAACCAGCCGTAAATTCCATACTGTCCGCCCGGAATCTCTAACGTACCCTGTAAGGTGGAGTGGAATGTCCGCATATAGTCTGAACCATAGGTGTCATACTTTACCAAGTTTTCATTCACCCAGTTGGTGACCGCATCCCGATCCACTTCCACAGAATCATCTTCTTCATTGACGGTGATCCATTCGGAAATCGTTTCCGGCTCTAAAACTTCCTGCCGGTCATCAAAATCGTAAGTAATGGTCAAATCTGAAAACCGATTGTATTCTGCAAGTTTGTCCTGCAAATCTTCCGAGGTGATTTCCGGCTGTAAGTAACAGTTGGCATCCGTCAGCGAAATGGTATTGTTGCCATCTTTCATCTGTTCCAGCGTATACGCTGCGAGGGTATCCGTATCTACCATATCGCCCTCTTCTTCCGGTACGATCTGATAGGTATCATCATCACCCTTTTCAATTTTTGCATCCGTTGGTGCAACTGTTCCCCAGGTATAGTTCTTGACTAAATCAGCAAGTTCTTCTTCTGAATAAGTATTGACAACCGAAACCGTTAAATCGGTTGGATGAAAATAACTTGTAAACCATGCACCGTGTCCGCTCTGAGCAGCATTCGTTAAAACCGTATTGCTGGAGAGCGAAACGGTTGAACCGAACTGGTCGCCGGAAAACGGTACTTCTTCCCCATCTTTCTTGACAAAAGTAATACCCTTTGCATTCGCCTGACTAAGAACGCTTTGTTCTGCTTCCGCTGCCGTCATTCCGCTCACATCAATGCCATTCACACGGGTATTTGGAAGGATACGATCTTGATAGGAGAAAAATCCAACCAAATACACAGCTAGCAGTGCAATCACGACAATCAAGCTTACCAACAGAGCAATCTTCTTGCCGTTTCCGCTTTTTACCGCTTCTTCTGCTGGCTCTGGCTTTGGTCGAGGCATCCGCTTGACTGGTTGCGGACGATTCTCCGTTTCATTCATATCATATCCATCCGAACCCATATCCGCATCCATGTCCACTGTATCATGGTTCAGGTGTTCTGCCGGAAATGTTCTTCTGCGAGGCGGTTTTCTGGTTTCGGTCTGTTCCGATCCGGATTCTGCTTCAGCCTCTGTATAAGGTCTTGGCGGCCGTTTCCGAGTTGTCCCTTGCCCGTTCTGCAACGCTGCCTGCATTCGCTGTTGCAGCTGTTCTCTGGAAAGGGCATTGGCTGGCGGATGGCTGCCGTAAGACGAATTCTTTTTCTTCTGTGTTTCGTTCAATTGCAATCGTTCCCTTCTTGTTTTTTCATATTTTTGTGAAAATGTACGATTTATTATGTCTTTCGTACAAATTCTGACAAGAAAATCATTGTTTTTATTATATCCGTTTCCAGATTGGTTGTCAACTATTTTCTTTTAATATTTTCAGGAACGAACAGGGTTTTAAGAATTGTGAATAAATTGGTTACGATTTACATCATAATGATATTGCACCGTCTGCATGATTGCTTCTAAAGCAGCCTGGTCTTCTTCCAAATCATCACACAGGGCTGCAAGGGAAGCGTATTTGTCCCGCAACTGGGTGTTCAAATAACTCAATAAAATGTAAGGGTCTTTCGGTAATGCCATTTAAAAAAATCCTTCTTTCTGTTGATTTTGATGTTTACTTTTTGTTTGCCTGTTCCAGTAATTTCTTCCGGTAGAGGGCAGCTGCCTGCTCCTGCTTATTTGTTCCGAATTCATAATAGACTGCATCTCGGATTTCATCTGGCAAGTACTGCTGCGGAACATAATGGTTCGGGTAATCGTGCGGATATAAATAATGCTGCCCCTTTACGGCTGCCCCTGCTCCATCAAAATGACAGTTCTGCAAGTGCCGTGGAAAATCCAGTGCCCCATGTTTTTCTACGTCCTCCATTGCCCGATGCATGGCAAGATACGCACTATTCGACTTCGGAGCAGTCGCCAGCAATACCACCGCCTCCGCCAGCGGAATTTGTGCCTCCGGCAAGCCCAACTGCAAGGCACTATCCACGCACGCTTTTGTAATCACAATCGCCTGCGGATAGGCAAGCCCGATATCTTCCGAGGCAATCACCAACAACCGCCGGCAAATCGAAAGCAAATCTCCTGCTGCCAGCAATCGGGCTGCATAATGCAGTGCTGCATTTTCATCCGAACCACGAATGGACTTTTGCAGGGCGGATAATAAATCATAGTGCTGGTCATTCTCCCGGTCATATCGCATATTGCTACGTTGGGTCAATTCCTGTGCCAGTTCCAGCGATACAGATAGACCGGATTCTGTCTTTTCTGCTGACAGCACACAGAGTTCTACCGTATTCATCGCCTTGCGGACATCACCGCCGCATCCGCCGGCAATATGTGCACAAACACCTTCTGCAATTGTAATCGGTACAGGGAAATTTTTCTGCACCTTGGAAAATGCCCGTTCTACTGCTTTTTGCAGTTCCTCCGGCGGAACGGCTTTGAATTCAAAAACCGTTGACCGACTAATCAATGCATTGTAAACCGCAAAATAGGGGTTTTCTGTGGTCGATGCAATGAGTGTAATATCCCCGCTTTCGATATATTCCAGTAGACTTTGCTGCTGTTTCTTGTTGAGATACTGAATCTCGTCCAGATACAGCAAAATGCCATGCATACCGGAAAGCGTTCCGACTTCCGCAGCAACTTCCCGTAAATCTGCTGTGGAGGCAGTCGTTCCATTTAACTTGTGCAGCGACATCGAGGTGCTGTTGGCAATCATACGGGCAACTGTGGTTTTTCCAACGCCGGAAGGTCCATAAAAAATCATATTCGGAATCTTTCCGCTCTCAATAATCCGGCGAAGCGGTCGGTTTGGTGCAAGCAAATGCTGCTGCCCGACCACTTCCTCCAGACAAGTCGGGCGAATCTGTTCGGCTAAAGGCTGCATGGTATTCCCTCCTCTCTCAGTTGGTTTTTCACTTGGTTTCTGTTTCCATGAAGATTTCCGAAACTGCAAACAAAACCGCTTTTCCTGCAATTTGAATCCGATTTCCGCACTGCTTTGCATACAAAACACCAGAACGGCGAGATGCTTGCAGAGCAGTTAAAGAGGATTTTCCCAGCTTCTCACACCAATACGAAACAATCATACAGTGTGTCGAACCGGTTACCGAGTCTTCTGGAACGCCCATCTTTGGAGCAAATACACGGGAAATACAGTCATATTCTGTATCCCGTGCCGTAACAGCAATACAAACGCCGTCTAATTGGCTCAGCTTTGCAAAATCTGGCTGCAAGTTTCGCACTGCATCTGCATTTTCCAACACCAGCAGCAAATCTCGATCTAGATAGGCTTCCAGTGGTTTTACGCCAATTGCCTGCTCCATCTCTGCGGTCACAGCAACTGGATGACAAGTATATGCCGGAAAATTCATCTCATAGCAATCTGCTCGCTTTTGAACGGTGATATTCCCTGACTGCGTTGAAAAGAAAAGCGTTGTTGCCTGCTGTTGAACAAACCGAAACAATACATATGCTGCTGCAAGGGTTGCGTGTCCACAGAAATCAATTTCTCCACTTGGTGTAAACCAACGCAGTTGATAACCATCTTGTTCCGGCACAATGAAAGCCGTTTCTGAAAGATTGTTCTCCATAGCAAGATTCTGCATCTGCTGTTCCGGCAGCCAGTGTTCCAACACACAAACAGCTGCTGGATTTCCGGAAAAAATCCGGTCTGTAAAGGCATCTACAATGTATTGTTTCACGACACGTTCCCTCTGTTGATGGATGATTCTTTCGGCTGTTCCCACAGCATCAGCACATGCGGAACGCCTACATCTAAAAACGGTTCTGAAATTACCCGAAATCCTGCCTGTTCATAAAATGGAATGGCATAGGTCTGTGCAGCAATCTTGATTTGTTTTGCATGAAACCGCTCCTGTGCAAGCTGAATGCCGTTGGAAACGATTTTGCTGCCCAGTCCGCACCGCCGTTTCTTCGCAATGATTCTGCCAATGGATGGTTCTGCAAATGTCACACCGCCATCCATCACCCGTGCATATGCCTGTATGCCGTCTTCATCCTGAAACCAGATGTGATAGGAATCTCGGTCAGCGTCGTCCACTTCCTGATAGGGGCACTTCTGTTCTACCACAAAAACAGAAACTCGAAGCTTATAAATCTCTAATAATTCTTCTGTGGTCAGTTCTGAAAAATGTTTTATGATATATTGCATGAAAGATCCTTTCTGTGATGTTAATCGGTCAATTTCAGCTGCATAAAATTCTTGTTTTTCTGAAAGCCAAAATCGGTATACAGCAACACACCCATATCAGATGCTGTAATCTGCACCGTTCCGCAACCGTATGCTTTCGCCTCTGCAACCACTAGGGACAACAGCTTTTTAGCAATGCCCTGTCGGCGATAGTTTGGATGGGTAAACATACTGGAAAGCAGCCCGATTTTTCCGCTTGGGCATCCAAAATAGGGCGGTTTTTCGACAAAAGACATTCCACTTGTTCCGATAATCGTTGCACCATCTAAGGCGAGCCACGAAACAAATGTTCCATCTGCCAAATGCCGACGATAATAATCAAAAAGGGCTGGCTTTAAGTCAATGTCTTCCGTTGCTCCTTCTTCCCGTAACTGCTGAATCCGCATATCAATAAAAGTTGAAAGCTCGGTTTCTGTCAGTTTCTGATAGTGAATTGCCACGCTGAACACCTCCGATTCCATGTTTCTTTCCGTTTCGTGTGCAAAAACACAAAGTGACTTTTGATTGTATCATCAAAAGTCGCTTTGCAAAATCATTCAATTGTAAGAGTTCAGATGGTTGCTGAACAGCAATCTTTTTCCTTTTGCCTACTTTTCCTTTTTCAGCAAAAAGAAACCAGATGAAAAAGA
>OOBV01000945.1_pt1 | contig 22890 bp, 24 predicted proteins | sample 1671731 | NCBI WGS metagenome assembly OOBV01 (sample SAMN06348186, study PRJEB24527) | human gut metagenome | biome: human gut; feature: ankylosing spondylitis patient; material: feces | host: Homo sapiens | place: China | collected 2015-10
GGAGGGAGCATTTTTGTGCATTTTCCAGACTCTTTTGGAAATTACTGCAGCAACTGCAGCACGCCCTGAGGAACCTGGTTGGCCTGAGCCAGCATCGCCTGAGCGGACTGGATCAGGATGTTATTCTTGGTGTAAGCCATCATCTCGTCGGCCACATCGGTGTCGCGGATGGTGGACTCGGCGTCCTGGATGTTCTCTTCCATGACGCTCAGGTTGTTGATGGTGTGATCCAGACGGTTCTGGGTAGCGCCCAGAGTACCGCGCACATCGGACACATAGTTGATAGCGGCCTTGATCACATCCACAGCGGCCTGGGCGCCCTTCTGATCGGAGATGTCGATGGCGTCGATGCCCATGGAAGAGGTGTGGCAATCCTTGATGGTGACATTCAGCTGGTTGAAGCTGTCAGAAGTGTCGCCGATCTGCAGGGTCAGACCGCCCGTGGTGCTGGTGCTGCTGGTTCCATCGGCGGCGAAAAGATACCGGTTGCCTGTGGCATCATAGGTCACCTCGACCCCGGAAGCCTTGGACAGCTGGGCGGCAATGCTCTCCATGTCGGCAGTGGGATCACCAATCAGCACAGTGATACTGGGATCCAGACTCTTGGCGTCATCCGCATTTTTGACAACAACATATTCCTTGCCATTGAAGGTAAATTTGGCATCGTCCAAATTGGTGCCGTCATACTCGGTGATTCCAGCCTTTGCGATCGCCTTCTTAGCATCCGCAGCGGCGGTCTTGGTGCCGGTGGCCAAAGTTCCGCTGGCAACAGAGCCATCCGATTTGGTGATGTTGTAAGAAGCTCCGGTCAGAGTGGGCCCATCTGTGCCAGCGGTACTGGAAGTGAACTCCAGAGAGGCGCTGCTGCCGCCAGCGGCTTCAAAGCCTTCCACCTCGCCAGCAATCAAAGCATTACGGATCGCAGTTGCAATTTCGTCATCGGTGGGATTAGCTGCGGCAGCATTGATATCAGCGAGAGCCTTTCCGTTGACCTTGATACCAATGACGCCCTTGCTTGCAGAATCAGCCTTGCGCTCCAGCTCGATCGTAACCTTTTGACCGTTGCTGAATGTGAGTTCCATGCTGCCTTTGGCGCCTTCCTTATCCAGTGCGGCGGCAACACCAGCCACTGTGGCTGTATAGACGCCCTTAACAGCGGCAACATCGGTGGTAGTAAGAGAGGTAAAGTCGTCGCCCACAGAAGTAGACCCACCCATGGAGCCGTCCAGCAGATTGATGCCGTTGAAGTTGGAGGAATCAGCGATGCGGTTGATCTCCTTCTTCAGCTCGGTAACTTCCTTCTGCAGCTGGGTGCGGTCGGTGCCATCATAGGTGCCGTTGGCGGACTGGTCGGCCAGCTCCACCATACGGTTGAGCATATCATGGACTTCGGTGAGAGCGCCTTCAGCGGTCTGCACCAGAGAAATGCCGTCCTTGGCGTTCTTCTGAGCCACATCCAGACCGGTGATCTGGGCGCGCATCTTCTCAGAAATGGCCAGACCGGCAGCGTCGTCACCGGCGCGGTTGATCTTGTAGCCGGAAGACAGCTTTTCCAGGTTCTTACTCAGAGCGCTGGTGTTGTTGGAATAGTTCCGGTAGGCGTTCATCGCCATGATGTTGTGTTGAATGCGCATAAAAAAATCTTCCTCCTTGAAAATTTAACGAAGCAAGCTCCATCTTGCTCCTTAGGTATTCTTCCGTCCCTTCCGCAGGCCTGAACAGAAGGGACGGCTGAAACCTTACACTACTTATATCGCACCTGTTTTCCAAAAGATAACGGCTTTTGAAAAAATTTTTCCATTATGCGTAGGTGTCGATATACTTACCCATGGGCGGCTGCTCCGGCAGCATCTCCAACAGCTGCTGTACCGCCGCTTCCTGGGAATCCATGGCCTTCTTGGTGACGGCCGTAGAATAATCCACCGAAAGCTTGGCCGCCGAAAGGGACATGGCTGTGGCGGCGATTCCGTTCATCATATCCACAAAAAACACCTCCTTTCGGTGGGGTTTCCATTCTTATTCCGATTTCTCCGAGTGAGCTTCCTTGCCTCCCAGAGAAAAGATCGATTCCAACTGCTCCACCATTTGCAGTGAGGCCACATCTTCTGCGGAATCCCGGTTGGCACTGACCGCCTGCTGTAACTCACTGCGCAGGATCAGCACATCCCGTGGGGCATCGATGCCAATGCTCACCGTTCCGCTGGGGTCCACCCCCAAAATGGTGATATTCACCGAATCGCCCACCGCAAAGCCATCGCCCGCTTTTCTCCGCAAAACCAGCATTATTCCGCACCTCCATTGGGAAAGCTACCCAAACGGTGGCGCATGGTGTAATCGCCCTGCTCCAATATCACCTGCACGGCCCGGCGGCTTTGATCGTTGATGACCACGGGGCACTTCATATTGACGGTGCTCTCACTCACCGGCTCCCGCACGGCACAGAGCACATAATAACAAAGCTCCTGGCTGGTTTCCACTCCCATGAGTTTCAGTTCTTCCGCAGTGAGCACCGGTGCATAAGTGGGGTCCAAAGAAAAGGGGTTCATGGCAATAAAGGCCAAAGACGGGGTTTTCAGGCTCTGAAAACAAAGAAGATTCCCCTGGCTCCCTGCAAAGGGCAGCATCAAAAATTCCTTTTCCTCCTCAAAGCCAAAAAGCCCGCTGGGAAAAGAAATGACCTCTTCCTGCTCATACTCCACAGGGCCGAAGTATTTCGTCTCGGTCTTCATGGAATCCACTCCTTACGCTTTCACATCCACCGGCTCATAATCGGGATCGGAAGAGGGCGGTACATACAAAGGCCCACCCACATATTTGATCACCACATCGGGCCGCTGGGTCATGGTGAATTCAATATCACCCGGCACAAAGGTAAAATTCATCTGCTCCATCCGCCAGTCAAAATTGAGCTTATCCATCTCATAGCGGATGTTCATCTCTCCGCCGTCCCAGGAAATATCCGGGGCTGCCGAGGGCAAAAACTGTACATTCAGCTGAACCGGCTGCTGCAAAGTAGCTTGACGAGCCAGCTGCGGAATCACGCTCTCCCCGATCTTGGCTTCCATCATCATCCGCCCCTCCCGGGCCAAAACAGCAGTAGCCTCATAGGCCGCCTGCATTCCTTTTTGCGCACCCTGCTGGATATGTTGGGCTGTGGTAGGCATCACCGATGTGCGAGCCTCAAAGGTATCGATATTCACCCGAATGGGCTGACTGCGGATCTGCAGTCCACCCTTGTCCCGGGATACTTCCATCTGGGCCGTGCCTCGGGCATACTCCAGCCGGGCATTGGTCACTTTCATCTGAATCTCAATAGGTATTGTTTGAATTTCTATCAACGGATACATCTCAACCGCTCCTTCCCCCTGCATCCGCAGTCATTACAAGCCCCCTGGGCTTTTTCTTTTATTTCATATAATCCATCAGCGACTGAGGAATCACATTGACTCCCACCTGCAAAGCAGCGCTGTAACACATCTGTGCCCATGACAGGGCCATCACCGCATCGGCCGGCTCCACATTCTCCAGGCTCTGCCGCTCGGTGTTCAGGGAGTCAAAGGTGTCTTCCAGTGTGGTTCCGTTGGCTTCCAGGAAATTGGCCTTGGCCATCAGCTCCGCATGGGCATCGCTCATCCGCTCATGGGCATCATTGAATTTATTGATCAGACGGTTGGCCTCTTCCTCGTTGCCATTCCAGGGATCTCCCTTGTTTTCCGGATCATAGCTTTCGAACACTTCCGCCATGCGCAGCATGATGGATGCCAGATTCTTGGGATCGCCGTCCTCGTCCAACCCATATCCCATCACTTTGATGCCGGAAATGGAAGCATCAAAGGCAGTGGACTCGACAACTTTTCCATTCTCATCCAACTCAAAGCCCAGTCCGATGTCCACATAGAGGGGATCTTCCTCGGCCCACATCTCTAACACCTCTCCATTTGTCATGGGGGTGCCATCCTCTTTTAAAATCTGTTGCCCGTCTTTTTCATAAATTTCGTCCAGCTCTGCATCCACCTTGACGCCCCGATAGGTCACATGACCGTCCTCGATGGCAAAGGGCGCTTCCTGGTTATCCGAACCGGCAAAGATAAAGTCCTGATCGTAGCGGCCATTGAGGCTCTGGACAATGGCTTCGGCACCCGAGCGCAAAATCTGGGCCTGGGTATCCAAATTATCCAGGTTTGTGCCGTTGAGCCCCTCCATGGCGGGCACTTTACCCAACTGATGAGCCAGGTCGTTAATGGCTCCATCCATAATGCTCCAGGCAGTCTCAAATTTGCTGGTCACCGTCTTGTTGTTGTCGTACTGGGCCCGTGTAGCATTGAGAGAACTGTGGATCTTGAAAGCTCGGGTAGCTCCTGCCGGATTTTCCGCATAAGCATTGAAGCTGCGCTGGGTCATCACCTGGGTCATGGCCTTGTTCAGCTGGTTGGTGGTGGTCATCAAATTATAACGGTAATTAAAAAGCGTACCGTTTGTGGTAATGCGTGTCATGGCGCGTTTCCTCCCGTTCTTCCATTACATGGCCATCAGGGAATCCAGTGCCTCGTCCAATGTTGTCATCAGGCGGCAGGCCGCTGCATAGGCTTTCTGGTAGACCATGAGGTTTGTGGCTTCGTCATTGAGATCCACGCCGGACAAGCTATCCCGGTCAGTATAGATCTCATTGGCGGTGATTGCATAGTTATTATACACCGAGCTGGTGCTCATCTGATCCTCAGCCAAAGTGGACTGAATATGCAGCAGCATATCTTCAAAAGTGCCTTTGTAGGGCGAATCCTTTCCCACAGCGCCTGTGACCAAATCATTGGGGTTAAATTCCACTGTTTTTTCAAACAGGGACAGGAAGGCAGCCAAGTTGCTGGTGTCGCCGCTGGAAGCGCCAGGGTCCTGGGAAGGAATGATGGAAATGGAGCCTTCACGCCAACCCTTGGACACCGAAATATTGGCCGCGGTAATTCCCTGGCCATTGACAGAAGTTTCATTGGTATCGCTGCCGGCGCTGAACAGATTGCCCTCTCCCGGGATTGTTGCATTATCCACATTATTCAGGGCGTTCATCTCTTTGGCCAGTTCCCGGGCCAGGCTGTCCAGCGCATGACGGTAATAGGGGATGCCCCGCTTGACAGCAGCATTTTTGTCCACCTTATCCACTGTTTCCTGGGTGGTATATTCGCCGCTCTCGGTGAGAATCTCCCGCCGGGACTGCAATGAACCGTACAAGTCATTATCGTCCAGAGTTACAGGATCGGGGTCTTTTTCGTTCTTCTTTTCGCCATCGGCATCCACCAGGGCCCCCAGCTGAATATTATAGTTGGAATCATCCGGATCCCGGCTGATCTTAGTGGCATACTCTCCATCAATCAGAGGATTCTGATCGCCGGTAGCCAAAGTGACGGTGAGCTTTTCCACCATAAACCCAGCGCCCACATTTTCCATGGTGTATTTCACATCGATGTCCATGTACTGGCTCAGCTCATCCAGCAGCATGTTCCGAGAATCCCGCAATTCCAAAGCGTCATCGCCCCGAATGTCAGCATCCCGGATGGATTTGTTCAGATCCTGAATGTTTTTCAGGATATCGTTGACCTTCTGAATGTCCTGATCCAGGTAGGTCTCATAGGTGCCCTGGAGATTTTCCAGCTTCTTTGCCGTGCTGTTGAGATATGTACACAATGCCGAAGCCGATTCCCGGATCAGGCTGTCATATCCCTGGATGCCGTTGGTCACCGCTTTGCTGATCAGATCCCGCAGATCGTTGAGCTGGCTGAGGATGACGCCGTCGTCCTGCTCCCCATCGCCTTTGCCCACTTCGTCCAAAATAGAGGCCAGACTACCCAGTCCCTCCAGCTTGCCGCCGGCAGCGCCCAAATCGGCCTGGGCCTCCCGGTAGATCAGATCCAGTCCCGGATCGCGCAGCTGACTGACCCCAGTGGTCAAAACCCCCTGTCCCACCCGGGTCATATTCTGGTTGAAATATTTATCTGTTACACTGGAGATCAAGCTGACCTGATCCAGCCGCTGACGGGTGTAACCAGGTGTGTTGATGTTGGTGATATTGTTGCCCGTCACATCCAAACCCTTCTGGGCTGCGTAGATTCCCAGACGGGCGACGCCGAACGAGCCGAATGTACTGCTCATGCTTGTTTCCTCCTCATGCCCTAAAATCGGTGCGCAAGCCCTTGGGCGGCACGCCCGGGGCAGTGTGATATCCTTCTTCCACTTGGGGATCGATCCCCTGCTGTTCCAGCTGCTTGTTGACCCGGCGCAGATCCCCCTCCACCACGGTGCGGGCAGCATGCTGGGCGCTGCGGGAGCGCTCCCACAGCCGAAGCAGCTGTTCTACCTTTTGCTGGGCCAAGGCGCGTTCTTCCGGCGGCAGAATGTCCGGCACCTTGCTCAAAGGCGCCTTTTCCAGCCCCAGCTTTCGACTGAGGCTTTCCCTTTTCTGCTCCAGTCCCCGTAATGCCAAAGAGGCCGCTTGCTCCTGCTTCATGCAGTCGTTGAGCACTTCCAGATCGTGATCCCGCACAGCCTGGATTTTCTTGTGCTGCAGCTGCTCCAGTTCTTCCAGCTGATGCGTCAAGGTATCCAGCATAGCAAAATACTCAGCGTATTCAGAGCTCATATTAGTCCTCCTGGTCATATATCATCAGCATTCGGGCAGCGATCTCCTTGGCCGAAGGCTGATATGTCCCGTCCTGGATTTGCTTCTGCAAGCTTTCCAACTGGCTGCGTGTGGGTCGGATACGCGCCTGTCTGGACAGGCCGCTCACGGTTTCCTGGATCTTCTGCTGTTCATCGGAGAGATGAACCGAGCGTTGAAACTGATCATACTGTTGGCGTCCCGCGATATTTTTATTCTGACCGGCTCCTGTGAGCGGAGTATGGCCCGCGTGTCCGGAAAGGGGGAACGCCCCAGTGGGTTTAATGGCAGAAAACATCTGGCATCCTCCTTTGGTGCGTGGTAAAGACATTCGGGAAAAATCCCCTCCAGTCCGCCGCTTCAAAACCGGCGTTTGCAAGAAAAAAATGCTTTCTTATCCATCTCTGCTACTTATGTTATCGTCCCCACTTTCAAAAAATTAAGTCATCCAAAAGAGAAGGCCAGAATTTTTCGTCAATAGCACCGAAATTTTCTTCCAAATTCTTTTTGTTTTTTCCGAATTTATCCTTTATTTTTTATAACTTATGTCGATATAACATGGTGCAGGGTTTGATACCTGTAATGGCTCCCACCTTATGGAAGCTATGTTTCTAGTTTTAAAAACAGGAGAAGTTATTATGCGTTATGAATTAACCCAGGATCTACTTACCGGTAACAACCTGATTGACACTGAGCACAAACAGCTTTTCGCCGCCATCAACGATTTGTTGGATGCCTGTGCCCAGGGCAAAGGCCGGGACAAACTGATGGACACCGCCAAATTTCTCAACAATTATGTGAACAAGCACTTTAGCAATGAGGAAAAGCTCCAGGTGACCAACAGCTATCCCGGATATCCTCCTCACAAAACATTCCATGACGGCTATAAGCGTCAACTTTCTGATGCCACGCAACAGCTTTTGGCCGAAGGCCCCACTGTGCGTGCTCTGGGCCAGCTGAATCAGATGGCCGCCATTTTGATCTCCCATATCCGTACGGAAGATCGGAAGCTGGCCAAGTATCTGCACGAAAAACCATAAACTCTTTCCCCATTTTTCATTACAAAAAATTTATAGGAGTTTGCCGTCTGGATAATCGACAACCCCATCACTAAGTAAAGGAGAATCCATATGTTTCACAAAATGAAACTCAAGCCCTACTTGCTCTCCGCGTTTTGTGTCATGATCCTGCTGGCCGGCATCATCACGGCCCTGGGCATCATCGGTCTCATCAACACCAGCAATAACACCGATGCCTTGGTCAACCAGGTTCTGAATGCAGAAAGCGCCGTGAAAACCTGCCGCATCGAAACCAATGTGGCCGCAAGAGATCTGCGGGAAATGCTGCTGACCAATGATACCGCAAGAATTGCCGAATTGAAGGAAAACATCAATTCCAGCCTGGACTCCATCACCGAGCAGATCGCTGTTTTCAAAAAAGCCCACGGCACATCCGATGGCCTGGCCGATCAGTATGAGTCCGCTTTTGAAGATTGGTTCCAGATTGCTGCTAAAGTGATGGATGAAGTGGATCAGGGCGATACAGAAACCGCCCGTCAGACCATCCTCAATGAATGCTCCCCTGCTTTGGAAAAACTGGTTTCTGTGGTCCAGAACATTGACAGCACCATTGCCACCCAGCGGCAAGAGGCCGAAACCCATACCATGACAATGCTGCGTGTTTTCATCATTGCCACACTGGCCGTGTTTGTTGTTGCTCTGGCCGTGGCTCTGTACATCGCCTTCCGCACCACAAGCCTGCTGACCAAGACCGTGGAGAAGGCCAAGGATGCTGTTTCTGAGCTGTCCCATGGCAATCTGAAAGCCCATATGGATTACGAAGGTGCCAACGAATTCGGCGAACTGGCCGAGAAGATGAACTTCTCCTTCCAGGAGCTGAGCAAATATGTGGATGCCATCGACTACGGCATGGGCGAATTTTCCAAAGGCAACTTTACCTGCACCTGCCCCATTCAGTTTATCGGCGATTTCGCCCACATTCAGCAGTCCATTGAGCACTTCCAGGAAAAGATCCGCAATGTTCTGGAAGAGCTGGAGATCTCCTCTTCCCAGGTCAGCGCCGGCGCCGATCAGGTAGCCGACGGTGCCCAGGCTCTGGCTCAGGGCGCCACCGAGCAGGCCAGCAGCGTGGAGCAGCTGTCTGCCGCCATCACCGATGTTTCCAACCGCATCACCGACACCGCCGACTTCTCCCAGAAGGCCAATAAGCTGGGCAAGGAAGCCGGAGAAACCGTGGCCCGGGGCAAGGAAGAGATGTCCCAGCTGCTGGCTTCCATCCAGGATATCGCCGAGGCCTCCAACAACATCCAGAGCATCATCAAGGTCATTGACGACATCGCCTTCCAGACCAATATTCTGGCTCTGAACGCCGCTGTGGAAGCCGCTCGGGCCGGCAACGCCGGCAAGGGCTTTGCTGTGGTGGCCGACGAAGTGCGCAGCCTGGCTCAGAAATCCGCCGGAGCCGCTCAGGAAACCACTCAGCTGATCAAGAACTCTCTGGAGCATGTGTCCCGCGGCAAAGAGATCGCCCGTCGCACCGATGCTGCCTTCAACGATGTAGCCACCTCTGCCCAGGATATCCTGGCCATGATCGAAAAGATCGCCCAGGCTTCCAACGAGCAGGCCGACTCCATCTCCCAGATCTCGGTGGGCATCGACCAGATCTCCAGCGTGGTGCAGACCAACTCCGCCACCTCGGAAGAAAGTGCCGCCGCCAGCGAAGAGCTGTCCGGTCAGGCCGGTGTGATGAAGGAACTGTTGGGTCAATTCCAGTTGAAGGAAGAATCCTCTGCTTCTGCCCCGGCCTATTCCGCAAGCGAAGCTGTTCCCACAGTGGACACTTCTTCTGCGCCAGCCCAATTCCTGTCTGATAAATATTAAGGCTCTGTCACAACAAATGGTTGATTTTTGACGAGAAATAGCGTATAATAATAGTAAGAAACAGTACCACCGAAGGAGGTAATTGGATATGCCTACTATCAAAGACGCATTAGATATTATCGGTAAGTTGACTGTCGCAGAGCAGGAAAGCCTTAAAACAATGCTTTTAAGTCCTGCCTTTGTAAAGTCTTTGAATATTGAAGATTTCGTAGCAAAGGAACGCTTTGCAAATGGTCGTGTATGCCCTCTTTGTGGCTGTATCCATGTGGTTCGCAATGGTCATCGTAAAGATGGCACACAGCGATATGTATGTAAGGATTGTGGCAAGTCCTTCGTGATTGCTACGAACTCCATTGTGTCTGGTACAAGAAAAGACTTGTCCGTGTGGGAGCAGTACATTGATTGTATGATGAATGGCTTATCCATTCGTAAGACTGCTGTTGCTTGTGGGATTCACAGAAACACCGCATTCCTTTGGAGACACAAGATTTTGGATGCACTTCAGAATATGGCAGACGATGTTACCCTTGACGGCATTATTGAGGCTGACGAAACTTTTTTCGCCATCTCGTACAAGGGCAATCATAGCAAGAGTAAGACATTTGCTATGCCACGCAAGGCTCATAAGCGTGGTCATTCTACACATATCAGAGGCTTGTCCCAAGAAAAGGTATGTGTTCCTTGTGCGGTTAATAGGAATGGCTTGTCTATCTCCAAGATTACGAATACTGGTAGAGTTTCTACAAGAGATTTACATCATATTTATGATGGTAGGATTAAGACCAATTCCACTCTTGTTACGGACAAAATGAACTCCTATGTGAGATTTACAAATGCCAATGGCATTGACCTTGTGCAGTTAAAGACTGGCAAAGCCAAGAAAGGCATTTATAATATCCAACATATCAATAGCTACCATAGCCAGCTAAAGAGGTTTATGCGTGGCTTTAACGGTGTTTCTACCAAGTATCTGAACAACTATCTTGTGTGGAATAACCTTGTAAATTACGCCAAAGAAAGCGACATGGAGAAAAGGAACATCTTCTTAACTTTTGTTTTGGCAACATTGAAAACTGCTAAATGCAGAGATTTATCAAACAGACCAGCAGTTCCTCTGGTCGCCTAATTAGAATTTGTGGAGATGATAAGATGGTCAATATAACAGATGTAAAACAGATTCTTCAATTTGCAATAGATGCGGAGATTAAAGTCTTTCTTGATGGTGGCTGGGGTGTAGATGCTCTTCTTGGATATCAGTCAAGAGCCCATAATGATATTGACATTTTTGTAGAAAAGAACGATTATCAGAACTTTATAGAAATAATGAAAGCTAATGGCTTTTATGAGATTAAGATGGAATATACAACATTGAACCATACTGTATGGGAAGATTTGAAAAACAGAATTATTGATTTGCATTGTTTTGAATATACGGACGAAGGTGAAATTCTTTATGATGGGGATTGTTTTCCGGTAGAAACTTTTTCGGGTAAAGGAAGAATTGAGGAAATAGAGGTTTCCTGTATTGAACCATATAGTCAAGTAATGTTCCATCTGGGATACGAGTTTGATGAAAATGATGCACATGATGTGAAGTTATTGTGTGAGACACTTCATATCGAAATTCCAAATGAGTATAGATAACTGCAAATAACAGTTTGTAGGGGAGTTCTGATACTCCCCTATAAAAATGGCTATTTATCAACTGTTTGTTGTGACATAGCCAATATTAAAAACAATCTTGCAAAAAAGGACGGCATCTGCCGTCCTTTTTTTGTACGCTTACCGTTTGATGATCACATCTTCGGTTATGATGTCGCCCTTCTCATCCAATCCCCGGATGGTTTTCACATAAAAATCATCGGAAGTACCCCGGCTTTCCACAAGCAAAAAGCCCCCTTCCGCAGTCACTTCCTGCCTTCTTATTTCCCCAGTGAGAAATTCCACCACCACCTGGTGAATCCGACTGTCCTGGGCTTTGCCATAGACCACAAGCTCATATTCTTCCCCGCCCCAGCTGCGCCAGCTGTACAAAAGGCCATTTTCCCCCATCAGCTCAGCCGGTATATTGCCCTCGGCCATCCAAAAAGGCCCCCAGCGTTGCAATACCACCAGAGCGATATCTCCTTCCCAGGTAAGCAGCTGGTATTCCCGCCTGCCTTCTTCCTGGCAAAGAACCTGCCCTGGCCCCCAGTGATACTGCCTCTGAAAAGCCCTTTGCGCTCCCCAGGATGTAAGATACAGGGGCCAGAAGCTGCGACACAGCACCACAAACAACAGCAAAAATAGCAGGCGCCACAAAAGCTTTTTCCTTCTGAGACGGTTCATGCCCCCACCTCCAGACGATAGGAACGGTCACTCCGAACATAGAGCAGCTGAAAATCTTCTTCCTCAGTGGGGTATTCCGGCACCTGGATGTAGCCGAATGCCACCGGGCTATTTGGGCTGCTTACCCGCTGCATGGGGTAAACTTCTCCCTCGCTATCGGCGACCTGGGCCACCGGCGCCTGCTCGATGAAACCGGGAAGGGTACATTTCATGTAAAACACATACAGCTCCCCCTCCTCGGTACAAAGGGCCTTGGTATAGCGCAGATAGGTGCTGTCCACCCAAACCCCTTCCCCCAGATCCTTCTCCCAGGCCAGGGGCACACCCTCCAGCTTATACTGGGGCATCCATCGCTGGTATTGGGATATGCCTTCATAACAGGCGCTGCCCAATGCCAGCAGAGCCGGAATAAGCAGCAGGGCCGCCAGCAGATTGACCGCCAGAAACCCATAGCCCAGCAAGGGACTGTGCTCCCGGTTGAGCAGCTTCCCGATTCCTTCCGGCTCCCCCAGGTCCAGCAAGGCTCTTTCCCAGCACTTTTCTTCTTCCAGACCCTCTTCCTGGTAAAACTCCACACCGTCCTCAAAATGGCCTCGCAGCTCCCAGGCGATGGCCTGCCGGTCCGGCCGGTAATGGACCTTGTGCAGCACTCTTTCCAGCCACTTTTCAAAAGGCTCCTGTTTCACACAAGCCACCTCCCATTACCTGACGCACCGCTCCGGCAAATTCCTCAAACCGCTTCTTTTCCTCCACCAGCTGCTGCAGTCCCTCCGGGGTAATCCGGTAATATTTCCGCATTCGTCCGGTGGGTGCCTGCTGCTCATAGGATGTGATGTACCCCTTGTTCTCCAGTTTGTGCAGCACCGGATAGAGTGTCCCCTCCTGAAGGGAGAACACCTTCTGGCTCCGTTCTTCCAATCGCCTAATGATCTGGTAACCATATTGATCCTCTTTCTCCAAAAGAGAGAGCACCAAAAGGGAAGCGCTTCCCGCCAGATATCCCTTGTCCACCGTCATATTCCCACCTCCTATACCTAGAGATTCTATGCCTTTATTATACTTAGAGCTTCCAGGTATGTCAACAAAGAAAAAGCCCTGCCGCGAAAGCGGCAGGGCACAATGCTTTTTATTTTCCTTTGGAGAACTCCAGATAGAGAGCCCGGATGGCTTCTTCCATATGTTCTTCTCCCACGCCCACCCAGGTGCTGATCTCGCTGATGCCTTGATGGATCATGGCCACCGGAATATTCCGGCTCTGCAAGGTCTGGAAAATCCGGCTGAGGGTCCGGTGGTTATGAGGCACGCCGTAGCCCACCAGCACAATACAGGCAAAGCCAGTGTGTACCTCCGGCGGCTGGACAGCGCCCAGAACGGCGGCTCTGGCGGCGAATTCCTCTTCCTCGTGCTCATATTCCCCGCTGTCCACCAAAAAGCTGATATGGGCGCCGCTGACGGCCGGAGCCTGGGGGTCCATACCATGGGCCCGGGCGGCCCGGAGGATCTTCTGGGCAAACGCTCCCTGCTGGGGGTCCTCCCCCTCCAGCAGCACCAGGCTATAACCCTTCCGACCAGCAATACCGGCAAAAATGGAGAAGTTCTCCCTCTTCACCGCTGTGCTGGTGATCATGGTACCGGGATGATCCGGGCGGTTGGTATTGCGGATATTGGTGGCGATTCCCGCCCGGCTCACCGGGCCTACACTGTCCTCATGAAGCACCGTGGCCCCAGCGCAGCTGAGGGCATACATCTCGTGGTAGGTCAGGTGGCGGATGGGCTGAGGGTCCTGGACGATCCGGGGATCGGCCATAAGGAAACCGGACACATCGGTCCAGTTTTCATAGACCTCTGCTCCCACGGCCCGGGCGGCCAAGGCTCCGGTGACATCGCTACCGCCTCGGGAAAAGACCTTGATCTGTCCCTGAGGACCTCTGCCATAAAATCCAGGCAGCACCACCGGCACCCGTTCCAGCAGCGCCTGTTGCAAAAGGGAGTTGGTCTCTTCTTCATCCAGCTTGCCGTTGTCATCAAAAACGATGGCCTGGGCCGCATCCAGGAAGGAAAAGCCCAGATATTCCGCCAGCAGCTGACCGTTGACGAATTCTCCCCGGCTGGCGCAGTAATCCGATCCGGCTCCCCGGGCGATCTGCTCCCAGATCTGCTGGAAGATGCCGTCCAGGTCCAACGACAGGCCCAGATTTTCAGCGATCTCCCCATAGCGGCCCCGGATGACCTCCAGCACCGGCTGGAAGGGCTCCCCCTTCTGCCGGGCCTTATGGCACTGGTAAAACAGATCGGTGACCTTTTCGTCCTGGGGAAAGCGTTTGCCCGGAGCCGAAGGCACCACCACCTGGCGGCGACTGTCCGCCAAAACGATGTCCCGCACCCGGCGGAACTGAGCGGCATCTGCCAAAGAACTGCCGCCGAATTTTGCCACGATCATCTGCTTCACCTCATAGGCGGCGCCGGTTTGGCCGCCGGGGATTTTTGTTTTGTTAAGACAGACGGCCTTTGAAATCCTGGTATCCGAACCGGCGGATCACCTGGATGATGCCGTCCTCTTTCCGCAGAGCGATGGAGGGCAGGCAGATGCCGTTGAAAGTATTGTTTTTCACCATGGAATAGATGGCCATATCCTCAAACACCAGTTTGTCCCCTTCTTTCAGAGGATGGTCAAAGGAATAATCGCCGATCACATCCCCGGCCAGACAGGTGCTGCCCGCCAGCCGGTAGGTATAGGTCTTTTCTCCCGCCTCCCCGCTATCCATCAAAGGGGGGCGATAGGGCATTTCGATCACATCGGGCATATGGCAGGCCGCCGACGCATCCAGCAAAGCGATCTGGATGCCGTTTTCTACCACATCCAGCACCTTTGTCACCAGGAAGCCCGCATAATAGGCGATGGCTTCTCCCGGCTCCAGATAGACCTGCACATCGTATTTCTCCCGGAAGGCCCGGATGCAATCGATCAGGGCTTTCCGGTCATAATCCAGTCGGGTGATATGATGGCCGCCACCGAAATTCACCCATTTCATCTGATAGAGGAAGGGGCCGAATTTTTCTTCCACTGCCTGCACCGTCTCCACCAGTGCGTCGCTGTTTTGCTCGCACAGAGTATGGAAATGAAGCCCTTCGATGCCTTCCAGCTCTTCCGGCTGGAAGTTCTTCCGGGTGACACCCAGGCGGGAGCCTGCGGCGCAGGGGTCATAGATGCCATGCTCCTGGGTGGAGTGCTCCGGATTGATACGGATGGAGCAGCTTTTTCCCGCTTTCAGCGCCCGCTCCCGGTATTTTTTCCACTGGGCAAAGGAATTGAAGGAGATGTGGTCGCACACCTGCAAAATCTCCTCAAACTCCTCCTCCACATAGGCGGCCGAAAAGATGTGGGTCTCCCCGCCCATCTCTTCTTTGCCCAGCTTGGCCTCAAACAGGCCGCTGGCGGTGGTGCCCGCCAGATACTCCCCGATGAGGGGATAGACCGCAAACATGGAAAAAGCTTTCTGGGCCAGCAAGATCTTGCAGCCGGCCTCCTCCGCCACCTGCCGGAGAATGGTCAGATTCTCCCGCAGGCGCTTTTCATCCACCACATAACAGGGGGTCTGCACCCCCATAAGGCCTTTGTCCATTAGTCCACCAGCACCGGGTTAAAGTTCTCGGTCCAGGGCAGACCCCATTTGTTCAGAGCATCCATGAAAGGATCGGGATCGAACTCTTCCATGTTCCATACGCCGGGCTTGTTCCAGGTGCCGTTCATCACCAGCATGGCGCCGATCATGGCCGGCACACCGGTGGTGTAGGACACCGCCTGGCTACCCACTTCCTTGTAGCACTCCTGATGATCGCACACATTGTAGAGATAATAGGTCTTTTCCTTGCCGTCCTTCACACCCTGGAAGATACAGCCGATGTTGGTCTTGCCTACAGTACGGGGGCCCAGGCTGGCGGGATCGGGCAGCAGCGCCTTGAGGAACTGGAGAGGCACAATCTTGTGGCCTTCGTATTCCACCGGCTCGATGGAGGTCATGCCCACATTCTCCAGGCACTTCAGGTGGGTGAGATAGCTCTGGCCGAAGGTCATGAAGAACCGGATACGCTTGATGCCGGGGATGTTCAGCCCCAGGCTCTCCAGCTCTTCGTGGTGCAGCAGGTACATATCCTTGTGACCCACCTGGTCAAAGTCATACTCCCGCTTGATCTCCATGGGCTCGGTCTCCACCCAGTGACCGTTCTCCCAGTAGCTGCCCTTGGCGGACACTTCCCGGATGTTGATCTCGGGATTGAAGTTTGTGGCAAAGGGATAGCCGTGGTCGCCGCCGTTGCAGTCCAGGATATCGATATAATGGATCTCGTCAAAATGATGCTTCAGAGCATAGGCGGAAAAGACGCTGGTGACGCCCGGGTCAAAACCGCTGCCCAGCAGGGCGCAGATGCCCGCTTCCTTGAACTTCTCCCGATAGGCCCACTGCCACTTGTATTCAAACTTGGCGGTGTCCAGGGGCTCGTAGTTGGCGGTGTCCACATAATGGGTCTTGGTGGCCAAGCAAGCGTCCATGATGGTCAGGTCCTGATAGGGCAGGGCCAGGTTGAGCACCACATCAGGCTTGTATTTTTCGATGAGGGCGATCAGCTCGTCCACCTTATCGGCGTCCACCTGCTCGGTGTAGATCTTGGTCTTGGTGGTACCCTCCAGTTTTTCCTTCAGCTCGTCGCACTTGCTCTTGGTGCGGCTGGCAATAATGATTTCATCAAAAACCTCGCTGTTCTGGCAGCACTTATGAATGGCTACGCTGGCCACGCCGCCGCAGCCGATGATCATGCATTTTCCCATGGTATTCTCTCCTTTTCCTTGGATGTTAATGGTTGTGCAAAAGCTGCAACAGGATCTCCCGTGTCACCTTGCAGGCCACGGCGGTGGATGTGCCGCTGTGGTCATAGTGAGGGGAAAGCTCGTTGATATCGCAGCCTACAATGTCCAGTTTATGCAGAAGCAAAATGGCTTCCATCAGCTCTTTGAAGGTGATGCCTCCGGCCTCCGGTGTACCGGTGCCACAGAAAATGGAAGGGTCCAGCACATCCAGATCCAGTGTGAAATACACCGGCTTGCCCTGGAGGCGCTGTACCGTCTCTGCAAATCCCTTCAGATCGAACTTGTGCAGATGGGTGTGCTCTTTGGCAAACTCAAATTCGTATTTTTCGCCGCTGCGGATGCCGAACTGGTGGATGCGTCCATCCCCCAACAGCTTCCACGCATGATACAGCACGGTGGAATGGGAGAGTTCTTCCCCCAGGTACTCGGTGCGCAGGTCGGTGTGGGCATCAAAATGGATCACATGCAGATCGGGGTGCTTGTCCGCCACCGCTTCCAAAGCGCCCAGGGTCACCAGATGCTCACCACCCAGCATGAGGAACTTTTTCCCGTCTTTCAAAATCTCCTCGGTCTGGCTGCGGATCATCTCCAGCACCCGAGGGGTGTTGCCAAAAGGCAGCTCCAGATCTCCCCCGTCGCAGATGCGGCAGTCGGTGAGATCTTTATCGCAATAGGGGGAATAGGTCTCGATGCCAAAGCTTTCATTCCGGATGGCCGAAGGGCCGAACCGGGTGCCCGGCCGGAAAGAAGTGGTGCCATCAAAGGGCGCCCCGAAGAGCACCAGATCGGCCTGATCGTAATCGGCGTCACAGGCCAGGAAGGTCTGGATGTTTTTATTCATCGGCCAAAAGCTCCTTTACATAATTGGGAAGATAGAAAGCGCCCCGGTGCAGCTGGGAATTATAGTACCGGGTGGGAATGCGCAGAAGCTCCCACCGTCCCTCCTGCTGGTCCTCCAGAGGGTCCAGGCCCTTGCTGGCAAAGCCGAAGAGCCAGTGGCCCGAAGGATAGGTGGGAATGTGGGCCTGATACACCCGGCTGACAGGGAAAACCCGGCTGAGCCGTTTGTGGGCCTGGCGCATTTCCTGAGCATCCCCTTCATAGAAGGGGCTTTCGTGCTGGTTGATCAGAATGCCCTTTTCGGTGAGGGCCCGGTAGCAGTTGCCGTAAAATTCCCGGGTGAAAAGCACTTCTCCCGGGCCAAAGGGATCGGTGGAGTCCACGATAATCAGGTCGTACTCGTTTTCCTTCCGGCGGACGAATTTCAGCCCGTCCTCAAAGAACAGATTCACCCGGCTGTCGGAAAAGCCGCAGGCGGTCTGAGGCAGAAACTTGCGGCTGACCTCCACCACCCGCTCGTCGATTTCCACAATGTCGATCTGGCGGATCTGAGGATATTTGGCCAGTTCCCGGGCCACCCCTCCATCCCCGGCCCCGATGACCAGCACCCGGGAGATTCCCGGGCAAACGGCAAAGGCGGGGTGGGTGATCATTTCATGATAGATGAACTCGTCCTTTTCTGTCAGCATCATAATACCGTCCAGAGTGAGAAAACGGCCGAATTCCGGGGAATCGAACACCCCGATGGTTTGATAATCGCTTTTTTCAAAGTGCAGCTGACTGGTCACTTTGATGGAAAAACGCACATTTGGCGTATGATATTCGCTGTACCAAAGATCGTCCATCTCATTCTCCTTTCAGCACATTGAGCCGGGTCACATCCATGCTTTCCGGCCCGGTGAGCACGCAGCCCTTGCTCTTGGCATACTGGATATAATCAATGATGGCCCGGGTGATCTTCTCGCCGGGGGCCAGCACCGGAATGCCCGGGGGATAGCACATGACAAACTCGGCGCACACCTTGCCTTCGCACTCGTGAAGAGGCAGGCTAATTTTGTCGGCGTAAAAGGCCTCCTGAGGAGTGCGGAGCACTTCCGGAGTGATGTATTCGTCCTCCAGCATCCCCTTCCGCTCTTTTTTGTAAAGGCGGCGGATCTCGCTGAGGGCGCTGATCAGCCGTTCGATGTTCTTGGTTTTGTCTCCCACAGAGATATAGGCCAGAATATTCCCCAAATCTCCGAACTCGATCTGGATATCGTATTCATCCCGCAGGATGTCATAGACTTCGATCCCGGCCAGACCCAGCCCCAGGGTGTTCACCGACAGTTTGGTGGTGTCAAAATCAAAGATGCTGTCCCCGTTGACCAGGTCCTTGGAATAAACGAAATAATCCCCGATCTTCCCGATCTCCTCCCGGGCGTAGCCGGCAAAGCGCTCTACCTTGTCAAAGATCTCCTGTCCCCGGGTGGCCAGGTTCCGCCGGGAAATGTCCAGGCTGGACAGCAGCAGATAGGAGCCGCTGGTGGTCTGGGTCAGGTTAATGATCTGGCGCACATAATGGGGATTTACATTCTTGCCGCACAGCAGCACCGAGCTTTGGGTCAGGGAACCGCCGGATTTGTGCATGCTCACCGCCGCCATATCGGCCCCGGCGGCCATGGCGGAAATGGGCATATTCCGGCCGAAATAGAAATGGGTCCCGTGGGCTTCGTCCACCAACACCCGCATTCCCTTCTGATGGGCCGCTTCGGTGATGGACTTGAGATCGGAACAAATGCCGTAATAGGTGGGATTGTTGATCAAAATGGCCTTGGCATTGGGATGGCGCTCCATGGTGGCGCGCACATCGCTGAGGGACATTCCCAGGGCAATGCCCAGGCTTTTATCGCTTTGGGGGTTGATATACACCGGCGTGGCGCCGCAAAGCACCAGAGCGTTAATGACGCTTTGGTGCACATTCCGGGGCAGGATGATCTCGTCCCCTTTTTTCACATTGGAGAGCACCATGGCCTGTACCGACGAGGTGGTACCTCCCACCATAAAGAAGGCATGGGCTGCTCCGAAAGCGTCGGCGGCCAGCTCTTCGGCCTCTCTTATCACGCTGGTGGGGTGGCACAGGTTGTCCAGGGGCTTCATGGAGTTTACATCCACCGAAAGGCACTGTTCTCCCAGAAAACGGGTCAGTTCCGGGTTACCCCGGCCCCGCTTGTGGCCGGGCACATCAAAGGGCACCAGCCGGTCCCGGCGCATCCGCTCCAGGGCTTCCTGCAAAGGAGCGCGGTCCTGATCCATCAACCTTTCACCTCCTGAAACACATTAGCGCCGCTGAAGATCTCGATCATTTCCCGGCGCAGGGCGTTGGTGATATCCAGCCGCACCTTGGGCGGGATCTCATACACATCGGAATTGAAGAGGTAATTTTGCAGCACGATGTCCTTAATCAGCAGCTTACTGTGGAACATATTGGCCTGGTACACATTGATGTCCACGGCGTCGTATTTCTGCAAAATGTCCTGGCTGATATAATCCTGAATGGAAGTGATGGAATGATCGATGAAGATCTTTTCCCCTTCCATGTTCCGGGTAAAGCCCCGGACTCTGTAATCAATGGTGATGATATCGGAATCAAAGCTGCCGATGAGGAAGTCCAATGTGGACAGCGGGGTGATCTGGCCGCAGGTAGCCACATCGATATCCACCCGGAAGGTGGCGATGGAGGTCTCCGGATGGTATTCCGGATAGGTGTGCACCGTCACATGGCTTTTGTCCAGATGGGCCACCACCGTCTCGCCGCTGCGGTTTTTCACCATGCTCTCCTCGGCGATGAGGAAGGTGACGCTGGCCCCCTGGGGCTCATAATCCTGCTTGGAGATGTTGAGCACCGTGGCGCCGATCATCTCGGTAAGACGGGTCAGAATCTCGGTAAGACGATCAGAGTTATATTGTTCGTTGATATACTTGATATAATCCTGCTGCTCCCGGGCTGTTTTGGCATAACAGATGTCGTAGATATTAAAGCTCAGGGACTTGGTCAGGTTGTTGAACCCATACAGTTTCATTTTTCCGCCCATGACGCACCTCCGAAAAAAAAGATGTACCACAGCGTACTGCGGTACATCTTGTCAAATCGGCCAACAGGCAGGCGCCTTGGGGGAAAGCCCCTGGGCCGCCCTTTTGATTTTTAGAGTCTGTACAGTAAGAACTACTTTTACTACTCTTATTGACCATTTCACAAGCGTGTACCCCTAGTACACTTGGTTATAAAGTAACCAACTGGCAATTAAGTTGCCAACTTATAAAAGCTGCGCCAAAGACGCAATCAATAGATGTGGGAAACCCCACAATCGGCAGTTGACCGGGCTGTCCGTATGGCCTTGCATTTCCCAAGATCAGGAAATCGGTCCAAGTCGTTCTTGCTATACGCAACGATAACACTGAAATTATAAGTTTAAAATCATTTTTTGTCAAGGCTTATTGAATATTCCCCCGAAAACCCGCGATTTTTCAAAAGAAACCGGCCCAAGCGGGCATTGGTCTGCTCTCCATGGAGCAGGGCGGCCTGACCGGCCATGAACACATGATGAATCCCTTCGGGCTTCTGGAAGGGGTTTTCATAGGTGGCCTTGTCGGTCACTTTCTCCCCGTCAAACACTGTGATATCGGCCTGCATTCCCGGCCGGAGTATGCCTCTGTCTTTCAGGCCGATAATCTGAGCCGAAAGGCCGGTGATCCGGTGTACCGCTTCCTCCAGTGTGCAGAATCCCTTCTCCCGGGCCAGACGCAAAAAGCGAGGGAAGGTGCCGAAATTCCGGGGATGGGGCTTGCCTTCGTTTTCTTCTGGCGCCAGGGGCAGGGACACGCCATCGGAGCCGATGGCAAAATCCTTTTGAGACAGCATATAATCCACATCTTCCTGGCACATGGCAAAGGAAATGCAGGTAGCCTGGGCCCGGGTCTCCACCGTCACCTGGGCGATGGTTTCGGCCATGGACAGCCCCAGCTCCTGACTGAGCTGCCAGATATTCTTGCCATCCGCCGGGGGATACCGCCCCTCGGTGGTGACCACATAAAGCCCTTCCCCGTCTTCCTTTGTGGAAAAACGCTCCTCCAGCTGGCGGATGATCTCTCCCCGCTTCTCCGGGTCTTGCAAGATAGCCACAGCCTTTTCTTTACCTCCCTGGATGGTCCACTTGGGGAAGGAATTGGTGATGCCGGAAGAGGCGGCCAAATAGGGATACAGGTCCACCGTCACATGGATTCCGTCCTTCTGGGCTTTTCGCACATTGTCCACAAACTCCGGTGCTTTGCCCCAGGCCGCCCGGCCGCTGGCTTTGAAATGGGCAATATGCACATGGGCCCCGGTGCGCCGGTTGATCTCGTACATCTCCTCCAGGGAGCGGGGCGTGCCCAGGCCCTGATCCCGCATATGGGAGGTAATAATGCCCTGATAGCGGGCCACCACTTCTCCCAAAGCGCACAGCTCCTCCTGGTCAGAGGACACGCCAGGAGTGTATCCCAGCCCCAGGGACAATCCCCAGGCCCCATGGGCCATATCCTCATCCAGCAGCCGCTTCATCTCCTCCAGCTCTTCCTTTGTGGCCGGCCGGTCCTCATACCCCATCACGCCGCAGCGCAAAGCACCGTGGCCGATGAGCGGCACCAGATTGGTTCCCATCTTTTTGCCATCCCGCTGCACTTTTTCCAAAAATGCGCCAAAAGAGGCCGAAGCATAGTCCCGCACCGCTGCGTCGGCAAAGCCCCGTATGCGCTCCATATGCTCCGGCGGGCAGGGGTAGATGGTAGAACCGCACTGTCCCGCCAGCTCGGTGGTTACGCCCTGATAAATCCGGGATTCTCCCCGGTCATCCCGGAGAAAATAGGTATCCGAGTGGGAATGAATGTCGATAAACCCTGGGGTCACCACCAAACCCCGGGCATCGATCACCTGTCGGGCTTCCTCTGCCGGAATGTGGGGTTCTATCGCTGCAATTTTTTCCCCTGTGATGGCCACATCGGCTGTAAACCGAGCCTCACCTGTGCCATCGATCACCGTACCATTTTGGATCAAAAGATCAACCATCTCTGCCCTCTCCACCTTTCTTCTGCCAGCTTTTCCAGCGTTTCGAATGGATGCGGCTCACACCGCGCCAACACGCCGATCTGCGGTTTACTTACTAAACACTATCATATCACAACTTTCCCCTGGCGCAAAGAAAAGGCCATGGGATTTTCCCGGCAAAAATCAGGCCATTTCCCTTGAAGGACACAATGGAAAACAAAAAGCCCCCCGGCATGGCTGCTTTTTACAAGCC
>OOBV01000959.1_pt1 | contig 22619 bp, 19 predicted proteins | sample 1671731 | NCBI WGS metagenome assembly OOBV01 (sample SAMN06348186, study PRJEB24527) | human gut metagenome | biome: human gut; feature: ankylosing spondylitis patient; material: feces | host: Homo sapiens | place: China | collected 2015-10
CAGCGGTATTGCCATCCATGGTTTGCTTTGCTCTAGGCATTTTTCTTCCTCCATTCAGAATTTGGTACCTTCTGCGCGGGGCAAACGTCTTTTTACCGGAGCCGGAGAACTCCTTTGAAAAACGTATTGCTCAACTGATAAGCGCCGCACTTCGCCGGAGCCGGAGAACTCCACAAAAGCACACGCTCATCAAGGGCAATAGCCCTGCCCGGGGCCGGAGAACCCCATGAAGGCACTATTGCTCATCTAATATAATAGCAAATTCCGCCGGTAAAGGCAACGCAAACCGACTGTAAAAACACAACAAAAATTCAAGAAATTTTTTAGCGCTTTTTTACAGATGTGTTCTTTGCTGCATCCATGACGGTGTTATGCTCCAAAATCCAGTATCCATGAGGCTTTTTCTTACAAAATTCTAAATTTATAATTGACATTTGTACAGATTCTGCCGTAAACTTTATCTATAGTATCATGCGCCGCACAGCGCAGGGAAGGACAGGCACAAAACGATGGATGCTGCACATTTTGAAAAGACGCTCTCGAGCGAAGTTCTCTTTGAAGGCCGGGTGGTCACGCTGACCAAAGACGTGGCTCTGCTGGAAAACGGTGAGACTTCTATCCGGGAGGTGGTCCACCACCACGGCGGGGCCTGCATCGTACCGTATTTTGAGGACGGCACCCTCTGCATGGTGCGCCAGTTCCGCTACGCCATGCAGCAGGAGCTGTGGGAGCTGCCCGCCGGAAAGCTGGAAAAGGGCGAAGACCCCTTTGAAGCCGCCAAGCGGGAGCTGGGCGAAGAGTGCGGCCTGACCGCCGACCACTACACCTCGCTGGGCGAGTTCTACCCCACGGTGGGCTATGACACCGAGATCATCTATCTGTGGGTGGCCACCGGCCTGCACACCACCCAGATGCATCTGGATGACGATGAGTTCCTGACGCCCGACCGCATCCCGCTGGCAAAAGCCTACGAGATGGTCATGAGCGGCGAGATCAAGGACGGCAAGACCATCGCGGGCGTGCTCAAGCTCAAGGCGCTGGTGGACGAGGGCAGGCTGTGATACTCTACGAAGATACAGCCCTCGTGGTTCTGGACAAGCCCGCCGGGCTTTCCAGCGAGGACGGCGTACCCGCCGCCCTGCGGAAGCTCTGGGGCAGGCCCGACGCCTATGTGGGCGTCATCCACCGGCTGGACACCGGCGTGTCGGGTCTGATGGTCTATGCGAAGACCCCGCAGGCAGCCGCCGCCCTCAGCCGTCAGGTGACGCAGAGCCAGCAGGTTTATGCCGAACAGGATGGCCGGGCCGAGCCTGACGCCGGCACACCGGACGCGCCGCCTTTCGTGAAACAATACCGCGCCCTCATCGCAGGCGGGCCGGACGAAAAGCTGCCCGCCGAAGGCGTCCTGCGGGACTACTTATTCAAGGACAGCCGGAAAGGCCGTGTTTTTCCGGTGAGCCATCCGCGCAAGGGCGTGAAGGAGGCTGTGCTGGAATATCGCATTTCTGCCTCCGCCCCGGACGGCAGCACCAGCCTTGCGGACATCACCCTCCACACCGGGCGCACCCACCAGATCCGGGTGCAGTTCGCATCCCGCCGCCACCCGCTCTGGGGCGACGGCAAATACGGCAGCCGCATCAAGGGAGACATTGCGCTCCAGAGCGCACGGCTCCGCTTCACCCATCCCGACACCGGAAAGGTAATGGACTTCCGCCTCCCGGTCCCCGGGACATGGCCCGCTTGGGGCATCAGACAGGAAAACGACAATGGAACAACAGTATAAAACAGATTCTGAAATATACGCCGTCCTCGAGCGGGAGATCATCGATCTGACCCTCCGGCCCGGCTGTTCGCTGAGCGAAAACCCGCTCTGCACCCGCTTCGGCGCGCCCCGCTCCCTCATCCGGGTGGTGTTGCAGCGGTTACAGGAGAACGGGCTGGTGAAGATCGTGCCTTACAAAGGCACCACCGTCACCCGGCTGAACCGGGACATCGTGGACGAGCTGATCTATGAGCGCATCGCGGTAGAGGCCCGGGTCCTGCGGGACTTTGCGCCCCACTGCACACCGGAGCACCGCGCCCTCATCCGCCAGCGTGCCGCCGCCTACGACGAGCTGGCCAAGGCCGAAACACTGGACTTCAACCGTCTCTATGAGGCCGATACCCGGCTCCACGAGACGTGGTTCTCCGCCATGGGCAAGATGTATCTCTGGCGCACCTTGCAGAACGCCCACGCCGACTACAGCCGCTTCCGGATGCTGGACACCCTGACCACCGGCGGGCTCGCCGAGGTGGTGGCCGACCACCACAACCTCATCGACGCCATCGAGCGGTGCGACCTCGCGGCCTTTGAACCGCTGGTGGAACGCCACCTTTACGGCGGCATCCGCCGTCTGGGCTCCAAGCTCACCGAGGAGTACGCCGATTATTTTGAATGATGTTTCATGGGGAACAATAAATATCCCCCGGCGGAGCCGGGGGGTTTTCATAAGAAGTCTTTTACTGAACCACTCGCCTAGCGAGTGGTTTTCATGATACAAAAAAGGGGCCGCCCCGGGTGGTTCCCCAAGGCGGCCCCTGTAAGGGGTCTGTATTTTTTTAGCGCATCCGGCACTTCAGGCTCTCGGCCTGAGCTGCGCTCAGCCGCCGGCTCACAAGGCCGTCGTGCTCCAGAGCAAACCAGCTGCCCCCCTCTGCCAGCAGGTCTTCCACCGACAGGGTGGTCGTCTTGAGGGTGGTGACAAACTGGATCTGCTCCACTCCCTGCTCCTGCAGAGCCTCCAGCGCCTGCCGGGTGCCGTGGAGCCGGGCGGCCAGATTGTCGGACGTCACCCGCAGGGTGCTGCCCTGCTGCTGGGCGTTAAAGGGCAGGGGGTCGCCCTCCAGCGTCTCCACATGGAGGATGGGGGTACCCAGGCTCACCTCATTGCTCTCCTCCGCCGGGGCATTCGGGTCCTCCGGGTCCTCCGGGTCCTCCGGGTTGGGCTGGGGGCGCTCCGGCTCCCACCATTCCCTCACGATGCCGAGCGGGTTGTCCTCCGAGACCAGGGCCGGGTCGTAGATGATGTGGTGGATGTAGCCGGTGGTCACGCGGCTGATGTCCGCCTGGATCTCCTTGCCGTCGACATTTTCACTACCCGTGAAATCGCCGCCGTTACCGATGGTAGCACCGGCACCGTAGTAGCCATTGCTCTTGCCGGCGATCGCTGTCACCTGAGCGGCTCCGCTCACGGTGACATTGCTGCCGCTGCCCGTGGCACCGCCGCCGATGCCGGCAGCATTCGTGCCACCGTCAGCGTTCACCGTGCCGCCGGTGATGGTGATGTTTTTTCCGCTGCCGCTGATGCCGCCGCCGATGCCGGCACCTCGGTAACCTCCGCCAGCAGTCACTGTGCCGCCGATGATGGTGATGTTTTTGCCGTTGCCGCCGTTGCCGCCGCCGCCGCCGCCGCCGATGCCGGCACCACCCCAACCACCGGTAGCGTTCACCGTGCCGTCGGTGATCTTGATGTTTTCGCCGTTGCCGTAGTAGCCGTTGCCGTAGTAGCCGCCGCCGTAGTAGTAGCCGCCGCCGATGCCGGCACCCTCCTCGCCACCGGTAGCAGTCACCGTGCCGCCTTTGATGGTGATGTTTTTGCCGCTGCCGTAGTAGCCGCCGCCGATGCCGGCACCACCCCAACCACCGGTAGCATTCACCGTGCCGCCGGTGATGGTGATGTTTTCGCCGCTGCGGTTGTCGCTGTTGCCGTAGTAGCCGCCGTTGCCGATGCCAGCACCCCAGTCTCCACCGGTGGCCGTCAGGCTGCCGGCTTCGTTGTTATCGTCCTTCAGGGTCAGCGTGCCTGTGGAGGTGGAGGTGTTTTTTTCAAGGCCCGCCCTGTGAGGGCCGCTTTTCAGCTCGTTATTGCCGTCCAGCTCGATCTCCACATTGCCATTTCCCTGAACGCTCAGGGCGGCTTTTCCTTCGTCACTAGTCCATGGGTATCCGGTGTTCTTTCCGGTGTCGCTCACATCGATCTTTACGTCTTTCAGGGTGAGCTTCAGCGCCGTGGCAGCGTTGTTGATCACCGTAATGATGTTTTTGCAAAAGCCATTTGCCGGGGCAGGGGCTGCAGGGGCAGCATCAGCCGGGGCTGCCTGCTGGGGCTGGGGCTGCTGCCCGGCGTTCTCCTGCCGGTCAGTGTTCTCCGGCTGGTCAGCGTCTTTCTGCGCCTCGTCGTTCTCCGACTCCTCAGCGTTCTTCTGGTCGTCGTCCTCCGACTCCTCAGTGCTCTTCTTCTGGTCGTCGTCCTCCGACTCCTCAGCATCCTCCTGCTGGTAGTTTTCCTCTACCACAGGGCCAAAGCCGGTGTCCTCTGCTGCGGGGCCTTCCAGGTCGCTCTCCAGCGTGGTGGTGGCCTCTTTATGGGTGGTGATGATGATCTCCTCATCGGCCCCAATATTCTCTGCCTCTTTGTTGCCCTGTTTGACGGTCTGGCCATTCTCATCTTTGGTGATGGTAATGTCGCCGTCGTCGATATAATAGTAGGTCTCTGCAAAGGCCGGAGCCGCCAGCGACACCGTGATGCTCAACGCTGCCATCAAAGCTGCTGCCCGGCGGAATGCGTTGTTCTTCCTCATCGTAGTGACTTCCTTTCTTTTTCTACGTTTTCTTGTGCTTTTTGCACTTCTTTGTTGAGAGTATTTCTCGTTTTTTATTATACCCCCCCCCCCCTCTTATTTGCAATAGGGTAAAATAACAAAATTTTTACTCAAAATCCTCATTTTTGCGGCAATATGCAACAAAATACGACAAACCTCATCCCTGCCCCGGCGGGTGCTTCCCTCGGGCATAAAAAAGCGCCTCTGCACAAATGTGCAGGGGCGCTGCTGTTTTTCTCAGCCCATGATGCCGGAGATGAAGAGCTCCAGACCGATGCCGATGAGGATGACGCCGCCGAGAACGGAGGCTTTGCCGGAGAGTTCGGTGCCGAACTTTTTGCCGATGGCAAGGCCGGCTTCACAGATGAAGAAGGTGACGGCCGCCACGATGAGGGAGCAGACCAGCGCCATGAACCAGCCGTACTCCGAGATGGTGAAGCCCACCGACAGCGCGTCGATGCTGGTGGCGACGCCCTGCATGAAGAGTGCGCCCGCGCTCAGCTCAGCGGCTTCCTCGGTCTCTTCGCCCTTGATGCCCTCCATGAGCATTTTACCGCCGATGTAGCCCAGCAGGATGAGGGCGATCCAGGGGATGAACTTTTCAAACGAAGAGAACAGCTCCACGATGGTGTGGACGCAGACCCAGCCCGTCATGGGCATGACAGCCTGAAAGATGCCGAAGGTGCCTGCGATCTGGGCGCCCCGGCGGCGGGACATCTGAGGGTCATGCAGACCGTTTGCCATCGAGACGGAAAACGCATCCATGGCAAGGCCCACACCCAGCAGGGCGCTGTTGAAGAAAAACAAAAAACTCCATTCCATAACGATGCCTCCTGATTTGACCGGAATTGGTGGGCAGACAAAAGACCCGGGATCGGCGCGCATTTCGCCAATTCCGGGTCGGATTTTTACAAACTGACTCCATGTGGAATGGGCGTGGTACTCGCACCAAAGCACATGAGTCTCGCAAATGAAAGCAAGCCAGACAGCCGCCCGGGCCGTCATTGTGTTGACTTGCTGCGCTGCCTGCAAAACAGCGCCTGCTACTCCCCCATGAGGATCTTTCTTGTTGTCCGGCTATCGTACCACACAAACAGCGGATTTGTCCAGTATAACCGTGATTTTTTGCAAAAACCTGCGGGAGAGCACCGCAGAAAGCGTGTACTCCCCCGCAGGGTCAGTTTATGTGTGGAAATGAGGTTTATTCCTCGTCGCCGGTGTCAGCCTCGGGAGCTTCGGCGGCCGATGCCTCATCAGCTGCTTCCATCTCCGCCAGCTGCTCGGCAGTGGGCTCGTCCTCGGTGTCGGCCTCGATGCTCTCGGTCTGTGCCTCGTCGTCGTGGTCGGTGCGGGCCAGCACCATCACCTTATCGTTCTCGCCCAGACGCATGACCCGGACGCCGGAGCCGTAGCGGCTCTGGACGGGGATCTCGTTGGCGTGCAGGCGGATGATGATGCCCTCCTGACTGCTCAGCAGCACATCGTCGATGTCATCCACGATCTTAACGGCTGCCACCTTGTCCTTGGAGGCGTCGTAGTTGCGGATGCCCTTGCCGCCGCGGGCGGTGATGCGGTAGGTGTCGATGTCCGACCGGCGGCCCTTGCCGTTCTCGGTGACGGTGAGCACCGTGCCGCCCTCGCGGCAGATGCAGACGCCGACGACCTCGTCGCCCTCGGCCAGCTTGATGGCGCGGACGCCGTGGCCGCTGCGGCCCATCGGGCGGGCATCGGCCTCGTTGAAGCGGATGGCCTGACCGTTGCGGGTCGCCACGATGAGCATATCATTGCCGGTGGTCAGGCGGGTCCATGCCAGCGCGTCGCCCTCGTTGAGTGCAATGCCGATGAGGCCCGTCTTGCGGATGTTGGCGTACTGCTCCAGCGGGGTGCGCTTGATGAGGCCCTGCTTCGTGACCATGGTCACAAAGCCGCCCTCGGTGTCGGCGTCCTTGCTCTGGCAGATCATGTTGGTGACCTTTTCGCCCTCGGCCAGCTGCAGCAGGTTGACGATGTTGCTGCCCTTGCTGGTGCGGCTGCCCTCGGCGATGGTGTAGCCCTTGATGCGGAAGAGGCGGCCCTTGTCGGTGACGAACAGGACATAATCATGGGTAGAGCCCACGAACATCTCCTGCACGATGTCCTCTTCCTTCCGGGTCATGCCGGAAATGCCGCGGCCGCCGCGCTTCTGGGCCTGATAGGTGGCCTTGAGCTGGCGCTTGATATAGCCGGCCTCGGTGAGGGTGTAGACGCACTGCTCCTCGGCGATGAGGTCTTCGATGTCCACTTCACCGGTGACGGACTGTATCTCGGTGCGGCGCTCGTCGCCGAAGCGCTTTTTCATGTCCAGCAGCTCGTTCTTGACGATCTCCAGAACACGGGCGTCGTTGGCGAGAATGTCTTCCCAATCCTCGATTTTTGCCTGCAAGCCGGACAGCTCTTCCTCGATCTTGAGGATCTCGAGACCAGCCAGACGGCCCAGCTGCAGCTTGACGATAGCGTCGGCCTGCGGGTCGTCGAAGCCGAACTGCTCCATGATCGCGGCCTTTGCCTCGGCCATGCCGCCCTTGCAGGCACGGATGGTAGCGATGAGCTCGTCCACGATGTCGGTGGCCTTCTTCAGACCCTCGAGGATGTGGGCGCGCTCCTTGGCCTTCTTCAAATCATACTGAGTGCGGCGGCGGACGACTTCATCCTGGAACTCGACGTACTTCTGTATCATCTGTTTCAGGGTCATGACCTTCGGCACCTTATGGTCGATGGCCAGCATGATGACGCCCACGGTATCCTGCAGCTGGGTGTACTGGTACAGCTGGTTCAGGATGACCTGCGCGTTGGCGTCCTTGCGGATGTCCACCACGATGCGCATCCCCTTGCGGTTGGTCTCATCGTTCAGGCCGGTGATGCCCTCGATGCGCTTGTCCTTGACCAGCTCTGCCATGTTCTCGATGAGACGGGCCTTGTTGACCATATACGGGATTTCCGTAATGATGATCTGGGTACGGCCATTCTTGGTCTCTTCGATGGCAGCACGGCCCCGCAGAGTAATTTTGCCGCGGCCGGTGGCGTAGGCGGCGCGGATGCCGCTTCGGCCCATGATGATGCCGGCAGTGGGGAAGTCCGGTCCCTTGATGTGCTCCATCAGGCCGGGCAGATCGATGTCGGGGTCCTCGATATAGGCCACGCAGCCGTCGATGACCTCACTGAGGTTGTGGGGCGGGATGTTGGTGGCCATACCGACGGCGATGCCCTGACTGCCGTTGACCAGCAGGTTGGGGAAGCGGCAGGGCAGGACGCTGGGCTCTTTCTTCGTCTCGTCGAAGTTGGGGTCCCAGTTGATGGTGTCCTTGTCGATGTCGGTCAGCATCTCGACCGCCATGCGGCTCATACGGGCCTCGGTGTAACGGTAAGCAGCCGGGGGGTCGCCATCGACCGAGCCGAAGTTACCCTGACCATCCACCAGCGGGTAGCGCAGGGAGAAATCCTGTGCCAGACGGACCATGGCGTCGTAAACGGAGGCGTCGCCGTGGGGGTGGTAAGAGCCCAGCACCGCACCGACGGTATCCGCCGACTTGCGGTAGGGATGGCTGGGGTCGTTGCCGCGTTCGTGCATGGTGTAGAGGATGCGGCGGTGGACGGGCTTCAGGCCGTCACGCACATCCGGCAGGGCGCGGGCCACGATGACCGACATGGAGTAATCCAGAAACGCCGTCTCGATCTCCTTCTTGACGTCCCGGATGATCATCTTGGTACCGCTTCCCGGTATCATCACATAATCTTCTTCCATTGTTTCCTCCAATTACACGTCGAGCTTTGCGTACTGGGCGTTGGTCTCGATAAAGCGGCGGCGGGGCTCCACCTGATCGCCCATCAGGATGGTGAACGCCTCATCGGCCTTCTCGGCATCCTCGATGGTGATGCGGACGATGACGCGGTTGTCCGGGTTCATGGTGGTCTCCCAGAGCTGCTCCGGGTTCATCTCGCCAAGGCCCTTATAGCGGTTGATCTTCGCGCCGGGCATCTCCTGCGAGAGCAGGGCCATTTCGGCGTCGTTGTAAGCGTATTTGATGGTGCTGCCCTTCTGCACCTTGAACAGCGGGGGCTGTGCCACATAGACATGGCCCTGCTCGATGAGGGGGCGCATATAGCGGAAGAAGAAGGTGAGCATCAGGGTGCAGATGTGAGAGCCATCGACATCGGCATCGGCCATGATGAACACTTTGTCATACCGCAGCTTGGAAATATCGAACTCGTCGCCGATGCCGCAGCCCAGTGCCAGCACGACAGGCATCAGCTTGTCGTTGCCGTAGATACGGTCGGCGCGGGCCTTTTCGACGTTGAGCATCTTGCCCCACAGGGGGAGGATGGCCTGAATGGCCGAGTCACGGCCCATCTTGGCCGAGCCGCCTGCAGAATCGCCCTCGACGATGAAGATCTCGGTGCGGGTGGGGTCTTTTTCGCGGCAGTCTGCCAGCTTGCCGGGCATCCGGCTGGTCTCAAGGGCGCTCTTGCGGCGCACCAGCTCACGGGCCTTCTTGGCGGCAGCGCGGGCGCGGGCGGCCTGGGTGGCCTTTTCGAAGATAGCCTTGGCCACGCCGGGATTCTCCTCGAAGAACTCCATCAGCTTGGAGTAGACCATGTTGGAGACGAGGGTGCGAATTTCCGTATTGCCCAGCTTTGCCTTGGTCTGTCCCTCGAACTCGGCCTCCTGCAGCTTGACGGAGATGACACAGATGAGGCCCTCACGGACGTCAGCGCCGGAAAGGTTCTCGTCCTTGTCCTTCAGCAGACCGTGGCTGCGGCCATAATCGTTGAAGACGCGGGTGAGGCTGCTGCGGAAACCCTCTTCGTGGGTGCCGCCGTCGGGGGTGTTGACGTTGTTGGCGAAGCTCAGCAGCAGCTCATTGTAGCTGGAATTATACTGCAAGGCGATCTCTGCCATGCCCCGGTCGGTCTGACCCTTGAGATAGATGACGTTGGGGTGGAGCACCTCGAGGTCGCGCTTCTCGCCCAGATAGGTGACAAAGCTCTTGATGCCGCCCTCGTAGCACATGACCTCGGTACGGTAGGTGGGCTCGCCCTCCTTGCCGTCCTCGAGGACGGGGGTGTAAAGCTCGCGCTCGTCGGTCAAGGTGATCTTGACACCGGCGTTCAGGAAGCTCTCTTCCCGCAGGCGCTTTTCCAGCGTGTCGAAGTCGTACACGGTGGTATCCCGGAACATCTCCGGGTCCGGTTTGAAGGTGACGCGGGTGCCGGTGACCCCGTCGGCCACCGGTCCGATGCACTTCAGCGGGCCGTCCGGGTCGCCGCGGCGGAAGGTCTGCTCGTACTCGTGGCCGTCGCGGCGCACGTTGACGGTGAGCCACTCGGAGCAGGCGTTGACCACGGAAGCGCCCACGCCGTGCAGGCCGCCGGCCACCTTGTAGCCGGAGTTCTCGCCGCCGAACTTGCCGCCGGCGTGGAGGATGGTATAGACGACGGTGACGGCAGGCAGACCGGTATCAGCCTGGATGTCCACGGGGATGCCGCGGCCATTGTCCGTGACCTGAATGATGTCGCCCTTCAGGATCTTGACCTCGATGTGGTCGCAGTAACCGGCCAGAGCCTCGTCGATGGCGTTGTCCACGATCTCGTAGACCAGATGGTGCAGGCCGCGCTCGCCGGTGGAGCCGATATACATACCGGGGCGCTTGCGCACTGCCTCCAGACCTTTCAGGACCTGGATCTCGCTGGCGTTGTATTCATGGTCCGTCGCAGTTTCTGCGTTGGTACTGGTAATGATTTCCTCTGCCATTTCCTTTCTCCCTTTTGTTTTGTTTCGTTTTTTCGTTACTATTTGTAAAAGCGATCAATCGCTGGTTGGCTTATTCCAGTTTCATCTCCGTGCGCCGTTTGAGCGCAGCCGGCGACAGCTCCGAGAGATAGATCGTATCCACCGGGGAATCTGCCAGCACATAGCTCTGGGGCAGCTCATCGGACAGGCTCACCACCGCCCCGTTTTTCTGGGCGTAGTTCAGAAACTCCCGCCCCCGGGGTGAGATGGTCGTCGTTTCCAGATTGAAGATGCCGATGATGTCCCGGTCGTTCAGGACATAATCGCGGCCAAGGTGTACATACATTGCATCACACTTTCGTCAGCACGCCGCCGTTCATCCGGTAGACCTCGCCGTCCGTTTTGAGGAAAGCGGTGTCGTCGCAGCTGGTCACGAAGGTCTGCTTTTCCCGCATTCGGGTGAGCAGATACTGCTTGCGGCCATCGTCCAGCTCGCTGAGTACGTCGTCCAGCAGCATCACCGGGTGTTCGCCCGTGATGGAGGCAGCTGCGGCAGCTTCGGCCATTTTCAGGCTGAGCACGACGCTCCGCTGCTGTCCCTGACTCGCATACACTTTTGCAGGCTGACCATCCAGAAGAAGGTCCAGATCTTCCCGGTGAGGGCCGCAGAGGCTCTGCCCGGCCCGCAGCTCTTCGGGCATTTTCTGCCGCAGAAGCTGGGCCAGACCGCCCGGCTCGAACTGGGCCGCATACCGCAGACTCAGTGTTTCCGCCCCGCGGGAAAGCTCCTCATAGTTGGCACAGGCCAGCGGGGAGAGGGCGGCGAGATAGGCTCTGCGCCGCTGCTGGATGGCCTCGCCCTGCTGGGCAAGCTCCAGATTCAGCACCTCTAACAAGGCCCGCTTTTCGGCATAAGGCCGCTCAATGCCATTGGAAGAGCGTCGAAGCAGCGCGTTTTTCTGCTGCAAAGCCCGGACATAGCGGCGGTAGAGGGTCAGGTAGCCGGGGTAGAGCTGGCAGAGGGCCGCGTCCAGAAATTTCCGCCGCCCTTCCGGTGCGCCCTTCACGAGGCTCAGGTGTCCGGGGTCGAAGACCACCGCCGGAAAGCTGCCCGCAAGGCTGGCCGCCCGCTTGACTGCGCCCCCGTTCACCGAGACTGTCCGGCCCGGGCGGGGGGAATCCGGCGCGCCCACCGTCAGGCGGACGCGGTTCGGCTCTTCCGTTTCCTGCTCTTCCTGCTGTGCGCGGAGGGTGGACGCTTTGAGTACGGCGAAGGGTTCGCCCCGGCGCACCAGCTCTGCGTCCTTGCCGCCCCGGAAGCTCTTGCCGCCGGTGAGCAGCCAGATGGCTTCCAGGAGGTTCGTCTTGCCCTGGCCGTTGTTGCCGCAGATGACCGTCAGCTCCCGGCCCGGCGTCAGGCTGGCCGAGGCGATGTTCCGGTAATTTTCGACTTCGAGAGAGAGCAGCCGCATCAGCCGCCCATCCCGATCTCGATGGTCTGTCCGTCCAGCTCCACGGTATCGCCCGGGCGGCACTTCTTGCCGCGCATGGTGCAGACTTCGCCGTTGACCTTCACGGCCCCGCCCTGAACGAGCTCCTTGGCTTCGCCGCCGGTCTCGCACAGGCCCGCATATTTCAGCAGGGCGTCCAACTTGATGAATTCGGTATGGATGAGGATCTTTTGCATTTTATTACGCCTCTCAGTCGTTTTTGAAGCGGACAGGCAGGACCAGATACAGGAAGTCATTGCCCTCCACCGGCAGCACTTTCACCGGGCTCAGCGGGCCGCTGATCTCCATCCGCACTTTCTCGGTGCGGGCATTGCGCAGCGCGTCCAACAGGTAGCGGTTGTTGAAGCCGATCTCCACCTCGTCGCCCTCGCACTCGGCGTTGAACTCATCGACGACGCGGCCCAGATTGGTCTGGCAGCGGACGACGACTTTACCCTCTGTAAAAGTGATGCGGAGGGGATTTTTTAAACGCTCTGTAATAATCAGAGAAGCGCGCTCGATGGTCTCAATGAACTCCTTGGTGTCGACGGTCACCCGGGTGCGGCTGCCTGCCGGAATGACATTGTGATAGTTGAGGAACTCGCCCTCAATGAGGCGGCTCATGATGGTGTAGCCAGCGGTCATGAACACGACGTAGCGGCGGTTGGCACAGATGTGGACCGGCTCTTCGTCGTCGTTGGGCAGCAGATGAGACACTTCGGTCATGGTTTTGCTGGGGACGATGATCCGGATGTCCTTGACGGCAGTGACGGGCCGCTCCACGATGGCCAGACGGTAGCCGTCCAGGGCAACGATGGTCATTTTATCCGGCTCTATCTCAAAAAGTTCACCGGTATGCGCAGGTTTTTTCTCATCCTGGCTGACGGCGTAGAGGGTGCGGTCGATCATATCGCGGAGCACGCCGGTCTTGATGGTCAGGGTCTCTTCGGCGCCGGTGTTGGGCAGCTCGGGGAAATCGGTGGCCGACATGGACTGGATCTCGAACTGCGCCACCCCGCTCTGGATGGTGGTTTTGCCATTATCGGCAGACTGGATGGTGATCTGGCCTGCCGGCATCCGGCTGATCATGCTGCTGAGCAGCTTGGCATTCAGCACGATCTCACCGGGTTCTTTGACATTGGCTTCGATGGTGGTCACGATGCCCATTTCAAGGTCATAGCCGGTAAGGGTCAGCTGGAAGCCTTCTGCCTTCAGTAAAATGCCCTCCAGTACCGGGATGGTAGAGCGCAGAGTGACTGCTTTGGATACGCCGTCAATGGCTGCACTCAGAAGAGTTTTGTCGCAGATGATGTTCAAATCTTCTTCTCTCCTTTTTTGCGTCTGTTTTGCTGTCGTTCCTCATGGGATCCGATGCAAAAACCTGTTTTCTTTATTGAACTTGTTGTAGTAATCGTAGTAGGGGGTGGGGAAGATGTGGAAAACTCTGCAAACCCTTGCCGGGATGCGGGGGTTTGGTTTTCCACGGAGATGTTGAGGAACTGTGGATGGAATGTTGAATCGGGGAGAGCGGTGGTTCTTTCCACATCCGTTGTGAAAAACGGATGTGGAATGTTGAAAACCATGTGGAAAGAGTGGAAAGTTTCGGCTTTTCACCACAATATCTAGGTCTATTTTCCCCTTTTTGTTCCTCTTTCTCCCCATATTTTGGGGTTTGACCCCTGAATGAGTATGACTTTTGCACCGGCTCCGGTGTGTTAAGCCTTCACATTCTTGATGATGTCACTCACCGTCTCCCGCAGGTGCTGGTCATTCTTCATGTCCCGCTCCATGGTCTTGAGGGAGTAGACGATGGTGGAATGGTCACGGCCCGAGAACTCCCGGCCGATCTCCTCCATGCTCATGCCGGTGACCTCGCGCAGGATGTAGATGGCCACGCGGCGGGCGGAGGCTACATTGGCGTTCCGCTTGGTGCCGCGGATGTCGGCAGGGGAGACGTTGAAGGTGCGGGATACCTCGCCCACGATCTTCTCGATGGTGACAGGCACGGGCTGGGTCTCGTTGAGGATGTCCTTGATGGCATTCTGTGCCACGCTGATGACCGGCTGGATGCCCTCGAGCATATAGTAGGCGTTGAGCTTTTTGACCGCGCCTTCCAGCTGGCGGATGTTATTTTTCAGATGGTTGGCGATGAACTCGGCCACATCCTCGGGCAGGTCGAGGTGGAGAAGCTCCGCCTTGCGCTTGACGATGGCCACGCGGGTCTCGAAATCCGGCGGCTGGACGTCGGCGGTCAGGCCCCACTCGAAGCGGGTGCGCAGACGCTCTTCCAGGCTCTTGATCTCCTTGGCCGGGCGGTCGGACGCGATGACGATCTGCTTGTGGGCATCGTGGAGGGAGTTGAAGGTGTGGAAGAATTCTTCCTGGGTGGACTCCTTGCCCGCGATGAACTGGATGTCGTCCACCAGCAGCAGGTCGGCCACGCGGTACTTCATCCGGAAGTCCTCGGTGCTGCCGGCGCGGATGGCCGCGATCAGCTCGTTGGTGAACTGCTCACAGGTGACATACATGATGACGAAGTCGGGGTGGGTGCGCTTGATCTCGGTCTGGATGGCCGTCAGCAGATGGGTCTTGCCGAGGCCCGAGCCGCCGTAGATGAACAGCGGGTTGTAGGCACCGGAGGGGTTGGCCGCAACAGCCTGCGCCGCAGCAAACGCAAACTGGTTGGACGGGCCTTTGATGAAGTTCTCGAAGGTGAATTCATAGTTGCCCTGCGGGGAGGCGGGGTTCGCCTCGTACTGCTGGGCCAGCACCACTTCGTGGGGCGGCGTGCTGGGGACGACGAGGGTGATGTCCACGTCAAAGCCCAGCACTGTTTTGAAGGCCTCTTTGAGCAGGCCGAGATAACGGTCCGTCACGATCTTGCAGATGAAGTCGTTGCGCACCGAGAGGGTGATATGGCTGGAGTCCTCAAAGCTGATAGGCTCCAACCCGTCGATATAGAGATTATACGTCGGCTCCGCCATCTGCGCCTTGCAGTAGCTCTGGGCAGCCTCTAAAACGTCCTTGAAAGAATCCATAGTACATCCACTCCATTGAAGTTTTCAACAATGCTGCTGATACCAAGTTAGTATACCACAAAAATCCCCCTGCGTCTATATTATATAAGGTAATTTATAATACATAAAAAAGACATACCTGCGTCTGGGAAACGGCCTTGTGTCCAAGGCGGAGAAAAGCCACAAGATGTTGTGGATAAAAAGTTTTCCACGGGAAATGGGTGAAAAAGTTGAAAGTTTCTCCACAGAGGTTTTTCAAAAAAGTTTGAAGGAAAGCGAAAAAAATGCTTGACAGAAGGCCATAGTGTGCGATATACTGTTGAATTGCAAGCCTGTCCCCATTTTGGGACCAGAATAGACCCCATACCGGGGACGAGTTTTTACGGAGGAAATACACCATGAAGAGAACTTTTCAGCCCAAGAAGCGTCAGCGCAAGGAAGTTCATGGCTTCCTGACCCGCATGAGCACCAAGAACGGCCGCAAGGTCATCAACGCACGCCGTGCTAAGGGCCGCAAGAGCCTGACCGTCTGATCCTGAGCAGTATGCATCAGGTCCGGCGCAGAATGGAATATGCGCAAAAAGGCCGCTGATATTGGATTGGCGGTCTTATTTTTTTACCCGGCATTCGGGAAAAAGGCCGGAAAGCTGCGGTGAATAGTCGCATTGCCTAAAAAAACTGTCAAAGATTTGGCAGAGAAAACGCCCGGATGAGCTTTTCATGTCGGCGTTTTTTTGCTATACTGAACACTGAGCATTGCTTTTTTCCGGGCGGTGCTCCCACATCACCTGAAGGGAGGCGCACAGGATGCGCTATCGTCCCATCCGCCGCAACGGCGAGTTTGGCCGCGTGTATGCCCGCGGCAAGTCCTATGTCAACCAGGCGCTGGTGCTCTACGTGCTCAAAACACGGAGCAAGCGCACCCGGGTGGGCCTGACGGCCACCAAAAAGATCGGCCACGCCGTGCAGCGCAACCGCGCCCGCCGCGTCATGAAGGCCGCCATCGACGAACACCTCGACTACAACATCGGCGGCTACGACCTCGTTTTCGTGGCCCGGGGCATGACCCCCCGGCTCAAGAGCTGGCAGCTCAGCGCCATCGTGGCGAAGCTCTTTGCCCAGGCCGGCCTGCCGGATAAGGCAAAGCAGCCGGGCGCAAAGCCCCCGGCCACCCTGCCGCCGGTCCGGAAGCCCGAGGCGTGAGCATCTTTCAGAAAGCCCTCTGCGGGCTCATCCGGCTCTACCAGAAGTTCATCAGCCCGGGGCTGGGGCGGAACTGCCGCTTTTCGCCCTCCTGCAGCCAGTACGGCATCGAGGCCATCCGCACCCACGGCTGCGTCAAAGGGCTGCTGCTGACGGCATGGCGCATCGCCCGGTGCAATCCGCTGGGCCGCTGGGGCTACGACCCCGTACCGGAAAAGGGCCGCTGGAAAAATCCGGCCCGGCATCTCTCGGCCTCGGCTCTGTTTTCCACCAGACACGAAAAATAAGTGGAAAACCTCTTCGTCGATGCTCTTTGGAAGAGCGCTGAAGCGGGGAAGACCTCTCCGTCAATGCCCTTTGAAAAAGGGCGGCAGAGGGGAGGAAAACCTCTCCGTCACGGCTTCGCCGTGCCACCTCCCCTGGCGAGGGGAGGCTGAGAGGAAATGCTATTATAATGCTTCTTGTGACGTGCTGAACTGTGGGCGGCGTGTCCTACGATAAAAATAACCGTCCCGCACCACAGGCGGGGCAGAATGGACAGAGACATGAATATTTTGTACATCCTCGGTGTACCTCTCGGCTATGTGATGGAGTGGATCTACAACCTCATCCCGAACTACGGCTGGGACATCATCATCTTCACCATCGTCATCCGCCTGCTCAGCATCCCTCTGCAGCTCAACCAGCAGAAGAGCATGGCCAAGATGTCCGCTTTCCAGCCGATGATCGCCGACATCCAGAAAAAGTACAAGGACAAGCCCGAAAAGCAGCAGGAAGAGCTGCTCAAGCTCCAGCAGGAGTTTGGCTATAAGCCCACCGCCGGCTGTATGCCCATGCTGGTCAACTTCCTCGTCATGTTCGGCGTCATCGAGGTCGTGTACCGCCCGCTGCAGCGCATCTTCCACATCGGCGCCGAGGCCATCACCGCCGCAGGCGATGCCATGACCGCTCTGGGCATCAGCTTCACGCAGGTGACCCGCGACACCAATATCATCGCACAGGTGCTGGCCGGTGAGTCCACCGTTACCTCTGTGTTCACCGCAGACCAGCTGAACACCATCACGGAGTTCGGCCAGCACATGGACTTCTTCGGCATCGACCTGACCCGTGTGCCGCAGTACAGCCTGGCAGCGGACAACCTGCCCCTGCTGATCTTCCCCATCCTGGCTGTCGTCACCATGTTCATCTCCACCCACATCAGCATGAAGGCCTCCGGCCAGGAGATGCAGGGCAGCATGAAGCTGACCATGTATATGATGCCTCTGATGTACGTCTTCTTCTGCTTTACCGTTCCCTGCGCATTCTCTCTGTACTACGTCATTTCCAACATCGTGATGACCGTCCAGACCCAGGTCATGCGCAAGATCTATGACCCCGAGAAGATGAAGGAGCAGGTCAAGGCCGAGATCGCTTCCCGCAAGAAGGAAGAGAAGCGCGGCGTGAAGAGCACCACCATCAAGGTCAAGGACGAGAAGACCGGTGAGGTCGTGGAAAAGAACATCTCCGCCAGCGAGATGAACAAGCGCCGCCTCGAGTATGCCCGCCAGCAGGATGCTGAGCGCTACAAGGACGAGCGCACTGTCCCGCTGAGCGAGCTGCAGAACAAAAAGGAGGATTGACGGTTATGATCCGTACGCAGGAAGCGACCGGCAAGACGGTCGATGAAGCACGCACCAACGCCTGCGCTCTGCTGGGCGTGGAAAAGGACGACATCAACGTCAGCTACGAAGTGCTGGAAATGCCCCAGAAGACCGGTTTTCTGGGCCTGAAGCTCACTCCCGCCAAGGTCCGCGTCAGCGTCGAGCTGCCGGACGAGCCTGTGGCAGCTCCTGCTGCCCCCGTTGAGGAGCCCGCTCCCGTTGTGGAGGAGAAGGCTGCTCCTGTGGCTGAGCCTGTCGTCGAAGAGACTGCCCCGGAAGCTCCCGCTGCTGTGGAAGAGCCTGCCGCTCCCGCTGAGGAAGCTGCCCCTGCCGAAGAGCAGGCTGCTCCCGCCGCCGAGGGCGAAGAGGTGGAAGTCCCCATCAACATCGAGGAGAACGCCAAGGTCAAGGCCGCTGTGGACTACCTGAAGGATGTCATCGAGAAGATGGGCGTACAGGACGTCAAGTTCAGCGCTGTGCAGAAGGGTGAGGCTACCATCATCCGTCTGGACGGCGAGAAGATGGGCGCCCTCATCGGCCGCCGCGGCGAGACGATGGAGAGCCTGTCCTATCTGGCAAGCCTCGTGGCAAACCGCCTCGAGGGCGACTACATCAAGCTGGGCCTCGACGTGGCCGGCTACCGCGACAAGCGCGAGAGCGACCTGACCGCACTGGCACAGCGCATCGGTGCCAAGGTGCGCCGCACCGGCCGCAGCTTTGCTATGGAGCCCATGAACCCCTACGAGCGCCGCATCATCCACTCTGCCATCGGCAAGATGGAGGGCGTCCGCAGCGAGAGCAAGGGCGAGGGCCGTGACCGCCGTGTGGTCATCTACTCCACCGACCCCAACGCTGTGGCTGAGAGCGCAAATGCACGTCCCCGCGGACCCCGCGGCGGCCGTGACCGCAACGGCAATGGCCGCAATGGCGGCTATCATCGCGGCGGCGAGCGCCGTGGTGACCGGAATGGCCGCGGCCCGCGCAATGGCGGCGGCCGGGGCGGCTACCGCTCCAATGTGCCTGAGCGCACCTACACCCCGCGCGATGCCGAGAATGCTGCCCCTGTGGCACCCAAGCGCACCGAGCGTGTGGATGACTTCGCGGATCTGAGCTTCGGCAAGATCGAGCTGTAAAAGCTGAAGGATAAGACCCTCTCCCGCATGGCGGAAGCCGTGCAGGGGAGGGTCTTTTTTTGTACGAGGAACACTATAAATTTACACGTCTTTTGCAGGAAGATGGTTTACGATGAAAAGCAAATCTGAAAGAATGATTTCGGAAGAAAAGTCGTTCTTATCGAAAAATTGGAGAATATGTCCAATTCCGGAAGAAATTTTTCTCCTATTTGTACATTGTAAAACAATATCGGCAAGCCTTATACTAGAGCTACAAATGCTTCGGAGTGTATACCAAGCAAAAAGGAGAGGAATTATTATGGAACAGAATAAGATCTCCCGCCGTAATTTCCTGCGCGTGGCCGGTGCATCGGCTACCGCCGCCGCAATGAGCGGTCTGGTCCCGGCTGCTTCCGCTGCCGGCATCAAAGACCTGTGGAGCATGGACCTGCAGATCCTTGCCACCAGCGATACCCACGGTAAGTTTGACCCCTGGGATTACGCCGCCAACAAGGCCGACGCCTCCGGCAGCGTGGCCCAGCAGGCAACTGCCATCAAGGAGAACCGCACCAAGACCACGCTGGTCGTGGATGCAGGCGACACCATTCAGGCAAACTCCGCTGAGCTGTTCCTGAACGACGATGTCCACCCCATGATCGCTGCTCAGAACGCCATCGGCTACGATGTCTACGTCACCGGCAACCATGAGTACAACTATGGCATGGCCACGCTGGAAAAGGTGCTCTCCCAGCAGAAGGCCAAGGTGCTGACCGGCAACGTCTACAGCCCCGAAGGCAAGCCTCTGGCTGACGGCTACACCATCATCAAAAAGGGCGGCGTCAAGATCGGCGTCATCGGTATGGTCACTCCCAACATCACCCGCTGGGACGCCAAGAACCTCGAGGGCTGGACTGTCACCAACCCGGTGGACGAGAGCCGCAAGATCATTGATAAGATCAAGAACGATGTGGATGTCATCATCGGCGTTATGCATATGGATGTTGACAATGAGTACGGCGTCTATGGCTCCGGCGTCACCGACCTGGCAAATGCCTGCCCCGAGTTCGACGTCATCGTCGCCGCTCACGGCCACAAGAGCATCCCCAACAAGATGATCAACGGCGTGCTGGTGGTCGAGAACAAGAATGCCGGTGCCACCGTCTCCGACATCCATGTCTATCTCGAGCGCGGCCTGAACGGCAAGTGGAAGGTGAAGGATCGCACCTCTGAGAACCTGACCATCAAGGACTACGCTCCCGACCCCGAGCTGACTGCTCTGCTGGCAGAGTACGACCAGCGCGCCAAGGACGACGCCGTGACCCCCATCGGCCAGCTGGTCGGCGGTGATCTGGCCCCCGAAAACGAGATCGACTGCCTGCCGCAGGCCATGGTGCAGGATACCGCTCTGCTGGACTTCATCAACGAGGTACAGATGTACTACACCGGCGCTCAGGTGTCCGCAACGGCTCTGACCTCCATGACCTCCCAGATGCGCGAGGGCACCATCCGCAAGTGCGACATGGCAAGCATCTACACCTACCAGAACACCCTGTACAAGCTGCAGATGAACGGCTGGCAGCTGCGTCAGTTCATGGAGTGGTCTGCTGCCTTCTTCAAGACCTGGGAGCCGGGCGATGTGACCATCGCATTCGACTCTTCCGTCCGCTATTACCTGTACGATGCCTTTGCAGGCGTCAAGTATGACCTCGACATCTCCAAGCAGCCCGGCAACCGCATCCAGAACCTGACCTGGATGGATGGCCGTCCGGTGCAGGACGATGACAGCTTCGTGGTGGCCGTCAACAACTACCGTGCCACCACCCAGCTGCTGGCTTATGCTGACATCTTCAAGGAGGGCGACGAGCTGCCCAAGCTGCTGGAGATCGACGTGCGCGGCGATGTGGGCGGCATCCGCGAACTGCTGGGCGAGTACATCCGCACCGTCAAGGGCGGCACCATCGAGCCGCACGTGGACAACAACTGGAAGCTCGTGGGCAACAACTGGAACGCTGCTGACCACGAGAAGGCCGTCAAGCTGCTGCGCGAGGGCAAGCTGGCCCTGTCGGAGAACGCCGACAGCCGCACCCTGCCCGGCAAGGCCATCACTACGGCCGATATTGCCGCATTCTGATTTTTCTTTCACACGCAACGGGGTGTGCAGTCTCTTAGGGGCTGCACACCCTTTTTTGCGCAGCATATTTCTTTTTTTGGCGGTTCGTGGTAGAATATACTGTATTCATCTGCGCATAAGGAGGGGAGAAGATGCAGCATTCGACCATTGCGGCCATTGCTACCGCTCCGGGTGCGGGCGGCATCGCCATCGTGCGGCTGTCCGGCCCGGAAAGCTATGAAGTGGCAGCGAAGGTGTTCCGACCGGCCAACCCGGCCAAAAAAGTCGCGGACGCCAAAGGCTATACCGCCATGTTCGGTGCGTTCGTGGAAGGGGAAGAGGCTTTCGATGAGGGCGTGGCGCTGTTTTTCCGCGCGCCCCACAGCTACACCGGCGAGGATGTGGTGGAGCTTTCCTGCCACGGCGGCAGTGCAGTCGCCCGGCGGCTGGTGGAAGCCTGCATTGCGGCGGGCGCGTCGCCTGCCGCTCCCGGCGAGTACACCCGCCGCGCTTTCCTGAACGGCAAGCTCAGTCTGACCCAGGCCGAAGCCGTCATGGACATCATCTCCGCCGATGGCCGACAGGGGGCCGCGCTGGCAAATGCCTCCCTGAACGGTGCGCTGGCCCGGAAGATAGCGGCCCAGAAAGATGCTCTGACGGCCTTGCAGGCCCATCTGGCCGCCTGGGTGGACTTCCCTGAGGAAGATGTCCCGGAGCTGAGCCAGAGCCACCTCTGCGACGTTTTAGGCGGGGTAGAGCAGGAGCTGGACGCCCTCATCCAGAGCTACGACGCAGGTGCCGTCCTCCGCGAGGGCGTGGACTGTGCCATCGTGGGCAAGCCCAATGCGGGCAAATCCACCCTGCTCAACCTGCTGGCCGGATTCGACCGGGCTATCGTCACGCCGGTGGCCGGAACCACCCGCGATGTGGTGGAGCAGGCCGTTCAGCTGGGCGACGTCCGACTGAATCTCTTCGATACCGCCGGTCTGCGTCAGACGGAAGACGAGATCGAAGCCGAAGGCATCCGCCGCAGCTGGAAGAAGCTGGACGAGGCAGGGCTTATCCTCGCCGTCTTCGACGGCTCGGAGCGCCCGACCCGGGAGGACATGGAGCTGGCTCAGCGCTGCGCGGGTCGTCCGGCCATCGCGCTGGTCAATAAAGAGGACAAGCCCACCCGGTTTGACGCAGAGCTCATTGCACCCTATTTTGCGATGGTGCTGCCGGTCTGCTGTCAGGAAGAAGGGGCGCGGAAGGTCATCGCGGCGGCGGTAGCCCGCCTTCTGGGGACCAACCAAATCGACCCCCACGCCGCCAGCCTCTCGGGGCAGCGGCAGCTTTCCGCTGCCACCCGCGCCCGGGATGCCGTAGCCGGAGCGCTGGACGCCGCGCAGGGGCTCGGGCTGGACGCTGTGTCGGTCTGCGTGGACGACGCGCTGGATGCACTTTGCGAGCTGACAGGGGAGAACGCCTCGGAGGCGGTCATCAATGAGGTGTTTGAGAGATTCTGCGTGGGGAAATAAAAATTAATTTTACGCAGGGCTAAGTTCTCTTTTGCGCACCAAAAGAGAACCAGAAAAGTGCCCGCTACTTTCGAGGCGCGGGAGGCACGAACTAGGGGCTGCTCGCCCCTAGTAACCCC
>OOBV01000988.1_pt1 | contig 22096 bp, 14 predicted proteins | sample 1671731 | NCBI WGS metagenome assembly OOBV01 (sample SAMN06348186, study PRJEB24527) | human gut metagenome | biome: human gut; feature: ankylosing spondylitis patient; material: feces | host: Homo sapiens | place: China | collected 2015-10
CGTATGCAGGAGGAAAATCTGGACGTGATGAGTGAATTTCTCGTGATGGCAGCGACATTGATTTCTATTAAGGCGAAGATGTTACTGCCACGCGAGGAGAAGGAAGAGGAAGAAGAGGAGGATCCGCGTGCCGAGCTTGTGCGTCGTCTGTTGGAATACAAGATGTACAAATACGCATCGCTCGAGCTGAAGGATATGAACCTCGATGCCGGAAAGAACTATTATAAGCCGGCGACGATTCCGAAGGAAGTCCTCGAATACAAAGAGGAGATTGATCCGGCAGAGGTGATCGGAGATGTGACACTCGCGAAGTTAAATGAGATATTTACCCAGGTGATGAAGCGTACGGTTGACCGTGTTGATCCGGTGCGTAGTAAATTCGGAACGATCGAGAAGGACGAAGTGCGGATCGAAGATAAGATGGACGATATCCGGGCGAGCATCCGAGGACTAAAGGGTATTAATTTCAAGACACTGCTGGAGATTCAGGCGACGAAGATTAATATCATCGTAACCTTTATGGCAATCTTAGAGCTGATGAAGGTTGGCGATATCACGATCCGGCAGGATGAGCTGTTTGGAGATATCATTATCGATTCGCTGGAAGCATAGAGACAAAGAGATGGAAAGTGAGAGGAAGATACATAGATGGAAGAAAGCGTAAAAAAGACAGAGGCTGCCATTGAGGCAATCCTTTTTTCCATGGGCGATGCAGTTGAGCTGAAGGATCTGGCAGATGTGCTGCAGATAGACGGAAAGACAGTACAGAAGATTCTGGACGATATGATGGTGCGTTACGAGGAAGAGGATCGCGGCATCAAGATTGTTAAGCTGGAGAATGCATATCAGCTCTGTACGAAAAATGAATATTATGATATTTTATCCAGTCTGGTGAATATCCCGAAGAAGCATAGTCTGACGGATTCACTGATGGAGACACTTTCCATCGTGGCATATAAGCAGCCGGTCACAAGACAGGAGATCGAAGCAATCCGTGGTGTATCATGCGTGCATGCAATCAATCGTCTGGTAGAATACAATCTGATTACCGAAGACTGGATGCGGTCGGTCGACCAATCCTGTTTGGAACAACCGAGGATTTCTTAAGATGTTTCGGTGTTTCTTCGATGGACGAGCTTCCATCTATCACCCCGGACAAGATCGAACGATTCCGTCAGGAGGCAATGGACGAAGTAAATATCAAAGTAGAAGTATAAAGAGAGATAGAAAAATGGGTATCTGTTTGCAGATACCCATTTATAATATACTGTCGATGTTAATATCAGTCTGTTTCGACAAATCGATAAAATTATTCTTTGTTTTTACCATCGGTTTGGAGAGACGGACTTTGTTGATAAAGACAATGTCACCTTCCTCACCGTTGCTTAAACGGACTTTACAATTCATATAGCTGTTTACCACGTGTTCTAAGAAAGTAAGCAGGTATTTTGGATTGTATTTTTTTAGTCCGTCTTCCTCGAACATGTTGATGACTTTAAATGGACTGATCGGTCCGCGATAGACGCGTTTTGCTGTCATAGCCTCGTAGATGTCTGCAATCGTGACGATCTGGGCACACCAGTCAATCTGGTTGCCTTTTAAGCCAATCGGGTAGCCGGAGCCATCGCATTTCTCGTGGTGCATCAGGGCGGCATACTGGATATGCGGATCGAGCTTGTTCTTCTGTAACAGCTGATACCCTTTGACCGGATGGGTTTTGATAATGTCGAACTCGTCCTTCGTGAGCCTGCCCGGCTTCTTCAATATCGCATCCGGAATCAGCAGCTTGCCTACATCATGGAACAGACCGCAGGCGGTGATGAGTTTCTTGTCATCTTCGGACAGATTCAGCCAGTCAGCGAAGATATTGCAGATGAGCGCGACGTTTAATGAATGGTTAAAGGTCGAATCATCATAGTTTTTCATGGTTGAAAGCATTGTGAAGATGCTGAGAGGGGAGTCATTTAACGCTTTCATCGTCGTCATGGTGTTCTGAAGCATCATATCCACGTCAATCGGAGCATTCTTGTAGACAATATCGTTTAAATGATCGCCCATTTCGGAGATGCTTTTCTCATAACGGTGGACGAATTTTTTGTATTGTGGTTTTTCTTTTATTTTCTCAGTGTCAAGCGCAGAGGAGAGATCGTTTTCCTGTGATTCGACAATAGGTTCCACGATATCAGAGATATCAACAAATACAACATCATTGCCAGAAAGCATCTGGATGATACTCTTCGTAAGCACCGTATCCTTCGGTACGATCAGCTTGCCACTGTTGGAGTAGGTGTCGGTCAGTGTAACCATACCTTCCTCTAATTCAGATGTAAAAAGTGTTGCCATACGCGTCATCCTTCGTCGAAAATTCTTCTATTTATTTTACAGGATTTCGGAAACGATTTCAATTAGAAAGTCTAACTCGTCACAATTATCCATATAATGGAGTAGATGTCTGAGAAGCGTGATAAGAAAGGAACAGCATGAAGAACTATATTGTATATCTACTCGTTATGATCGTTGTGATCTGTGGGTGTCCGGTTCCGTCTTCTGCGGCGGAGGAACCGAAGTTGTATGCGAAGGCGGCAGTGCTGATGGATGCGGATACCGGGCGGGTATTATACGGAAGGGCACCGGATGAGGCGCTTCCTATGGCTAGCACGACAAAGATCATGACACTGATTCTCGCGCTTGAATATGGAAATACGGATGATGTTGTGACTGTGAGCAGCTACGCGGCAAAGATGCCGGAGGTACGGTTAGGGCTTCATGCCGGTGACCGGTATGTGCTGCAAGATCTTCTGTATTCTATGATGTTAGAGAGCCACAATGACAGTGCATGTGCAGTGGCGGAACAGGTTGGGGGAAGCGTGGAGGCATTTGCACAGATGATGAACCGGAAGGCGGCAGAAATCGGACTGCATGATACATATTTTATCACACCGAACGGATTAGACGCCGAGGATGCGGGCGGCGTACACCATACGACCGCTCGTGATCTGGCACAGCTCATGCGGTATTGCGTTACGCAGTCGGAACAGAAAGAAGCGTTTCAGGCAATCTGCCAGACAAGGCAGTATACATTCGCAAGTTGTGATGGTACACGGCAGTTTACAGTATATAATAAGAATGCGCTGCTCGACCGCATGGATGGCGTGCTCGCCGGGAAAACGGGATTCACCGGGAATGCCGGGTATTGCTATGTGGCGGCGGTGAATGTCGGAGAAAAACATTTTATCGTGGCGCTGCTTGCGTGTGGCTGGCCGCACAACCGGCATTACAAATGGGCAGATACGAGAGCCCTGCTTGCATATGGCGATGCAAACTATGAATACCAGGAAATCAAACTTGCAGGGGTGCAGATTCCTGCTATTCCGGTCGCAGATGGCTTGGAACCGACTATTTCCGGTACGTGTGAGGGGAAGTTTACCGTTTTGCTTTCTGACTCGGAGACGGTACAGCAGCGGTTTGTACCGGGAAGCGGACTGACCGCACCGGTTGCACGGGGCGACATGGTCGGCACCCTGCAGGTATCCATCGGGGACACCCGGCTTGCCGGATATCCGGTGTATGCGGCAGAAACAGTAGACAAAAAGAATTTTTCTTATTATATTGGAACGGTATTCGATGCATTTTTTTATTGAGAAGCAAGAGACCTTTCCCGAGCAGTATGCATATAATAGAGTATCGTAAGGAGGATGTGACAGCGTATGCGGAATATCATTGTTTTCGGACACGATCCGCGGATGGAGAGTGTCGCCGGATATTTTTATCATCTTGGATATGATGTATATGAGAACCCGGAAGAACCGGTTGCGGATGCGTGTGTGATCACCGCACCGAAGCTTTCGGAGGCAGAGGAGGAGATTCTGTGTGCGTACATGACAGACGACCAGATCTTATATCACGGTCTGCTGTCAGCAGCAAGTCGGCAGAAGCTGCAGGAAAAAGGTGTTACCTGTCATCCATATCTGCAGCTTGAAACACTTGTGACGGAGAATGCGCAGCTCACCGCACAGGGAATCCTGTCAATCGCCGGAAGAGATGCCGTGCTCTTGGAAAGCCACTGTCTTGTACTTGGATATGGGCATTGCGGAAAAGCAATTGCGGATGCACTGGCAAAAGCCGGGGCACATGTGGATGTTGCAGTCAGACGGAAGGAATTGAAAGCCGAGATCGAACAGCATGCATATGGATACCGGAATCTTGCACAGTGGGATCATTACGCCTATGACAAATACAGCTATGTGTTCAACACGATACCGGCAATGGTCTTAGACGCCGGGCATCTGCAATGGTTTTCCCCGTCGATTCTCATCTATGATATAGCTTCAAGCCCGGGCGGAACGGATTTTGCGTATTGTAAGGCACACGGCATCCGGGCAGACATCTATCTGGGTATCCCCGGAAAGCTGTATCCAAAGGAAGCAGGAACTGTGATTGCTTCCGGCATCTACGAGCATGCGCTTGCCACGGAGACTCCTTCGAACTAACAAAAAGGAGCCATAAGGTATGCGGTCAGACTGTCATCTGGGATTTGCGATTACCGGATCATTTTGTACGTTCGAAAAGATAAAAAAACAGATAGAGCTTCTACGGGATGAGGCGGCGAGTATCACGCCGATTTTTTCACAGCATGCCTATGAACTGGATACGCGGTTTGCGGAGGCGAAGTCCTTTGTGAAAGAGATTGAGACAATCACAGGAAGAAGCGCGATTCACACGATACAGGGCGCAGAACCGGTCGGACCGAAGAAGCTGTTCGATGCCCTTGTGATCGCACCCTGCACGGGAAACACAGCAGCAAAGCTTGCAAATGGAATCACGGATACTCCGGTTTTGATGGCGGCGAAGTCGCACCTTCGGAACGGGCGTCCCGTGATCATTGCTATTTCCACGAACGATGCGCTTGGCATCAATCTGCAGAATATCGGAAAGCTTATGGTGATGAAGCATATCTATTTCGTTCCGTTTGGACAGGACGATGCGGCAAAAAAGCCGAATTCCTGCGTGGCGGATATGACAAAGATTGCAGAGACGGTAGAATATGCACTGGCAAAGGAGCAGATCCAGCCGGTATTATTATAAAAAATGGTTGATTTGGAACCGTTCGTCCCAGAAAAATGCATTTCGTCCCAGAAAGGTTGTCACAACAAGTAAAATATGTTACAAAAAAAGCATGTTACTATCAGAGTAGCGTGCTTTTTTGTTATGGAGACAAGAAATATGCGTGCATTTTATGAGGTGCATTCGACCATCATGCAGAAATGATGATTATAGTTAACTGAGATAAGAAAGAGAGGGATCATATGCGAAAAAGAGAGGGAATGAAAAAACGAAGATCAAGGATACTGGCATGGCTGCTGGCGTGTTTTATGGTGCTGTCCGTGATACAGGGGACAGGCTGGGGCAGTCTCACCGTGCAGGCGGAGGAAGCAGAAAAAATTCCAACGGATTTGAAGGTTGGAACAAAAGACGAAGATCAAGTTATAAAAGATGGTGCTGTGATAAATAAGGAAGGGACAGGCTGGAATTATAATGAGACTACCAATATCCTCACCCTGACGAATGCAAATTTAGGAGATATCATATACGATGGTGGCGATTTGAATCTGCAAATCAAAGGAGATAATACCATAGGACAAATTGATTCAAAGAAGAATGCTATTTATATTACTGGCATAGAAAATGGCAAGTTAGCTTGTACAGATATAGCTGTAGATACTTTTTCTGTAGAAAACATAGAATTAAATGCTTCAAATGACATAAACGTAAAAACTGCAACAGTAAAAAATGTGAAACTAAATACAAGTACCTATTTAGATACAAATATACTTAATTGTTCTGGAAGTCAGATTAATACAGCGGATCGTGTATACGTAGGGGGTTCACTTAACTGCGTGGATAGTGAGATTAGAGCGGGAAAAATAGACTTTTCAGTAATAAAGAGAACATATACAGATTCTATTGTGGTAGATAACATGAACAAAACTACGAGAATCTATGGAGCGGCGACCTTATGTGAAGATCTAACGATTCCAAGTGCTGGCACGATTATGTTTGCGGAAGGTGCAAGTATTACAAATCTGGATAAGCTTACCGTGGAAGAAGACGCGAAGATTTTTGTAAATTATAAAATGGATGAGTATGGATCTGAAAGCTATGAGAAACATACACATAATACCGAAGCTACAAAAGGTGGTACATACATAGACAGCCAGACGCATTACGAGAATGTGGCATGTAAGGATTGTCCGATTGGATATGTAACAGAGACGAAGGTAGAACGGGAGCATACATATGAGAATGGTTTCTGTAAGGCTTGTGACGCCTATGAGCCGGCTGTATTAAATTCTAATAATGCCTATGAGATCGGAAATGCCGGTCAGTTTTACTGGTTTGCCGATAAAGTGAATAAAGAGTTTTATGGAAATGATAATGCAGTTCTGACAGAGGATATTGTTGTCAATAAAAATGTCCTTAATGACGGAGAACTTACGAAAGATGTAGTTGGATTACGTAATTGGACACCGATAGAACTATATGGTGGAACATTTGACGGTGCACAGCATACGATCAGTGGTATATATTGTGTTTCAGACACTATTACTGAAGCAGGAATATTTCAGAATACAACCGACAGTGCAACTGTAGAAAATATTGGAGTGCTAGATAGCTATTACTGTCTCAAAGAGGGGTGCTATGTAGGAGGAATTGTCGGATCTAATAGTGGAATTATTAGAAATTGTTATAATGAAGGAATGGTAAGCAGCTTATATAATAAAGTTAACTATCTGGGTGGTATCTGTGGAGCAAATGGAGGTGGGACCATTACAGACTGTTATAATACAGGAAAGGTTTCTAACGCTGTTTGGGATACTAGGGCTGGTGGTATATGTGGTCGAAATACTAATAAGATTCTTAATTGCTATAATACCGGATCAGTAACTGGAGGATATATGGTTGGAGGTATATGTGGAAGTAATGACTCTTTCACCACTTCCGGACGGATCGAAAATTGCTATAACATTGGCACAATAAATAGCATTGTCAATGATGATTCCAAAAGAAATATCGCAGTTATTGAGAATGAGACAGCAGTTGTGAAAAATTGCTATTATCTTCAGGATAACCAGATTGCAGTGGAAAATGGTGCAACCGGAATGACTAAAGATGATTTTGCCAGCGGCAAAGTTGCCTATCTCTTACAGAAAGGTCAGGACGATCCTGTATGGGGACAGACACTTGCAGACGAAGGCGGAGATCCATACCCGGTACTTGGTGGGAAAACCGTTTATCAGAATGTGACATACAGTGGATGTACAGAAGATACATCGTTTGAAATCGAATATTCAAACGAAGAGAAAGATACAAAGTTTACCCATGCACTTGTGAAATCCGAGAAAGTAAATGCGGATTGTGAGAACGATGGAAAGGAAGCTTACTGGACATGTACAAGGTGTCAGAAACAGTTTAGTGATGAAGAAGGAACAAAGGAACTCAACGAGCTTCCGGTTATTTCAGCGTTTGGACATGATTACAAAGTGGACGAGGAAAAATCAGAGGATGGCACAAGAGTAACACTGATATTTACCTGCAAGAGAGAAGGCTGTACAGCGGATAAGCACGAAGTAACCGTGACATTAACTGCACCAGATTCTCTTACTTATGCTGGAACTGCCAAGGAAGCAACTGTGACACAGACACCAAAGAATGCATTTGACACAGTGAGCGTAAGTTATGAAAGCGTGGATAAACGAAGAAGTGCCACACTTGTAGGAGGTAAACCGGTCAATGCAGGCGATTATAGAGCGACCGTAACGGTTGGAACAGGCGAAGATGCGGTAAGGGCATCCGTGGAATATACGATACAGAAAAAAGAGATTTCCGTTTATAGTGTAGATGCATCTGATAAGGTATATGATGGCACAACGAAAGTAAAGGTTAGCCGTGTAACACTGAACGGAATATGGGGACAGGATGTTGTTCAAGCGGATACGACGGATCTGTATGGTGATCTTCCGGATAAGAATGCCGGTACATATACAGAAATCACACTTCCAGAACTAAAGCTGGTTGGTGATAGTGCGAATAATTATGAATTGACTCAGCCGGATAACCCGATGAAGTTGAATGTCAGCGTAAGTGTACAGAAAGCACCAAAGGCTCCGAACATGCCGGGGGCATCTATGGAGGTAGACTATACGAAGACTACAGTTGGTGCGGTAACACTTCCGGCAGGTTGGAAGTTTGATGATGCTGATATTGACAAGAAGTTAGATGTGGACGTGCCGGTCGCAGTGACAGCGAAGTATGCTGACGAAGATGCAGGTAACTACGAGGTAGAAAGTGTCGAGATCATACTGACACGAAAGGTTTGTACGCATCCAACGACCAAGTGGATCGTCGATAAGGAAGCGACCGTAGATGCAGAAGGAAGCAGACATAAGGAATGTACGGTCTGCAAGACAGTTCTTGCTACCGAGACGATTGCGAAGCTCAAAGCACAAACACCGGATGTTACCATCCGTTACACAACCCATGTACAGACATACGGTTGGCAGGGTGATGAGAACAATGCAAACAAGTGGTTTGCAAATGGCAAGATGGCAGGCACTTCCGGTAAGGCAAAGCGATTGGAAGGTATCAAGATAAGAGTCTATGGGAATGACAGCCTTGGCATCCAGTACACAACTCATTGCCAGAGCTATGGCTGGCTGCCATGGTCTGCCAATGGTGAGATGAACGGAACCGAGGGCGAGGCAAAGAGACTGGAAGCAATTAAGATTCAGCTCACAGGCGCAGATAAAGAGAAGTATGATGTATACTATCGTGTACACGCACAATCTTACGGCTGGCTTGCGTGGGCAGCAAATGGCGCACCGGCAGGAACGGCTGGTTATGCGAAGCGTCTGGAGGGTGTGCAGATCGTTGTAGTGAAGAAAGGTTCTCCCGCACCGGGCGTAAATTTCGAAGGTGTGAATGCAGCTTCAGGTGTACACCAGTCGGTAAGTTACCTTGCAAAGAATGGTTCGTCTCCGGTGGTTGGCGGGCAGGTAACGTCCAATACGAACCCAAGTGTCGCAGGCGAAGCGAATGTAAATATTGCATACCGCACACATGTACAGTCCTTTGGCTGGCAGGGCTGGAAGTACAATGGCATGATGAGCGGAACAAGCGGTAAGGCAAAGAGACTCGAAGGCATCAACATCAAGCTTACGAACAAGCCATACAGCGGAAACATTGTCTATACGACACATGTACAATCCATCGGATGGCAGGGCAATGAGAACAATGTGAATACATGGTTCCGTGATGGTCAGATGGCTGGAACGAGTGGACGTGCGAAGCGCCTCGAAGCAATCCGTATTGCATTAACCGGCGAGATGGCAGAACATTACGACGTATATTACCGTGTACACGCACAGACCTACGGCTGGCTTGCCTGGGCGAAGAACGGCGAAGCTGCCGGAACCGCAGGACTCAGCAAGCGTCTCGAGGGTATCCAGATCGTGCTTGTACCGAAGGGCGGTGCTGCACCGGCGAACAATTACGGTGGTGTTGTAACGACGAATAAGCAGACGTATATTAAGAAATAACATTTTTACACCCGATAAGGTATAATTCAAAGAGAATTAGCATAAAATATACCTTATCGGGTGTATTTTCATACAAAACATTGCAGAGGAAGGAGTGAATCGCTCCAACCTCTGCTTTTTTCATGTAATGGGTTATAACATATATTTCCGCATCCAGTAGTCGACCTGGAGCAGGTAGGCGATCATCTGTGGTCCGGCCATGAGCTGACCGAACCAAGGCTTTCCGTATTCCTTTGGTTCGTCGAGGAACTTTAGTACCGCAGGGATGTTCAGATAGCTCCGGAGTGGTGATGCGGTGTCGGTGACGACTTCGCGCAGGCGGTTCGCAAGCACGCGCTCGTATTCCGGGTGATAGGTCTTCGGGTAAGGGCTTTTTGGACGGTTCATGATCGTGTCCGGCAGGTATTTGGCGGCGCAGGCACGGAGCAGACTCTTCGGAACCCCATCCTTGGCTTTGATCGACCACGGAACGTTGAATACATAGTCGACGACGCGGTAATCGGCGAATGGAACTCTGGCTTCGAGTCCGTGCTGCATGGATGTGCGGTCCATGCGGTCAAGCAGCGTCTGCATGAACCAGCGGATATTCAGATAGGCAATCTGCCGTTTCTTCGTATCGAGCGGTGATTCCTCCGGCAGGGTATCGACCTCAGAGAGCGTCGTGCGGTATGCCTTGGCGATATATTTTTCCATCTGCATGCTGGCGGCAAATTCCGGGTGGAGCAGGGATTTGCGGAAGGAGATATCCATCGTCCACGGGAAGGTGTTCGATTGCAGCATGGCGTCACGATGAAACCATGGATAGCCACCGAAGATTTCGTCAGCACATTCACCGGTCAACGTGACCTTGTGATGCTTCGCAACCTCCCCACAGAAATACAACAGAGATGAATCGACATCTGCCATCGTTGGCAGACACCGGCTGTCGACGGATGCCTCGAGCAGATCGGCAAGCTGCGTGTAGGAACACGTCAGGTAGATATGATCCGAGTGCAGATAGTCCTTCATGATATCAACGTAAGGGCGGTCTTCACTCGGCTGGAAGCTGTTCGCCTGAAAATAAACGGCATTGTCGGTATAATCGAAGGAGTACGTCGTAAGAGGTGTATCCTCCGGCAGGAAATGGTTACAGACGGCGGATACATACGAGGAGTCCACGCCACCGGAAAGCAGGGTGGAGATCGGAACGTCGGACACCATCTGCATACGGATACTGTCTTCAAGCAGGTATGAGGTTTTCTCTACCGTTTCCTCGTAGCTGTCGGTGTGCGGGTGGCTCTCAATCCGGTAGTATAGCCGGGATGTCATATACTGCGGCGAGTAGGTCAGATATTCGCCGGGCTTGATCTCTTTGATCCCGGAGAATACACCTTTGCCGTACGTCTTCGCCGGTCCGAGGGAGAAGATCTCGTTGAAGCTGTTCATGTCGATGCATGGACGCACGCGCGGGTATTCAAACAATGTATCAATCCTCGAGGCGAACACGAGTGTATCGCCGGTCTTCGTATAATAAAGTGGTTTGACACCGAAGCGGTCACGGTAGAGGTAGAGTGTATTTCGCATGCTGTCGTAGATGGCGATTGCGAAGATACCGTTTAATTCTTTGACAAAGCCCGGTCCGTAATGACAGAACGCAGCGATGATGACTTCCGTATCGGAGTTTGTTTCAAAGGTATAGTTTTTCCGGAGCAGTGTTTTCTTTACTTCCTTGTAGTTGTAGATCTCGCCGTTATATACAATATAGTAGGTGTTTCCGTCCTTCGTATAAGACATGGGCTGTCTGCCATTTTCGAGATCAATGATAGACAGGCGTGTGTGCGCAAGGCAGCACGAATTTATGATGGTATGACCGTAGGTGTCCGGCCCGCGGTGGTTCATCGTATTGATCATACGGGACAGTGTATGAAAGTTTTGCTTGGGATTTTCCGCATAGTTCTGGTCTGGGTTAAAGTAGCCCGCAATGCCACACATACAGATGCTCCTTCACACTTTTTCTTATTATATTCATTTTCTGCAAGGTTGTTTCGTATAATGTACAAATTAGAGGCGGACGGAAATTGTAATTATACTGTATGAATTATCTACGACAGTATATTGTTACAATTTCCGGCGTATTCTATCTAAGTTGCACTAGATAGAAACGCAAAAAGGAGAGGAAATGAAGAAAAAGATTATATGTGCGATTCTGACACTGATCATGATGCTTTGCATAGTTTGTCCGGCTGCGTATGCGGAAACAGAGGATGCGCTTGCAATCCAGTCGAAATCGGTGTTACTGATGGAATTAGAGAGCGGGACGGTACTTTATGAGAAGAATGCGGATGAGATGCTGCGCCCGGCATCGGTGACGAAGGTCATGACATTGCTTTTGATCTTCGAGGCGTTAGAACGCGGAGATATCGCGCTGGACGATACGGTTGTCGTGACTGAGCACGCGGCGTCGATGGGCGGCTCACAATGCTTCTTCGAGGCAGGCGAGGAACAGACGGTGCAGGATATGATCAAATGCATCGAGGTGGCCTCCGGTAACGATGCGGCAGTGGCGATGGCAGAGCATCTGGCAGGTTCGGAGGCAGCGTTTGTCCAGAAGATGAACGAGCGGGCGAAGGAGCTTGGTATGGAGCATACGCATTTTGACAATGCATGCGGGCTGGAGGTTGAGACACATCTGACGTCGGCGCGGGATATCGCGATTATGTCCAGACAGCTTTTGCTTTATCATCCGGATATCCTTACATATTCGACGATCTGGATGGATTCCATCACACATAAGACCAGACGGGGCGAATCACAGTTTGATCTTGCGAATACGAACAAATTCCTGAATCTCTACACAGGGGCAAACGGACTGAAAACCGGATATACATCGCAGGCGAAATACTGTATGTCTGCGACGGCGACGCGGGATGGCGTGACGTTGATCGCAGTTGTGATGGGAGCGGAGACGAAGGAGATCCGGAACAGTGAGGCAATGAAGCTGCTTGATTACGGATTCGCACAGTGCCGTCCATATGTGGATACCGAAGTCGTGCCGGAGGATCTGCAGATCCCGGTGCAGAATGGTACCTGCAAATCGGTGACGGTAAAGCCGGTGGAACAGCACACGATCACGCTTGTAGCGACGAACCCGGATCAGATTGAAAAACAGGTGATCGCCTACGAAAATCTGAAAGCACCGATACAGGAAGGGGATGCGGTCGGTGTTGTGCAGTATTCCTGCAACGGAACGTGTATCAGCGAAGTGATCCTGTATGCAGAGCGGTCGGTGCCGAAGCTTGACTTAAAATACAGCTTATCGGAGATTGCAGGAAGAATATTTATGGCGAAATAACTGAAGATAGGGTATAATAAAGCCATGAGTATGAATTTTCAGATAGTGCGTTACAATTTTATCAGTCAGAAAGTCCGGAAACCATTACGCATTGTGATGATCGCTGATCTGCACAATCAGGTATATGGTCTGGAGAACACGGATCTGCTTACCGCGATTGACACGGAGCAGCCGGATATTATTTTACTTCCTGGCGACATGATCGTCTGTCGGAAGAGCGAACGGAAGAATAACAGGGTGACAGCGGACACGATCCGGAAGATGACTGAAATTGCACCGGTTTATTATTCCTATGGAAATCATGAGCGCGGATTGCTTGAATGCGTGCGGGAGACCGATGGTATCTGGCAGGAATACAGCCAGCATCTCAAAGGTGCACATCATCTGCATATGCTGGTAAATGCACATGAATTTTTAGAGCCTTGGAATGTCTGCCTGTATGGCTTGGATCTGCCCCGGGCGTATTATAAGCGGCTGATCAAGAAACCGCTACGGGAAGATGTGCTTACCAGCATGCTTGGGAAGATGCAGCCGGATCACTGCAATGTGCTGCTTGCACACAATCCGGATTATTTTCGGTCATATTGTACACTGCATCCAGACTTGATTGTGTCCGGGCATAATCATGGCGGCATGATACGGATACCGGGACTTGGCGGAGTGATCTCTCCACGGTTACATCCATTTCCGAAGTATGACTATGGGGTGTATGAGAGCACGGATTCCCAGACGAAGATGGTTGTGACCGCAGGCTGCGGCATGCATTCGATCCATATCCGGATTAACAACCCGCCGGAGATGGTTGTGATTGATGTAAATAAGATGTAAAATTTCCGCATTTGGTTGCAATCATGCGGTCTATGGGATATGATACAGAAACAGAAATCTGTATACTAAATAAAAAGGATGTAACTATGAGCAGGGGAAAAAAGGATAGAGAAGAAATAACGAATACGGAAGAAGTCAAAGAGACGGAAGTATCAGACGAGATGGAGAAAGCAGAGGACGACAAGAAGCCGGAAGAAACGAAAGAAACAGACGATAAGCACGTGAGTCTCTATGTGCAGGAGCCATTTATTGATCCTTCGGTGTATCGGCAGCGCAGGAAAAGACGGATTATACGCACGGTGACGATTGCGGTTGTTGCAACATTGCTTGCGGTATATATCGGTGGCGTGCTCTTCCATATGCACCGTTTTGGAGCAAACACGACGATCAACGGCAGAAATGTCGTAGGCAAATCCGTACAGTCTGTGGAGGATATGCTGCTTTCGGATGCACGGAAATACACACTGGATATCAAGTTCAAGGACAGTGATTTTACTTTCGTACTGGGGGATGCGGGTTCTGATGTTGCACTGACGGATTCAGTGGATACACTGTTAAAGAAACATTCACCGTTTCTTTGGTTTGTAAACAGCTTTCACAGTTATGACTATAAGATTGATTATACAGTAAACTGTGACAGGGAAAAGTTGGAAGCCTGCCTGCAGGCATCACCGGCACTGGATCGAGCTTCCATGACAGAATCAAAGGACGCGAAGGTTGTTTTGGAGGATGGCGAGGCAAAGGTCATTCCAGAGGAGACGGGAACGAAGCTTGATACGGCAAAGTTATATGACAAGGTAATAAATGCTCTGAAAAATTATGATACTACACTGGATGTGGAAGCCGAAGAGTGTTATATTCCAGCACATATTCTGGCGGATTCGGAGTCCATTCTGAAAACAAAGGAAGACGCAGATGCATTTGTCGATATCGAAGCCGTGTATGATTTTGGTTCGTATACATATACCATTCCAAAGGAAGAACTTACGAAGATGGCATATGTCAGTTCGGATGGAAGTATCCAGATCAGCAGAAGTAATGTGGAAGCGTATGTCGAAAAATTTAAGGAGAAATTCACGACTGCGGATACTGACCGTGAATTTACGACGCATGATAAGAAGACGATTCTCGTGCATGGCGGGTATTATGGCTGGGTGATCGACGCGGAGACAGAGGCGGAGGAGTTGTACGATCTTCTGTCAAAGAAGAAAAGCTTCACGAAGGAACCAGCATGTAAGCGCCGTGGCTATGCACTGTGTGCGCAGAATGATATCGGTTCGACCTATGTGGAGGTTGATTTGACAAACCAGCATGTATATTATTATCAAAATGGCAGATTGAAATGGGACAGTGATTGTGTATCTGGGCAGACACCGGGACACAAGACACCAGGCGGTCTGTATGGTCTTACCTATAAGAAGATGCATGCGACACTGATTGGTGAGGACTATGAGACACCGGTCACATACTGGATGCCGTTCAATGGTGGTATCGGTCTGCACGATGCGAACTGGCGTGGAAAATTCGGTGGAGAAATCTATACCTACAGCGGTTCCCATGGCTGTGTAAATCTGCCGCCATCAAAAGCAGGCGAGTTATATGAGTATGTCGAAGCGGGCATGCCAATCGTATGCTATTGGAGAGATGAAGTCACTTTTGTAAATAAATAGTTCAATTTGCAGGAGGATACGGAATGAAAAAAGAGATAACTTACGAGGAGCTGCAGGCGGCAGCTTCTTATGTGCAGGCACGTCTGCCATATACACCGAAGGTAGCGCTCGTGCTTGGCTCGGGACTGGGCGATTTTGCAGATCGTCTGACGATTGATGCGAAGATCCCATATGGTGAAATCCCACATTTCCCGGTATCGACAGTGGCAGGGCATGCTGGATGTTTCCTGCTTGGAAAAGTCGGGGATTGCCCGGTGCTGATCATGAAGGGACGTGTGCATTATTACGAAGGATATTCGATGCAGGAGGTTGTGATGCCAGTGCGTGTGATGCACATGCTTGGCGCGGAGATTTTAATTCTTACGAATGCGGCAGGCGGCATGAATCCGTCGTACAAGCCGGGGACGCTGGTACGGATCACGGATCAGATTACGTCGTTTGTGCCATCCCCATTGATTGGAGCAAATATGGAAGCACTTGGTACGAGGTTCCCGGATATGAGTCATGTGTACGACGTAGAGCTTGGAAAAAAGTTGGATTCAGTGGCGAAGACGCAGGGAATTACTCTGGAAGAAGGCATTTATCTGCAGGCGACCGGACCAAACTATGAGACACCGGCGGAGATCCGCATGTACCGGACACTTGGTGCAGATCTGGTTGGTATGAGTACCGCGTGTGAGGCGATGGCAGCACGGCATACTGGTATGAAGATCGTTGGTGTATCATGTGTCACGAATATGGCGGCAGGTATGAGCACCGGAGAATTAAACCATAAGGAAGTGCAGGAAACTGCGAATAAGATTGCAGAAGATTTCCAGACACTGATATACAAATTTATTACAGAAATAGGATAAGACAAAATTATGGATAGAAAGATTTTTCACAGATTATTTGAAGAACGAATTGTTATGTTAGATGGTGCAACCGGAAGTAACCTGATGCAGGCAGGCATGCCGGTTGGTGTATGCCCGGAGAAATGGATTCTGGAGCATCCTCAGCACCTGATCAAATTGCAGCGTGCATATATTCAGGCAGGAACGAATATTCTGCTTGCGCCGACCTTTACGGCGAACCGGATCAAGCTTGCCGAATATCATCTCGAGGATAAGATTCGCGAGATGAACATGCAGTTGGTTGACCTGACACGGACGGCAATCGCACAGGAGAATCATCGTGGATTTATCGCGGGTGATATGACGATGACTGGCAGACAGCTTCAGCCGGTCGGTGATCTGGCGTTTGAGGAACTGGTGGATGTATATAAGGAACAGGCACAGATCCTCGTGGAGGCAGGTGTCGATCTGTTCTTTGTAGAGACGATGATGAGCCTTGCGGAGGCACGTGCATGCGTGATCGCCATTAAAGAGGTCTGTGATCTGCCGATCATGGTCAGCATGACCTTTAACAGCGATGGAAAGACGTTGTTCGGCTCGACACCGGAGGCGTCTGTGATCGTGCTGCAGTCGCTTGGCGTCGATGCGGTTGGCATCAACTGTTCGACTGGACCGAAGGAGATGGAAGCACTGATCAAGCGTATGGTGCGGTACGCAATGATTCCGGTATTTGCGAAGCCAAACAATGGTATGCCGGAGCTGATCGATGGCGAGACGAAATATACAATGACACCGGAGACGTTTGCTGAGTATGGACGCGCTTTGGTGGAAGCCGGAGCGAGAGCCGTGGGTGGTTGTTGTGGTTCGACACCGAAGCATATCGAGATGCTGAAGAAGGTTGTCCGCTCCGTGGAGCCGGAGGCACCGAAACCAGTTTGTACCCGTGTATTATCCAGTGAGAGTGCAGTACAGGAAATCCATCTCGATGGCAATTTCTTAGTTGTCGGGGAGCGTATCAACCCGACCGGCAAGAAGAAACTGCAGGAGATGCTCCGTGCAGGGAACATGGATCTGGTTGTACAGATGGCAGAAGAACAGACGGAACGTGGGGCAAAGATTCTCGATATCAATATGGGTATGAACGGCATTGACGAGCTGGAAATGATGAAGCGTGCTGTCTACGAAGTGATTTCTGTGACGAATCTTCCGCTCTGTATTGATTCGAGTCATGTCGAGATTATCGAAGCAGCACTCCGTATCTATCCGGGACGTGCGCTTATTAATTCGATTTCATTAGAAGAGAAGAAATGCCGCCCGCTTATGCGGATTGCAAAGAAATATGGTGCGATGGCGATACTCCTTCCGCTTTCGGACAAGGGCTTGCCGGAGAATCTTGATGAGAAGAAAGAGATTATCCGCCGGTTGCTAGAGATCGCGGACGAGGAAGGCTTGTCACGCGATTCCCTGATCATCGATGGTCTGGTTGCAACGGTTGGTGCAAACCGGATGGCGGCACTTGAAACACTCGATACGATTGCCTATTGTAAGAATGAACTGCAGATTCCGACGATCTGTGGTCTGTCCAATATTTCCTTCGGACTGCCAGAGCGAATCAATGTCAATACCGCATTTCTGACGATGGCGATCGCAAACGGCTTGACCATGGCAATCTGTAATCCGGGACAGGCAATGCTTGTGAATGCGAGCCTTGCGGCAGATCTGCTGCTTGCCAAGGAGAATTCGGATAATATTTATGTGGAAAATGTAGTCGCTTTATCCCAGACCGAACAGACGGCTGCAAAGAATGTGGCAGGTGTGTCCGAAGAAGGAAGCCGAGTCTATCATGATGTTGTAAAGGGTAACAAAGGCAGTATCGTGGAGAATGTAAAGAAGGAATTAGAGGCGGGCAAAGATCCGCAGACAATCATTGATGAGGATCTGATTCCGGCAGTCAACAAGGTTGGCGAGTTGTTTGAGCAGAAGAAATATTTCCTGCCACAGCTCATTGCGGGTGCGACAGCGATGGATCTTGCAATCGAATACATCACGCCGCTGCTTCATATCGAAGAGAATGCCAAGCCGAAGGGTACAGTCATTATGGCGACGGTCGAGGGTGATATCCACGATATCGGTAAAAACCTTGTTGTCCTGATGCTGAAAAACTACGGCTACAAGGTTGTGGATTTAGGCAAGGATGTGCCGCTTGACAAGATCATTGCGGCAGCGAAGGAAGAGCATGCCGATATCATCGGATTATCTGCGCTTATGACAACGACGATGATGCGGATGAAGGATGCCGTTGAGTATGTGCGCGCAAATAACCTTCCTTATAAGGTCATCATCGGAGGTGCCGTTGTATCGCAGAATTTTGCAGATGAGATCGGGGCAGACGGTTACTCTAAGGATGCAAACGAGGCGGTAAAGCTTGTTGACAAACTATTGACAGACAAGTAACAAAGGGTTAAAATAGCAGATAATAATTTTTGACGAAATAATAGGAGAAAGGTGGAACATTTTATGAAAAAAATGGTCTTATCCCTTTTGGTAGATAATACATCCGGTGTACTGAGCCGTGTGTCCGGAATGTTTAGCCGTAGAGGATATAATATTGACAGCTTATCAGTTGGCGTGACAGAGAATCCAAGATATTCCCGTATGACGGTTGCCGTGAGCGGCGATGATCGTATTTTGAGCCAGATCAAAAAACAGCTTCTGAAGCTGGAGGATGTCTGCGAGATTACGGAACTGAAAGATGGAGAGTCTGTATGCCGTGAACTTCTGCTTGTCAAGATCAAGGCAAGTCTGGAAGAGAGACAGCAGATTATTTCCCTGACGGATGTATTCCGTGCAAAGGTTGTTGATGTATCAACGGATTCCGTTATGATAGAGATTACAGGAAATGTCAACAAGATTGAAGCATTTATCTCGCTTCTGGATGGGTTCGAGATTTCCGAGATGGTACGTACAGGCTTGACAGGTCTTACAAGAGGCGCTGTAAGCGGAAACTAAGGTCATTACTTACGATTAAGTAGTAACGATAAATATTTTTTACAAAATCAGGAGGATATGATAATGTCAGCAAAGATTTTTTATCAGGAAGATTGTAATCTGTCACTGTTGGATGGCAAGACAATTGCAATCATCGGCTATGGTAGCCAGGGTCATGCACATGCTTTGAACTTGAAGGACAGCGGATGCCACGTCATCATCGGTCTTTACGAGGGAAGCAAGTCATGGGCTAAGGCTGAGGCACAGGGATTTGAAGTATATACATCTGCAGAAGCAGCAAAGCGTGCAGATATCATCATGATTCTGATCAACGATGAGAAACAGGCTGCACTTTACAAGAACGATATCGAGCCAAACCTTGAAGAAGGTAACATGCTTATGTTCGCACATGGTTTCAATATTCACTTTAACCAGATTATTCCACCTAAGGATGTCGATGTAACAATGATCGCACCGAAGGCACCTGGTCACACAGTTCGTTCTGAGTACCAGGCTGGTAAGGGTACACCTTGTCTGATCGCTGTATATCAGGATGCAACAGGTAAGGCACAGGATCTTGCACTTGCTTACGGTCTTGGTATCGGTGGAGCAAGAGCCGGAATTCTTGAGACAACATTCAGAACAGAGACAGAGACAGACCTCTTTGGTGAGCAGGCAGTTCTTTGTGGTGGTGTATGTGCACTTATGCAGGCTGGTTTCGAGACTCTTTGCGAAGCTGGTTATGATCCAAGAAATGCATACTTCGAGTGTATCCACGAGATGAAGCTGATCGTAGATCTGATTTACCAGTCAGGTTTTGCAGGCATGAGATATTCTATTTCGAATACAGCTGAGTATGGTGATTACATCACAGGTCCTAAGATTGTAACAGAAGAGACAAAGAAGACAATGAAGAAGATCCTGAAAGATATCCAGGATGGTACATTCGCAAAAGACTTCCTGCTTGATATGTCTTCCGCAGGTGGACAGGCTCACTTCAAGGCTCTTAGAAAACTTGCTTCTGAGCATCCATCAGAGAAGGTTGGCGAGGAGATTCGTAAGTTATATAGCTGGAATGGTGAAGGAAAGCTGATCGATAACTAAGATACACATTTTGAAGAACCTAGATCCGTTTCGATCTAGGTTCTTTGTTTTTGGCAGAGATTATGACAGGTGGTGTAGGTTATGACATGTTTGGAAGCACAATCAAATATTATGGCATTCATAGAGAAGAAACTTCCGGACGATGTGATCCCGGATTTTGTAAAGCATATGCGGTACTGCAAGAATTGCAGGGAAGAGCTGGAGATTTACTATACGTTGATCGTTGGCATGCATCAGGTCGATAACAACCAGGAACTGTCACAGAATTTTGCAAAGGATCTGGAAAATGAACTGAATCGTCTGGAACACCGTGTAAAGCAGGCGAAACGTTTCAAGTTCTCCACATTTGGACTTGTGTTTGGAGTGGCAGTCGTATTTTTGTTTTTTGTATACAATCAATGTCTGGATAAGGTATATAATATCGAACAGCGGATGAAACTGGAAGCACAGGGGGATACTTATTTTTACGATACATTTGGTTCGGAGATGTCCGTTTGCTTAAATGATATTGTACAGGAAGTGCAGATTGCACAGAAACCGAAGGAATCAACCTTTTATGAAAAACTACGTGAATATCAATTAACCCACCCGGAAAGTGAGGAGACGGAGAGCGATGAATAAATTATTATTGATTGACGGAAACAGCATCATGAATCGTGCGTTTTACGGAATCCCGGATATGACAACGAATGACGGGAGACATACCAACGCGATTTATGGTTTTTTAAATATAATCTTGAAGGTAATCGGGGAAGAACAGGCAACACATATTTGTGTTGCTTTTGATTTAAAGAAGAAAACATTTCGCCATGAGATGTATGAGGCGTATAAGGGAACGCGAAAGGGTATGCCGGAAGAACTGCATGAGCAGATGCCGAGAATCAAGGAGATTCTGCAGGCAATGCACATCCGAATCGTGGAACAGGAAGGCTTTGAGGCGGATGATCTGATCGGTACGTTATCAAAGAAGGGTGAGCGCGAAGGCTTTGCCGTTACGATTCTATCTGGTGATCGTGACCTGTTGCAGCTTGCGACAGATACCGTGCTCGTACGCATCCCGAAGACAAAGCATGGTAAGACTGAGGTCGAGGATTATTATGCAAAAAATGTGGTGGAAACCTATGGAGTAACACCGTTGATTTTCATAGATATGAAAGGTCTGATGGGTGATACTTCGGATAATATTCCAGGTGTGCCGGGAATCGGTGAGAAGACAGCGGCAAAGCTGCTTGCGGAGTATGGTGACTTAGATGGTGTCTATGCGGCTGTGGACAGCATGAAGGCAAGCAGGATGAAACAGAATCTGATCGAGAACAAAGATCTGGCATATCTGTCTAAGACGCTTGCAACGATCAAGCTGGACTGCCCGATTCCATTTGAATTTTCAGAGGCAACGTATCACGATCCGTTTAATGCCGAGGCATATACGTTATTTGAAGATTTAGAGTTAAAGAGCTTTTATAAGCGGTTCTCGGTTGAGAAGAAGGAAGAACTGACCTTCGAGACAGTATTGATCGATGATATTGACGGTTACAACGCTCTGCTTGCAAAGCTGCAAAAGGCGAAGGAAGTTTCCTTTGCATGGATCACACAGGATGGAGAAGCACTTGGCGTTGCGGTCTGTATGGATTTGGAGCATGTCTATCTGATTCGGTTTATGATGTTTATCACGGAGGCGATGGTTGCAGACAATCTCCTTGCGTTGAGCCGGGATTATCAGGTGCAGTTAGCATGTATGCACGTGAA
>OOBV01000995.1_pt1 | contig 21975 bp, 16 predicted proteins | sample 1671731 | NCBI WGS metagenome assembly OOBV01 (sample SAMN06348186, study PRJEB24527) | human gut metagenome | biome: human gut; feature: ankylosing spondylitis patient; material: feces | host: Homo sapiens | place: China | collected 2015-10
GCAAACCCCTTTGTCAAAAAGTAATACTTTTTGACAGTCGCAAGCACCCCCTCGGGCTCTGCCCGAGGGGGTGCTTGCGTTTGCAGGCGTCACGCCTGCGTTTGTTCGCCGCTGCGGGCGGCAAACTTGTGCGCCGGGCGGCAGATCAGCAGCGCGGCGATGATCAGCACGGTGGTCGTTGCAAGGCTGATCGGGTAGGCGAGCAGGATCGATCGGAACGTCCGGTGCATCGGGAAGATGGCCTTGATCCAGAAGATACGCACGCCGCAAACGCCGAAGAGCGTCAGAATGGCCGGGGCGAGCGAGATGCCGAAGCCGCGCAGATAGCCCGACAGGATCTCATACGTCAGCGTGAAGATATATGACCCGAAGAGGAACAGCAGCCGGGTGTAGCCGATGGCAATGACTTCGGGATCGCTGTTGAAGATCGCGAGAATATACTTGCCCGTCAGCAGTACGAGCGCGATGGCGACCGCAGAGGCAATGAAGTCCTCGATGAGGCACAGAAACATCGTCTTCTTGCAGCGGTCGATCTTGCCGGCGCCGTAGTTCTGGCCGACGAAGGTCGTGCACGCCTGACTGAAGGAGTTGAGCACGTCGTAGGCGATGATCTCGATGTTGAAGGCTGCGCTCGAGGCGGCCATGACGACTGTGCCGAGGCTGTTGATGGCCGACTGGATGATGATGTTCGACAGCGAGAAAATGGCGGTCTGGATGCCGGCCGGCAGGCCGATGCGCATGATCTTGTTGAATGCGTTGCGGTCGATGCGCAGCTCTCGCAGCTCTACGCGCACAAGGTCGCCGTGCAGCAGACGGCGCAGCAGCAGCACGGAGCTGACTGCGTTCGAGAGCACCGTTGCGATGGCGACGCCGTTGACGTTCATCTTCAGCACGATCACAAAAAACAGGTTGAGGATCACGTTCAGAATGCCGGAGACCGTCAGCGCGGCCAGCGGCACCTTCGTGTCGCCGATGCTGCGGAAAATGGCGGCCTCAAAGTTATAGAGCAGGATGACCGGCATGCCCAGCAGGTAGATGCGCAGGTAGGACAGCGCGAGCGGATACACATCCTCCGGCACGTTGAGCAGTCCCATGAGCCCGCCCGCGATCAGCTGCCCGAAGAGCGCCACGAGCACGCCGCCGACGAGCGCCGTGACGATGGAGGTGTGCACGGCGCGGTGCACGGTCTCGCGGTCACCGCGGCCGATGGCGTTGGCGATGACGACGTTCGCGCCGAGTGCGATGCCGATGAACAGATTCAGCAGCAGCCCGATGACCGGACTGTTTGCGCCGACAGCGGCCACGGCGACCGTGCGCAGCTCACCCGTGAAGTTGCCGACGACGGCGACGTCGGCCGCGTTGAACAGCTGTCCGAGAATGCCGGTCGCCGCGACCGGAAGGGCGTAGCGCGGGAGCTTGCTCCAGAGCGGCCCGTTGAGCATGTCCATATGCCGCTGTTTGGTCATTGCCTGCATAATTTCCTCACCTTTTGTTCGAAATGCGTAAAAATCCAAAGACATATCATAAGGGAAGCGCAGCCGGGAATCAAGACCAAATTTGTATAATTTCCTATCAGTTTGCAGAAAACCTCATTGCATTTGCGCATTTGCGCGCGCATCTGCAAAAGCGTGTTCTCCCGGCAAAAAGGAAGACCCTTTTGATAGTCCGAACCCCGCTCCGGGTACCGGAGCGGGGTTGAACGCGGTGTTTAATTGATCTTGAGCGTCTCCCAGAGGCTGTTGACAAAGGTCAGCGTGTCCTGATCGAGGTTGCGGTAGGCGCTGCGGTTGTATTCGTCGCGGAACGAGCCGATGCCGGGGTAGAGGATGTCCATCGTGTCCTCGCCCATGTCCTCGATGTATTCCGGGTCTTCGTACACGAGCCGGTTCGGTGAGGCGTAGTAGATATATTCGGCGTTGGCGACGGCTGCCTCGCGGCTGAGCATGAAGTTGATGAAGCACTCAGCCAACTCCTGGTCCTGACAGCAGGACGGGATGCACATGGCGTCGATGAAGTAGTTCGTCTCGTCGGGGTAGTAAAACTGCAGATCGACGTTTTCCGCCTGCGCGTCGCACATCGTGAAGTAATCACCCGCATAGTAGGATGCGACGGCGGCTTCACCGGACTCCATCATATTGTAGATCTCGTCCATGACGTAGCTCTTGACGAGCGGACGCTGGTCGACAAGCGCCTGCAGCGCCTGCTTCCACGCGGCGTGGTCGGTGGTGTTGACGTCGATGCCGGCGCGGTACATGGCCGTGCCGAGCGCGTCGCGCGCATTGTTGTACTGCAGGATATTGCCGGCGTACTTCGGGTTCCACATGAGATCCCAGCTGCCCGTATCGGCCTCATCAACGACGTTTGCGTTGTAGATTACGCCCACGATGCCATAGGTATACGGCACGGTGTAGGTGTTGTCCGGGTCATAGTACAGGCTGCGGAAGTCCTCGGAGATATACTGGTAGTTCGGGATGTTGTCGTAATTGAGCGGCAGAAGCATATCCTCAGACTCCATGCGCGCGATCATATAGTCCGACGGGATGACGACATCGTAGCTCACGGCGCCGCTCTTGAGCTTTGCATACATGTCCTCGTTGCTGGCGTAGGTGTCGTAGTTGACCTTGACGGGTACGCCGTAGGTCGCCTTGTACCACTCCTCGAACGCCGTGATGGTGTTGAGCGAATCGTCCGAGCCGTCGGAGATGTATTCGCCCCAGTTGTAGACGTTGAGCACGCGCGTCTCCTGCCGGCTGCTGTAGATGCTGATGCCGGCGATGAGCAGCGCGGCGGCCGTCAGGATACCGACGGCGGCGCGCACGGGACGGGCGGGCTTGCCTTCGCGCTTGGCGCGGCGGGCGTCGCGGATACGCTGTGTGTCGTCCTCGTCGACGAGGTTGGTCAGCAGCAGCAGCGCGAGAATGACGAAGAAGATGATCGTCGCCAGTGCGTACATCTTCGGCGTGACGGTCTTTTTCGTCATGTTGTAGATGCGGATCGGGAGCGTCTGGAAGCCGCTGCCCTGCGTGAAGTAGCTGATGACGAAGTCGTCGAGCGAGAGCGTGAATGCCATGATCATGCCGGTGATGATGCCGGGCAGGATCTCCGGCACTTCCACGCGGAAGAAAGCGCGCACCGGCGTGCAGCCGAGGTCCATTGCGGCCTCAGGCAGCGCACGGTCCATCTGCTGCAGCTTCGGCAGCACCTGCATGATGACATACGGCAGACAGAACGTGATGTGCGCCGCGAGCATTGACCAGAAGCCGAGACTCGTGGTCGCGCCGAGCAGCCGTCCGAAGAACACAAACATGAGCATGAGCGAGATGCCGGTAATGATATCCGGATTCATCATGGGGATGTCGGTCGCGGTGTCGAGCGCGGCGCGCAGATATTTGCTGCGCAGCTTATTCATGCCCACGGCGGCGGCCGTGCCCATCACGGTCGAGACGATCGATGCGATCACGGCGAGGATGAGCGTGTTCTTGAGCGCGTTGAGCGTTTCGGCGTCACGAAACAGCTCGTAATACCATTTCAATGAGAAACCGGAAAAGACCGACAGGCTCTTTGCGTCGTTGAACGAGAACACCAGCAGGATCGCGATCGGCGCAAACAGAAACACGAAGATGAGGGCGGTGTAGATTTTTGCAGTTCGTTTCATATCACACACCTCCGTAGACGCGGCGGTTCGTGCCGCGCTTCATCAGCGCCATGGCCGCCAGCAGGATCAGCATGAGGATGAAGGCAATGGCGGCGGCAAAGTGCAGGTTGTTGGCCACGTACTGCCCCTCAATGGCATCGCCGATGAGGAAGAACTTGCCGTTGCCGAGCTTCTGCGAGATATAAAAGGTGCTGATCGACGGGATGAGCACCATCGTGATGCCGGACACGACGCCCGGCAGGCTCAGCGGGAAGATGACCCGCCGCAGCACGCCGAGGCTGTTGCAGCCGAGATCGCGCGCGGCCTCGATCAGGCGCGTGTCCATCTTGGCCATGACCGAGTAGATCGGCAGGATCATGTACGGGAAGTAGTCGTACACCATGCCGACGATGACGGCACCCTCGGTGCCGATGATGTGCGCCTGGCCGAGGTGCAGCGCGGAAAAGAGCATATTGAGCAGGCCCGTGTCCTGCAGGATGGTCATCCACGCGTAGGTGCGGATGAGGAAGTTCATCCACATCGGGATCATGATGAGCGTGATGATCGTCTTTTGCGTGCGCGGTGCGGCGCGCGCGATGATATATGCGATGGGGTAGCCCATGAGCAGGCAGACGGCCGTGGAGATGACAGCCAGCTTTACCGAGCGCCAGAAGATGAGCAGGTAGGTGTGTACCTCGCGCGTGGCGCCGCTGTCGTCGGTGATCGTGCTCACGGCGGTGAAGAATTTTGTCAGGTTTTCGGTCGTGAACCGGAAGCTCTCATCCGTGAACGCATAGTAGGCCACGAACACGAGCGGCACGGCCACAAAGATGACCGCCCACACGGAATACGGTGCGAGCGCCAGACGCTGCGCCAGCGAGGCGCGGCGGTTTTCGGTGCGGATGCGGCTGCTCATTCGTCCGGCTCACTTTCTGCGTCCGAGAGCTCGTCCAGCTCGTTGCTGAACGAGGAGTAGTCGCCGTACATGCCCGAATACTCGGACTTTTTCATGATGTGGATGGCGTCGGGCTCGATATAAAGGCCGACCTCCGCGCCCTCGTCAACATAGTCCGTCGTCTGGATCATCCACTTGAAGCCGTTGATGTCGATGATGATCTCATAGTGCACACCCATGAACGTGATGGACGTGACCGTGCCGCGCAGCATGCCCTGCTCGATGGGCACGATATCCACATCCTCCGGACGGATGACGACATCGACATTCTCGTTTTTGGCAAAGCCCTTGTCTACGCACGTGAACGTGTGGCCCGAGAACGTGACACTGAAATCCTTGCGCATGATGCCGTCGACGATGTTGCTCTCACCGATGAAGTCGGCCACGAAAGCGTTTTCCGGCTCATTATAAATATCGATCGGCGTGCCGATCTGCTGGATGCGCCCTTCCGACATGACGACGATGGTGTCGGACATGCTCAGCGCCTCCTCCTGATCGTGCGTGACGAACACGAACGTGATGCCGGTGGCCTTCTGGATGTTCTTGAGCTCCTGCTGCATGTCCTTGCGCAGCTTCAGGTCGAGCGCGGCGAGCGGCTCGTCGAGCAGCAGCACACGCGGACGGCTCACGAGTGCACGCGCGATGGCGACGCGCTGCTGCTGGCCGCCGGACAGACGCGTGACGTTGCGCCGCTCAAAGCCCGTGAGCTTGACGAGCGCAAGCATCTCGTTGACCTTCTGCTCGATCTCGTCGCGCGGCAGCTTCTGCTCGCGCAGCGGGAAGGCGACATTTTCAAACACGTTCAGGTGGGGGAAGAGGGCATAGCGCTGAAAGACGGTGTTGATGTTGCGCTTGTGCGGCGGAATGTCGTTGATGCGCTCGCCGAGGAAGAGAATGTCCCCCTGATCGGGCGTTTCGAAGCCGCCGATCATGCGCAGGGTCGTGGTCTTGCCGCAGCCGGAGGGGCCGAGCAGCGTGAGGAATTCGTTGTCGTAGATGTCGAGGTCGATGCTGTCGAGAACGGTTTCGCCGTCAAATTGTTTGGTGACGCCCCGGAGCTCAATGACTTTTTTCATGATTGATGTCCCCCTTCAGGCACAAAAAACGCCGCTGCAAAGTCAGCAGCGGCGCTTGTGAGCGAGACAAATCCGATTGGCGCACGTCGGCACGCAGCCGCGTCCGGCCCGTGCACACCGTTCCCAACAGAATGTCGTGTCTTGAGAGTCTATATAGCAAAGATTACTTTTACTACTCTTATTGACCATTTCACAAGTTTGGATGCTGAAAGCAGCCTGGTTTTAAGTGACCAACTTATAAAACTTGAGCTTTTAACTCAATCAATAAGGCAACAGAAGTTGCCACCGCACATGCGTGCGGTTTGCGGCATTCGACCCGGCTGTCCGTATGGCCTTGGCCGGCGTGCGGGGCACGGCGGCGGTCGCATCTTGCTTCGGAAAGACTCTGAAGATCATTCCAATTGAGACGCTTCATTTTATCAGGAATCATTCCGCTTGTCAATCATTTTTCGACGAAATTCCTGCCTCTTAACACGGCAGAAATTCACGTTTTGTGCATGGTTTACATAATGATGAGCAAAACAGAAGAAAAGTTCGTCAATTTCATGACCCACAAATGTTTTTGCTGAAAAATCATGAGATTGCGTTCCCCACCAGACTTGTATGATTTGAACGAAAACAGTTTACATAATGCAACGTCTTTCGGTATTTTTGTGCAATGCTTATGAAAAGTCGACAAAAAAGAAACCAGATATTTGTCATTCTTTTCACTTGAAAGATTCTGGTGTGCGCGCTATCATAATCTTAGCAATGTGTTTACACTTTGTTCTTAGTTTGTTCATGAGTTTCATGAAAGCATACTATGAAAATTTTGCATCGAACGGGGAGGACAGCGAATGACCCGCGAAGAAGCGCTCGACAAACTGTGCCACAGTTATTCGGGATATTTTGATGTTGTGCGCCACGAGGAGCCGAAGGGCCATCTGGTCGCGGAGGCCGGGCTGCACATCCACTCTGAGAAATATGTTCTGGTCAAGGCCGCCAAGCTCTGGGAGGCCGACAACAACGAATATGTCTACATTTTCTCGGTGCCCGTGCTCACGAAGGAGATCTTCGAGCAGTGCCGTGAGCAGGCGCGTGCAGACGGCCTGCAGCGGATCGAGCCGGGTCCGAACCATATGTGCTCTTATATCACGGCGATCTTTTTGTGTGACACCTGTGAGCCGGATGCACTGCGCGCCCTGCGCCGCACACGTATTTATAAGAGCTTCAAGCTCGCCTTCCACGGCTGGATGGATTACCACACCGGCGTTGCGGAGCTGAGCACCGGCAAAACGGCTGCCAACGGCAGCGGACGCAGTACAGCACAGTTGTTGAAGACAACACTGTTTAAGAATATGAAAGAAGGGAGTTAATTCAATGAATGCTGCTGTAATTCTGATTATTGGTATTGTCATTCTCGCCCTGGGCTATGTGTTCTATGGCGGATGGCTGTCCAAACAGTGGGGTATCGACCCGTCCCGCACCACCCCGGCTCACGAGCTGGAAGACGGTATGGACTACTGCCCCGCAAAAGCCCCTGTCCTGATGGGACACCACTTCTCCTCCATCGCGGGTGCCGGCCCGATCAACGGTCCTATTCAGGCCGCTGTTTTCGGCTGGGTCCCGGTGCTGCTGTGGGTCCTCATCGGCGGTATCTTCTTCGGCGGTGTGCATGACTTCGGCGCACTGTTTGCATCTGTCCGCAACGACGGCCAGTCCATCGGCACCGTTGTTGAGAGCAGTATCGGCAAGAAGGCAAAGCGCCTGTTCCTCATCTTCTCTTACCTGACCCTGATCCTGGTCGTGGCCGCGTTTGCGTCCATCGTTGCCAATACGTTCAAGGCCACCTATCTGGAGAGCGGCGCTGTCGATGTGGCGAAGTCTGCTGCCAACGCGACCACGGCGATCATCTCGCTGCTGTTCATCGTGCTGGCGATCTTCTTCGGTTTCTTCGTGTACCGCAGAAACGCGCCTCTCGGTGTGTCCACGCTCATCGGCGTTGTTGCCATCGCCGTGATCATGTGGCTCGGCATCAAGTGGCACCCGATCTACCTCAGCTACCAGACCTGGATGATCATCTGCGGCATCTACATCCTCGTGGCTTCCGTCACGCCTGTGTGGATCCTGCTGCAGCCGCGTGACTACCTCAGCTCTTTCCTGCTGTACGCCATGATGCTCCTCGCACTCATCGGCGTCGTCGGCGCGCATCCGTCTCTCGACATGCCCGCCTTCACCGGCTTCGTTGACACCGTCGCTCCGACGGGCAGCTCCCTTGGCTATATGTTCCCGGCTCTGTTCGTCACCATCGCCTGCGGCGCGATCTCCGGCTTCCACTCCCTCGTTGGCTCCGGCACGACTGCCAAGCAGCTCAACAACGAGAAGGACGCGCAGCCCATCGCCTACGGCGGCATGCTCATCGAGTGTGTGCTCGCGCTCGTTTCCCTGTGCGCTGTTGCGTACGTCTGGGAGCGCTACAAGACCGGCGAAGTCGTCACCCCGACTGTCGTCTTTGCGACCGGCCTGTCCGAGATGCTCGGTAAGGTCTTCGGCGCCGGCGCGATCAACGTCACCTACACGCTGATGGTCCTGGCCGTCTCCGTGTTCTGCCTGACCTCTCTGGATACCGCGACCCGTCTGGCTCGCTATATGTTCCAGGAGTTCTGGCTCAAGCCCGGTGAGAAGGTCACTGACCCGACCGTTACCGGCGCGCGCAAGGTTCTCTGCAACCCGTACGTCTCCACTGCGATCACCGTCGTGCTCGGCATCGCGCTCGGCATGACCGGCTATGCGAAGATCTGGCCTCTGTTTGGCGCTGCCAACCAGCTCCTCGCCGGCCTCGGCCTGCTGGCCGTCGCCGCCTGGCTCGGCAAGATGGGCAGAAACAACAAGATGTTCATGTTCCCGATGATCTTCATGATCCTCGTGACGCTGACCTCTCTGGTGTTCACCATCAAGGCTCAGATCGTCGGCATCATGGCCGGTGGTCAGGGTGTTGCCTGGTTCTACATCCGTGGTATTCTGGCTGTCCTGCTGGTCATCCTTGCAATCGACCTCGTTGTTGAGGGCGGCAAGGCGATCGCGTCTAACAGCAAGAAGGCTGAGCAGGCTTAATCGCCGCACAGCTCAAAAATGTGACCCCTTTTGGGCGCTCTGCTTCGGCAGAGCGCCCATTTTTTGCTTGCGGATTTCCGTTCCGGCAGCGCACTCTTTTCATTTTCAGTTGCAAACGGCGGGGAAACATGGCATACTGTAGGCAGTATTCACACGGGAGGTGCAGCCATGAAACGCAGCGAGCAACGCGAACAGAACATCCAGCGGGTCATCCATGTGGCGCAGTCGCTGTTCATCGCCGACGGCATCGCCGCGACGCCCATCAGCCGCATCGCCGAGGCCGCCGGCCTGACACCGACGTCGCTGTATCGCTATTTCCGCAACAAGGACGCGCTTGTCTTTGCCGCGTGGCGCGATGCATTGGCGACGTTTTTCTCGGATTTCATGGCGCAGTATACCCGCGAGGCCGCGTCCTGCAAGAACGGGTACGAGAAGTTCGTCGTCTGCATGCATATTTATTTTCGCACTTATGACCGCCGGCCGGAGTGGTATGACTACACGCGTGAGATGTTCTCCGCCTACTCGGAGAAGGGGACGGGCAACGACGTCAACAATGTCTTCTGGAAGTATTACGACCGCGAGATCCCCGTCCCGGCGCTCAAGGCGCTGCGCGAGGGCGTGGCCGACGGCTCGATCCGGCCGGATGTGAACATCTATGCCGTGTACCAGTGCCTGCTCAACGCATATACCGGCACGACGATCTATGAGAACCTGTCCTTCGGCGTCTCTCCGGTCGCGGTCGTGCAATTCACCGGCGAGCTGCTCGTCAACTACATCAAAAACGAGCCGAGCACACCCGCGTTGTGTAACAAAACTGAAAAAACGCAAGATGTGTAACAAAAGATACAGAGAGGACGCGCCGGTTTGATAAGATAATATCATCTGGTTTTCTTTTTTTTACACAGATGTGTTAGTGGCAGTAACATATGGACAAATACCGCGGAGGTGAGTAGTACGGAGAAGAATAGAACCAAGCGTTCCTACGATTTCACGCCGTGTCTGCCGTTTTGGGATGCGCTCACAAGCTCCCAGCAGCAGATGCTGCGCCTGAACACCATCGTCCGCTCATACCGCGCGGGGGACAATGTTGTGTTTTCCATGCCGGAGCGAAACGGACTTTTCCTCGTGCTCTCCGGCGGACTGCGTGTGTTTATCGCGACGGATACCGGCCGCGAGATCACACTGCTGTCGGTCGTCAGCGGCGGCTGCTGCGTGCTCAACACACTCGACAGCGCAGAGCCGGGCGACACAATGCCCATCCTGCAGGCGAGCAGTGATGCCGTGTTTGCCTATATCAACATCGTTGCGCTGCGTCCGCTTTGCGCCGAGGCCCCGGTCGTGGAGCAGTTTCTGCGCAGCACTGCGGCACGCAATGTACAGAAGGTGCTCAATAACATTGAGTATTATTTCTTCCACCCGCTGCGCAGCTGCATCGCGCGCGTCGTGCTTGAAAAAGCCGATGCACACCCCGAGGACGGCTTCGCGCGCATCACGCACGAGGAGATCTCGCACCACCTCGGCACGACCAGAGAGGTCATCAGCAGAGAGCTTGAGGGCATGCGCCAGATGGGGCTGCTGCAGACCGGCCGCGGGAAGATTTACGTGCTCGACCGCTCCGCACTCGAGAGTATGGCCAATTTATAGGCAGTTTTTTCTCCGATTTCATAGATGGCAAGGCTGCTTGGAAGCGTGATTTCGCTTCCGAGCAGCCTCTTTTTTTGTGCTAAACGACGCATTTGAATCGGACACGCGGTGAAAAACGGTCAAAATGCACAATGAAAAGTCGTCAAACTTGTGACATTCAACAAAACCACGCGGTCATGTTTAATTACGGCCATTTGTGTAACAAATGGTGCAGTAAAGACGGCGAAATGCGCTATATTGATAATTGTCAAACGAAAAGCTTCTTTTTTTTCGAAGCAAGTGTTAGTGACAGTAACAGAAGAAGTCGTGCAGACGGACTGCACAAAAAATACGGAAAACACATCATGAATGGGAGGTACACAGAATGTATTACAGCAGCGGTAACTATGAGGCGTTTGCAACGCCGAAAAAACCCGAAGGCATCGAGAACAAGTCGGCTTATGTCGTCGGCACCGGTCTGGCCGGTCTGGCAGCGGCCTGCTTTTTGATCCGCGATGCGCAGATGCCCGGTGAGCACATCACGCTCTTTGAGCACCTGCCCGTAGCCGGCGGCTCCTGCGACGGCATCTACGATGCGACCAAGGGCTTCATCATGCGCGGCGGCCGTGAGATGGATAACCACTTCGAGTGCATGTGGGATCTGTTCAAGTCCATCCCGTCGATCGTGAACCCGGGCGAGACGATCTTCTCCGAGTACTACTACCTCAACAAGGAAGACCCGAACTTCTCCCTGTGCCGCGTCACCGAGAAGCAGGGCCAGGACGCCCATACCGACCGCAAGTACGGCCTGACGCCGGGTGCCGCCACGCAGCTGCTCAAGCTGTTCATGGCGACCAACAAGTCCCTCGAGGACAAGAAGATCGATGACGTGTTTGACGATGAGTTCTACGCCACGAACTTCTGGACCTACTGGCAGACCATGTTCGCGTTCGAGAAGTGGCACAGCGCCCTTGAGATGAAGCTCTACCTGCAGCGCTACATCCACCATATCGACGGTCTGCCCGACCTGAGCGCGCTGCGTTTCACCCGCTACAACCAGTATGAGTCGATGATCCTCCCGATGTGCAAATACATCACCGACCACGGCGGAAAGGTGCTCTTCGACACCACGGTCACGAACATCGTCTGCGACTGCACCGAGGACAAGAAGGTCGCCAAGAAGATCGAGTACACCCAGGGCGGTGTGGAAAAGGTCATCGAGCTGACCGAGAACGATCTCGTCATCTGCACCAACGGCTGCCAGGGCGACGCGTCCGCTTACGGCGACAACACCCACGCGCCGGTCGTGAAGGTCAAGAACGGCGAAGGCCCGTCCGTCGAGATGTGGAAGAAGCTCGCCGCGCAGGATCCGGCGTTCGGCCATCCCGAGAAGTTCTTCAAGGACATCAAGGAGACCAGCTGGGAGTCCTGGACGGTCGACACGGCCAACAAGCAGATCCTCGATGCGATCCAGAAGATCTGCAAGCGCGACCCGCTCTCCGGCAAGGTCGTCACCGGCGGCATCGTCACCTGCCGCGATTCGAGCTGGCTCATCAGCTGGACCATCAACCGTCAGGGTCAGTTCCAGGAGCAGCCGAAGGATCACTGCCTGATCTGGGTCTACGGCCTCAACTGCTGGGACGACAAGGGCGACTTCATCAAGAAGAACATGTGCGACTGCACCGGCATCGAGCTGGCAGCAGAGTGGCTGTACCACATCGGCATCCCCGAGGATCAGATCATGGATCTGGCCACGAACGAATGCAACACCACGCCGTGCATGATGCCTTACGTCACTACGTTCTTTGAGCCCAGAGCCGAAGGCGACCGCCCGAAGGTCGTGCCCGACGGTTCGGTCAACCTCGCGTTCGTCGGCCAGTTCGCCGATACCCCGCGCGACACCGTGTTCACCACCGAGTACTCCATCCGCACCGCGATGGAAGCGGTCTACACGCTCTGCAACGTCGACCGCGGCGTGCCCGAGGTCTGGGGCAGCGTGTATGATATCCGCGACCTGCTCTACGCCACCAGCAAGCTGCTCGACGGCAAGAAGCCGCTGGAGTTCTTGCTCCCGTCGGTGCTGCCGCTGCTCGACCTCGTCAAGGAGCCGCTGGTCAACAACGTCGTGGTGGATCTGCTCAAGAAGTATAACATCGTCTGACGTACCACCCGTTAGATGTCGCATCCCCCTTTGCCCCGGCAGCCTCGGCTGCCGGGGCATCTTGCGCATCAGGCCGGCAGGGGAACGCGAAAAGCAAAGACGCCGCAGCTGCGGCGTCTTTGCTTCTGGATTCCGATGCTATTGCGTTACGACGGGGAAGGAGATGCACACCGCAAAACCTGCGCCCCAGTCGGACGCGGCACTGAGCGTGAGCCCGAGCTCCTTTGCGATCTCGCGTGCGAGGTAGAGGCCCATGCCGGTGGCCTTGCTCTTTTCGTGACCGGAGTCACCGGTGAAGCCCTTTTCAAACACATACGGCAGGTCACACGCGTGCACGCCCGGTCCGTTGTCACGGACGGTGAGGACGGTCTCGGCCGCGCTGCACGCGAGCGAAAACGTGAGTACCGGCGCATCGCTCGTGTATTTGACGCTGTTGCTCACGAGCTGACCGAGCAGAAAACACAGCCCGCGCCGGTCGGTGAATACGGTCTCGTCCGCAAGCTGCTGCTCGACGTGAACACGCTTTTCCTCCAGCAGCGGGCGGTAATCGTCAAGCACCTCGTCGATGCAGCTGCGCAGTGTCAGGCGCTCGAACCGATAGTCGCGCCGCGCGCCGCGCAGACGCGCATAGTAGAGCATCTGGTCGATGAACGCCTGCATCCGGTTGCGTGCGTAGTCAAGCTTGAAGCCGACCGCCTCCGGCAGCGAGTCGCGCCGGTTGTCGAGCACGAGCGTCAGCAGCGCCAGCGGCGTTTTCACCTCGTGCGCCCAGAGCTCCACATAGTCCTCGTAGTCGTCCATCTGCGCCTGCAATTGGGTGATGGTCTGCTGCTGCGCGCGCAGCGTCTCACCGAGCAGGTGCGTGCTCTGCGCCTCGCGCGGGGCAAGCAGACGGCACAGTGCCTGTTCGTGTGCCGCGTCCGGTGCGCGCAGAAAGGCGGAAAACGCCTGCTCGCGCTTTTTTGCCCGCGTACAGAGCACGGCGCACACACAGGCAAACAAAAACACCGTCGTCAGCACGATCACGCCGGCAGTGGCGGCGAAGGCCCGCGCGTCCGCCAGCCACAGCAGCAGCGCCGCGAGCGCGTCCACGCCCAGCAGCAGTCCCAGCCACGGCAGGTACTGCCGCAGATAGCTTCCGTTACGCTTCATGCGGCACCTCCAGCCGGTAGCCGATGCCGCGCACGGACACGAGCTGCTGGCGCATACCGAGGGACGCCATCGTCTTTTTCAGCCGCGTGAGGTTGACCTGCAGCGCGTTTTCATCGATGAACTCCGTCGTGCCCCAGAGGGCGCGGCTCAGGTCGTCCTTTGTGACGGTCTGCCCGCCGTGCGTCAGCAGCGCTTCAAGCAGCTTGCCCTGATTCGGCGGCAGGACGACGGACCGGTTGTGGATGAAGAGCGTGTAGGTCTGCCGGTCGAGCAGGAAATCTGCCCCCTCGAGCAGGTTCGGCCGCCCCTCATAGCGCTTGAGGACGTTTCCGATGCGCGCCAGCAGCCGCTCCTTTCGATAGGGCTTGGTGAGATATTCGTCCGCGCCGAGCTCGAGCGCGTGCACCTCGTCACGCAGCTGGTCGCGTGAGGTCAGCACAAGCACCGGCAGGGCGCTGCGCCGCTTGATGTCGCGGCAGATCTGAAAGCCGCTCACCTCCGGCAGATTCAGGTCCAGCAGCACCAGATCGGGGGCGAGCGCGAGCAGCTGCCCGGTCACGGCGGAAAAGTCCGTGATCTCCGTGACGGCGTAGTCTGCGCGGCGCAGCATATCCGCAAGTTCCTCGCGCATGAGCGCCTCATCTTCCACGACGGCGATGTGCTTCATCGCGCCGCCCCCTTTCTGCGTTATTCTTCGCGTTCCGGCGCCATCAGGGTCAGCAGGTATTTGCTGCTGGAGCGCTTGACGGCTGCCATGTAGATCCATTCTACCACACACAGCAGCAAAATCATAGCTCCGGCGGCGATCATCATTTCCGTCATGCCGCTCTGTGCGCTGGCAGAGAGGATGCCGGAAAAGAGCGCGCGCACGCCAAACAGGCTGCTGACCGCCGCCACGCCGACCGGCAGACCGAAGTACCAGTTGATCTGTGCCTTTGCTGCGCGGCAGAGCGTGTCGTGCTCTGCGCCGAGGCGCACGAGCGTCCGGTAGCGGCGCGCGGCCCGCTGTTGGCCCATGAGAAACTGCACGCCGATGATGGTGTTGGCCACGACGAGGAAGATGATGGCGAGGTAAATGGTCAGGTAGCTCGCCGCGACGATGTAAAACAGCTCACGGCCGAGGTTTTGCAGGTAGCTCTCGTATTTCAGGCCGAGCGGATTGAGCAGCGCGTTCATGTCCGCGATGGCGTTCATGAGGCTCTTGCCCTCCGTCATGGACGGGGCGAGCACGCCGTCGAGGTAGACGTCATAGTCGCCCTGCGTGTAGTGCTCGAACGCCGCGTCCGGCACGATGAGCGCGAACAACATCGTGATCGACCGGTCGGTGACGACGCTCACCGACTGCACCTGCCCCACGAGCGTAAACGGTGCACCGTCGATCGTGATGGCCGAGTCCTCTGCGATCAGGCGGTTGATCAGCGCCGTGCGGCTGGCCAGGGAGACCTCACTGTCGCAGTAGACGGCGGCCTCATCGTCCGCAAGCGTCAGCTCCGGCAGACCGGCCGCGGCCAGCAGACGGTTGTAGCCGCTGAGCGCGATGAGGTGCGGGTAGCCCACGGCCTCGAGCAGGTATTGCAGCTGTTGCCGCTCGTCGGAGGCGGGCATGGCATCGATGGTGCGCTGCAAGGCGGGGAATTTCACGGTGTTCTGGTAGTCCGTGCTCGTGCGCACGCGGCCGATGCGCATCTCAAAGATGTCGGAAAAAGCGCTGTCGAGCCCGTGCGCCGTCAGCGTTTCGCGCACGGTGTCGGCGCTTTTGCTGTCGGTGGGGAAGGTGTAGTCGAGCGTGTGTGCCTCGGCTCTGGATGAGCGCGCGGTCGCAACGCCCGCGCCGAAGCAGCACAGCGCCGCAAGGATGAGCAGGGAGCTGATCGCCAGCGTCCCCGAGCGGTGGATGACCGTCTCCTCGACTTGGCGGAAGTTAAATACCCGCAGTTTGCCCGCGCGGTCTCCGCGCCGGGCGAGCCGGTCGATGATGACACGCAGCCCGTAAAACAGCAGCAGTGTGCCCGACAGACCGAGTGCGAGCGTGCCCGCCATGTAGCGCAGACTGCTCCACGCGTACCCACGGATGGCAAACGTGTACGCTCCGGCGAGCAGTGCGATGCCCAGCACGAGCGCCGCAGCGTAGACGGCGGCGGGGCGCTGCTTTTTCGTGCCCTCGGGCGTCTCCGTGAGCAGCGCGCCGATCTCTTCGCGCACGATCTTCCCGCTGAGGATGAGTGAGGCCAGCAGCTTGATCGCAAGAAAGCCCACGGCCGTCCAGCCGATGGCGGGCAGCGACAGCGCGAAGCGATGCCCCACGATGCCGAGCCCGACGAGCCGCGCCGTGACGAGGCTGATGACCTCCGAAATGAGCACCGCCGCCGGCAGGCCGATGGCCAGCGCGATGAGGCTCGAGCGCAGATCCTCCGCCAGCAGCATGCCGAAGAGCTTGCGCCGCTGCATGCCCAGCATGAGGTATACGCCGAATTCGTGCCGCCGCCGCGCGAGCTGAAAGCGGTTGGCGTAGTATACGAGAAAGAACAAAATGAACAGCGTCAGCCCGTACAGCACCGGGACGAGCGTCAGTAGCCGGTTCACGGCGTTGCTCTCCATGCGCTGCAGGAACACCATCACGTCCTGATGCGACAGGGAGAGAATGATGTAAAACGCGATGATCGCAATGAGCAGGGACGTGAAAAACAGCCCGTTTTCCCGGCGGCTGCGGCGGCTGTTGCGTTTGACGAGTTCAGAGAACATTGGCACTGCCTCCTCCGAGCTGCGCCATCACGGACAGGATGCGCCCGTAGAATGCCTGCTGCGTCTCGTCCGGCACGTCGCGCCGCAGCTCGTGAAAGAGCACACCGTCCTGAATGAAGAGAATGCGCTTGCAGTAGCTCGCGGCGTTGCAGTCGTGCGTCACCATGAGGATGGTCGTGCCGGCGTCCGCGTTCAGGCCGGAGAGCTTTTCCATGAGCGCGCGGGCGTTTTTCGAGTCGAGCGCGCCGGTCGGCTCGTCCGCCAGCACGATCTCGGGGTCGAGAATGAGTGCGCGCGCCGCTGCGATGCGCTGCTTTTGCCCGCCGGACATCTGCGCCGGAAACTTGTCGAGCACGTCCGTCACCTCAAGGTAATCGGCGAGCTTTTGCAGCCGGGCACGGCTCTCGGTCTCAGGCACGCCGTGCAGCGATAGCGGCAGGAGAATGTTCTCGCGGCCGGTGAGGTTATCGATGAGCTCAAAGTTCTGAAACAGGTAGCCGATCTCCTTGCCGCGGTAGTCGGCCAGCGCTTTTCCGTGCAGCGTCGTGACGCACTTGCCGTGCAGGGCGACGGCGCCGGCGGTCGGCGCGATGACGGTCGCGATGCAGTTGAGCAGCGTCGATTTGCCCGAGCCGCTGCTGCCCATGATGCCAAGAAACTCGCCCGGCATGACCTGAAACGAGATGCCGTCGAGCGCGCGTGTCAGATTCGGCTCCTTGCCGTAATATTTCTTCAGGGCTGCAATTTCGAGAATTGGGTCCACTGCACATACCTCCTTTGGATTCTGCTGCCATGGTACAACACCCGGCGCGCAAAATCCACTTACAGTGCCTGAAAGGTTTTCGCCGTTCGGCTTGACAGCTGCGCGGCGGCACGATATGCTGAAATTGCTGAAATCATACCCCTGCAACCGCCGGTTGACACATTTGACAGTCGCCTTGGTGGCGCGCAACCGGCTAATTTGATATCCTGTCCTCAGCCGGAAACGGAAAAACAACACGGGAGGAAGCCGATTATGATACTGGCAGATAAGATCGTGACCCTGCGCAAGCGCGCCGGCTGGTCACAGGAGGAACTGGCGGCACAGCTGGGTGTGTCGCGCCAGTCGGTGTCGAAGTGGGAGGGCGCGCAGTCCGTGCCCGATATGCAGAAAGTCGTGCAGATGAGCCGCCTGTTCGGCGTCACGACCGATTACTTATTAAAAGAAGAGCTCGGCGAGCCGGAACCGGCCCCGGCCGAGTCGGATGCGCCGCTGCGCTGCGTGACGATGGAGCAGGCGGCGGACTATCTGTCGCTGCGGCGGGCGGCCGCGCCGAAACTCGCGGCGGCGACGCTGCTGTGTGTGCTCTCACCGGTGGCGCTGCTTTTGCTTGCCGCGCTCAGTGACCGGCCGGGTGCTGCCCTCTCGGAAAATGCGGCAGCGGGCATCGGTCTGTGCGTGCTGCTGGTGCTTGTGGCGGCTGCGGTGGCGGTGTTCATCACGTGCGCCGCGCAGGTGAAAGCGTATGCTTTTCTGGAGACCGAGCCGTTTGAGACGGCCTACGGTGTGACCGGCATGGTGCGTGAGCGCCGGGCGGCGGCTGCACCGGAGCACACGCGTGGAAAGGTCGCGGGCACGGTGCTGTGCATCCTGTCAGCGGTGCCGCTGTTTATCGCCGTCTGTCTGAACGGGCCGGATCTGCTGTATGTTGCGGCGGTCTGTCTGCTGCTCGTACTGGCGGGTGTTGGCAGTGCGTTGTTTGTCTATGGCGGCGTGTATCAGGCGGCGATGGACCGGCTGCTCGAAGAGGGCGACTATGTCCGGCCGCGCAAGCGGCAAAACGGTGTTGTTGGCGCAATCAGCAGCATCTACTGGCTCACGGTTACGGCGGCGTATCTGCTCTGGACGTTCGGACCGTGGTGGGACGCGCAGCCGCAGGACACATGGATCCTCTGGGCGGTTGCGGGGGTGCTCTACGGCGCGGTCATGGCGCTCGTGCGCGGGATTCGAAAATGAAGTGCTTGCAGGGAATAGAAAAAGAAAAGAGCCGCAGGCGGCTGCCTGCGGCATTTGCGATTCTTATTCAGGAATGTTACAGCGTGTTCTCGCCGGTCTCGAGACCGATGACCTCGTCCACCGGCAGCGAGAGGATGATGCCGTGTGCGTCCGTGCGCAGGCCGCAGGCGTCGCTGATGGCGTTCATGACGGCGGCCTTTTTCTCGCGCGGCGTGACGATGACGACAAACTCCTCTTCCTCCTGCATGGAGATGCCGAGCTTGCGGCTGATGCGCTCGGAATTCTGGCGGCGTCCCTTGAGGATCGTGCCGCCCATGGCGCCTGCGCTTCTGGCGGCGTCGATGGCGTCGCTGCTGTAGCCGTTGCTGAGCGCGACCCAGATGGCGGCGTAACCCGCGCCGGTTTGCGTATCGGACATTTCGTTACACACCCTTTCTTCGATCTTCTGTTCTATGGTCTCGCGCAGCTGGTCGTTCATGAGCTGGAGCAGCGGCCGCTGCAGCCCCGTGATCGGGATCGTCAGCACGATGCCGCCGCCGCGCTTATGCAGGGGGATGCGCTGCTGCAGCGCGTCAAGCAGGTCGCGCACGAGAAACTTCGGCAGCAGCCCGATCGTGAGCAGGCGGCTGCTGCCGCTCAGCCCGAAGATGTCGAGCATTTCCGACGGCGCTGTGCCGTGTCCCTGACACTGGTAGTAGATCGGGATGCGGAAATTCTGAAACGTCTGCTCGAGCTTGCGGCGGTATTCATGGCTCGTGATGATGAGCACCATGCGCGGTGCGAGTCGGTTTTCGGAATGTATCATATCTCTTCGTCCTCCAGGTCGATGACACCGTCATCGGGCAGCAGGTCAGTTTTGTCCTCGGCCACGGCTTTGGCTCTATGTACGTAAATGACGCCCATGATCTGAATGGCGACCGGCGGCGCGAGCGCGACGAGCGCCACCACGCCGAAGGCGTCCGTGACGACGTTGCCGCCGAGCGCGGTGCACGCGCCCATGGCCAGCGGCAGCAGGAAGGTGGAGGTCATGGGCCCGCTCGCCACGCCGCCGGAGTCGAAGGCGATGCCCACGAACACGGACGGCACGAAGCGTGCGAGAATGAGCGCGAGCGCGTAACCCGGCACAAGGATCCAATAGATGCTGATGCCGGTCAGCACGCGTACCATCGACAGCATCACCGCGCAGGCCACGCCGATGGACAGCGCCGTGTTCATCATGCTCTGCGACACCGTGCCGCCGGTGACGTCCTCGACCTGCTTGTTGAGCACCTGCACGGCAGGCTCTGCCTTGACGATGTAGTAGCCGATGAGTGCGCCGATCGGTATGAGGACCCAGCGGTACGTGTTGTCCGCCAGACCCGAGCCGAGCAGGTTGCCCACGGGTGTAAAGCCGATGTTCACGCCGGTCAGAAACAGGATCAGACCGATGACGGTGTACAGAAAGCCGACGCCGGTGCGCAGCAGCTGCCGCCGGCGGTAGTGGTGCGTCAGCAGCTGGAACAGCACGCACACCGCTACGATCGGCAGGATGCTCAGCAGTACTTCCTTCGCGTAGTCCGGCAGGCCGATGGCGAACTGCTGTGCCACGTCGCGCGTCGTGACGACCGGCGCGATCTCCACAGCGGAATAGATCGCATCGCTCGGATGGTAGAAGATGCCGAGCAGCAGCACCATCAGGATCGGCCCGACGCTGCACAGCGCGACCAGACCGAAGCTGTCGTCATCGTGCCCCTGCGCGGCGCGCAGCGCCGACACGCCGACGCCCAGCGCCATGATAAACGGCACGGTGATCGGCCCCGTCGTGACACCGCCGGCGTCAAACGCGACGGCGAGAAAATCCTTCGGGGAAAACAGCGTCAGTGCAAACAGCAGCGCGTACGCCACCAGCAGACACTTTGCCAGCGACGCGCGATGGAAGATGCGCAGCACGGCCAGCGCCAGAAAGACGCCTACGCCGACGGCGACTGTCCAGATCAGGACGTTGTTGGGGATGGACGCGACCTGATTTGCCAGCACCTGCAGATCCGGTTCTGCGATGGTAATGATCGTACCGAGCGCAAACGACACGAGCACGACCAGAATGACCTTTTCACGTTTTGCCAGCGTCTTGCCGACGCCTTCGCCAAGCGGGGTCATGGACATTTCAGCGCCGAGCTGGAAAAAGCCCATGCCGAAGATCAGCAGCACGGCGCCGGTCAGGAACAGTGCCAGCGTGCCGATCTCCATCGGGACGAGCGTGATGCTCAGCACCAGCACGATCAGCGTGATCGGCAGGACGCTGGAGAGAGATTCCTTTACTTTTTCTTTCAGCTTTTCATTCATACGGTTGCGGTGGTCCTCCTTTCGCGGGGGGTTCAGGATCGCTGCACGACCGCATTGCAGTCCATCAGGTGCGGTTGAGAATGGCCATGAACTCCTCGCCGGTAATGGTCTCCTTCTCGTAGAGATACTTGGCCAGCTCGTCGAGCTTGGCGCGGTTTTCGGTGAGGATGCCGATGGCCTTGGCGTGCTCTTTTTTCACGAGCGCGACGACCTGATGGTCGATCCGCGTCTGTGTCTCAGCAGAGCAGGCGAGGGAGGCGTCGCCGCCGAGGTACTGGTTCGTGACCGTCTCGAGCGCGACCATGTCAAACTCCTCGCTCATGCCGTAGCGTGTGATCATGCCGCGGGCGAGCTTCGTCGCCTGCTCGATGTCGTTGGATGCACCGGTGGAGACGATGCCGAAGCGCACCTCCTCGGCGGCGCGGCCGCCGGTGAGCGTAGCGATCTTGTTTTCCAGCTCCTCTTTTGTCATGAGGTAGTGGTTGCCCTCCTCGACCTGCATCGTGTAGCCGAGCGCGCCGGATGTGCGCGGAATGATGGTGATCTTCTGCACGGGGGCGGAGTGCGTCTGCAATGCGGCGACGAGCGCGTGGCCGATCTCGTGGTAGGCGACCGTCCACTTTTCCTTGTCGGTGAGGATGGCGTTTTTCTTCTGATAGCCCGCGATGACGACCTCAATGCTCTCCTCAAGGTCGGACTGCGTGGCAAAGCGCCGGCCGTCGCGCACGGCGCGCAGCGCGGCCTCGTTGACGATGTTTGCAAGCTCTGCGCCCGAGGCGCCGGAGGCCATGCGTGCGATCTGGCCGAAGTCCACGTCCTCGGCGACCTTGATCTTGCGGGCGTGCACCCTGAGGATCTCCTCGCGGCCCTTGAGGTCAGGCAGCTCCACGGGCACGCGCCGGTCAAAACGGCCGGGCCGCGTGAGCGCGGGGTCGAGCGACTCGGGCCGGTTCGTGGCGGCGAGGATGATGACGCCGTTGTTGCCCTCGAAGCCGTCCATCTCGGTCAGCAGCTGGTTGAGCGTCTGCTCGCGCTCATCATTGCCGCCGAGCTGCCCGTCGCGCTTTTTGCCGATGGCGTCGATCTCGTCGATGAACACGATGCAGGGGGCTTTCTCCTTGGCCTGCCGGAACAGGTCGCGCACCTTGCTCGCGCCCATGCCGACGAACATCTCCACAAATTCCGAGCCGGAGATGGAGAAAAACGGCACGTTTGCCTCGC
>OOBV01001002.1_pt1 | contig 21866 bp, 14 predicted proteins | sample 1671731 | NCBI WGS metagenome assembly OOBV01 (sample SAMN06348186, study PRJEB24527) | human gut metagenome | biome: human gut; feature: ankylosing spondylitis patient; material: feces | host: Homo sapiens | place: China | collected 2015-10
CAGTTCGACGGCTTCGGCACTACGTTCAGAGTTTATGCGCCCAATGCGGAAGGCGTGTCGGTCATCGGCGACTTCAACGGCTGGCAGGACTGGTACCTCAACCGTACCGGCGACGGCAAATTCTGGGAGATACGCATAACCGACGCAAGACCGGGGCAGATGTACAAATACAAGATTTACCACGGCGGGAACTGCGTTGAGCACTGCGACCCGGTGGGATTCGGCATGGAGCTGCGTCCGAAATTCGCTTCCATAATACGCGACATGCGCTTCGACTTTGACGACCTCGACTGGATGGAGAAGCGCCACACCTGGCACGGCGACGCGCTGAACATCTACGAGGTCCACCTCGGAAGCTGGCGCACAGATCCCGGCGACCCCAACGGCTGGTACAAATACGAGGACATCGCGCCGCAGCTCGTGAAGTACTGCAAGGAGCACGGCTACAACTGCGTTGAGCTTATGCCGCTGAACGAGTACCCCTGCGACGAAAGCTGGGGCTATCAGGCGACCGGATTCTTCTCGCCGACCGCCCGCTATGGAACCGCCGAGGGTCTGAAAAGGCTGGTGAACACCTGCCACAAGAACGGCATTGCAGTGCTGATGGACTACGTTCCGGTGCATTTTGCGGTGGACGGCTACGCGCTGGCTCAGTTCGACGGCACTCCGTCCTACGAGTCGCAGTTCAGGGACATCGCGTTCAGCGAGTGGGGAAGCTGCAACTTCGACTTCACGAAGGGACCGGTATGCAGCTTCCTGAAGTCTGCGGCGAACTACTGGCTGACGGAATACCACTTCGACGGGCTTCGCATGGACGCTATCAGCCGCGTTATCTACTACATGGGCGACCCGTCCCGCGGTGAGAACGTGTGCGGCGTGAAGTTCCTGAAATCGCTGAACCGCGGGCTGAAGTGGATCCATCCGTCCGCGATACTCTGCGCGGAGGATTCCACGGATTACCCGATGGTAACAAAGTCGGTGGACGAAGGCGGTCTCGGCTTCGACTACAAGTGGGACATGGGCTGGATGAACGACACGCTCAACTACTTCCGCACCCCGCCGGACGAGCGCGTGAACCACTACCACAAGCTGACATTCTCGATGATGTACTACTACAGCGAGAAGTACATACTCCCGCTTTCCCACGACGAGAACGTACACGGCAAGGCTACCGTCATTCAGAAGATGTACGGCGATTACGACGATAAGTTCCCGCAGGCGAGGGCGCTTTATATGTACATGTACGTGCACCCGGGCAAGAAGCTGAATTTCATGGGAAGCGAGCTTGCGCAGTTCCGCGAGTGGGACGAAAAGCGCGAGCAGGACTGGGATATCCTGAAGTACCCCATGCACGACGGATTCATGCATTTCATGAAGAAACTGTGCAATATGTACCTTGAGATACCGTCGCTCTCCCGCTGGGACGACGCTCCGGAGGGCTTCCGCTGGCTGGACTGCGACAGTGCGCTCAAGCGCTGTTACACCATGCTCAGAAGCTGCGACGGAGGCGCTCCGGTGGCTGCGGTGTTCAATCTCTCCGACCGCGTGCAGGACGGCTACGTACTGAACATCGGGCAGGGTAAGCGGCTGAAGCTGCTGCTTGATTCCACCGAGGACAGGTACGGCGGCTGCGCTCCGCACTACCCCGGAAGTATGACCGCCGATCAGAACGGAAACGTGAAGCTGAGCGTCCCGAGGTACTCCGCGGCGTATTACGAGGTAGCCGACTCTGTTCCGAAGGGAAACGCAGGCGGTCCGGCGAATCAGAGCCGTCACGGTCAGCAGCGCCGCCGCTCCAGAAAGAAAAAGCATTGAATTATCCGCCGCGCCGATGGAGGAAACTCTGCGGCGCGGCATTTTATTCGGGTTTCCGAAATTTTCGAAAAAAATCGAAAAAAATTTGAAAAAACGCTTGACAAATCCGGAACGATGTGCTATAATATACAAGTCGAAACGAGACAGGGGCTCGACAGAAAACAAAGCTCCGATATATTCAGAAATGGACAGGTGGCTGAGCTGGTCTAAGGCGCACGATTGGAAATCGTGTAACGATTAAACCCGTTCGAGGGTTCGAATCCCTCCCTGTCCGCCATATTTAGCCGCGATTTCAACGCGGCTAAAATTATTTTACAGGCTGTCTTTTATAGGCGGTCATTTTAGTATCCGGAATACATATGTTCCGAACCTGAAAAGGAGAATACTATGAGGTACGAATTCACAAAGGATCTTGAAACAGGAAACCGAATCATTGATAATGAGCACCGTGAACTCCTGAATGCCGTCAACGCGCTGCTTGACGCATGCAGCGCCGGCAAGGGACGCACCCAGATGAGCAGCACTGTAAAGTTCCTGAACGACTACGTTGACCGCCATTTCGCGCATGAGGAGCAGCTTCAGAAGCAGAGCGGCTACCCAGGATACGAAGCGCATCATGCGTTCCACGAGAAGTACAAGCAGACCCTGCGTGAAATAACCGCCGGAATGTCCGATAATTGCAGCATTGCGGACCTCGCGAAGCTCAACGGGCATGTGAGCCTGCTGGTGAGCCATATCCGCACTGAGGACAAGAAGCTCGGGGCGTTCCTGAACAAATAAAACGCTCATAACGCTGACAGCACGGCGCGTTTCTCCGGAAACGCGCCGTTTTGCTATAGACGAGCTCTATTGCATGACCGCCTGCATATAATAATTCTTGACAACCCGCGCTGAATGTGCTATAATCGCAGCATAAACACATTCACAGGAGAAACACTATGACATTGCAGCAGATGAAGTACGCGCTGACAATAGCGGAGCATGGCTCGATGAACAAGGCGGCGGAGCAGCTTTTTATCTCGCAGCCGTCGCTTACAAGCGCGGTCAGGGAGCTTGAAAAGGAAATAGGGATACAGGTTTTCGTCAGGAGCAGCCGGGGAGTTTCCGTCACCGCTGAGGGCGCGGATTTCCTGATGTACGTGCGTCAGGTCTACCAGCAGTACGAGCTGCTGCACCAGAAGTACGGCGGGAGCGGCGGCGCAAAGCGGAAATTCGGAGTTTCCACGCAGCATTATTCCTTTGCGGTAAAGGCGTTCGTTGAGATGGTTAAGAATTTCGGCACGCTGAATTTCGAGTTTGCCATACGTGAGACCCGCACGATGGACGTACTGCACGACGTGGGAGGATTCCGCAGCGAGGTCGGGATAATCTACCAGTGCGACTACAACCGGCGGATAATCGGGAAAATGCTCCACGAGCTGGAGCTGGAGTTCGTTCCGCTTATCGACTGCCGTGCGTACGTCTATCTGTGGAAGGATCACCCGCTTGCGAACGAGAAGTCGATTGGGCTTGAGCAGCTCGCGGATTATCCCTGCCTGGTGTTCGAGCAGGGCGACGGCGCGAGCGGATTCCTTGCTGAGGAGATACTCACCGACAACGACTATCCGCGCATCATCAGGAGCACCGACCGCGCTACTCAGCTTAATCTCATGGTGGGTCTCAACGGATACACGCTGTGCTCCGGCATAATCTGCGAGGAGCTAAACGGAAACGAGTACCGCGCGGTGCCGTTCCGCGAGGACGAGAACAACCGCAACACCGTCATGGAGATAGGCTACGTGATGAAAAAGCACAGCATACTCAGCGATATCGGGGAGGTCTACATCAGCGAGGTAAGGCGGTACCTCAGCGGCTGCGAGGGATACAAGGAGGAGAACAAATGAGCTATACTTTTCAATACGCCGAGGTCCTGGAGCTGAAAAAGGCGTGCGCAGAGCATTTCCCGGATCATGTACACTTTCATGACGGCTGCGGAGGCCAGTATTTCTCGCTCGATGAGGAGAATGACGCGCTGTGCGGGTTCATCGCCGGGTACTTTGCGGAGCGCGGCTTAACGGCGGAATTCACGGACGGCGGAACGGTTTTCACCGTCTCGAAGAATTGACAAAGAGGCTCCCGCATGCGGCGGGGGCTTTTTCTATGGAAATTTTGCCCAAAGTGCTGTAAAAGTTTGCTTTTTCTATTGACTTAAAGAGGAAAATATTATATAATATAGAGTGTATAATTATGCATTATAGTCCGGCTCACGGCAGCCTGGCATTCTATAATATCCCGGAGGTATTTGTATGAAGCTCAGAAAAAGGATCGCGGCAGCGTTTACAGCGCTGGCACTAATGTTCACGTTGACTGACCCGGCGGCGCTCGGCGGTCTGATTGGTTCTTCAAGCGTTGCGTCGGCGTTTACGGTCAAGTCGCTTCTTGTAAATACAACGTCGACTGGTATTCCCGTGCCAGAGGTCGGTATCAGTCTGTCCAGCATAAAGTCAAACTTTTCATCGAATATAACCGCAGGCACACTCAGCAACGTAAATGTGTCTTGGTACGAAGGCTCGCCCAGCTACGGCTCTAACAACAGAGTAATTCTTCCGGCAAATTCTGTTACCGAGTTTGGTTATAACAGGCATTACTACGCCGTTGCGGAGTATGTCCTTGCAGCGGGAAATACCGCCGATGCCGGCGGAGTTGATATAGCATATTATGTCAACGACCCGATAAACCCCACTTCCAGCGATATCACCGCAAAGTCGTGGATAGGCGACACAGGCTCGATCTTCGCCGTGTTCGACTTCTCGACTTACCAGGCTACAAAGAAAGCCAAGGCGACCGGAGCGCGCTTCGTGCCGTCCGGCGACCCCAAGTACGGCTTCAGCGCCGATTACACAACGGTGTTCTTTACCATACCCTCCCACTCCAAAACCGACGTTATCGAAGGTCTGCTGCCGGGAACTGTAACTATTGACACCGAGGACAAAGAGGGCAGCGGACTTTCCTTCGCGAATGTTCCGGTGACCTGGAAATCCGGAAGCAGCTTCACATACGAGGGCACCGGCTACGACCAGACAAACGTAACTGGAATGACATTTACCATAGTCGGAACTGCCACCGTACCCACTAACAGGCTCAACGATATAGATTCGACAAGCGCCGGTGCAAAGACAAAGTTCACGCTAAAGGCGAAAATTACAGTTGACCCTGCGGATAAGGTGCAGAAGCCGTCTTTCTCAAGCGAGAACCCCGACGGCTCCACGTTTGACAAGACCACCTACATAAAGCTCGACCTCCCGAAGGAGGATAACGTAACCTATTATTACATCGTTGCCTCCAGCGAGGACGAGCTGAACTCTCTGCCGTTTATTTACGACAATGATCACACCTACTACTCCAGCCGCGGAATTATGATAACAGGCGTGGTAAACAAGAGAGTTCAGAGCTGGATAAAGGTTATTGGTAAGCACAACGAAAAGCAGGACAGCGACGTGCTGACCGGCTCGTTTACTGTTGCGATGCGCTCCAGCACCGGCTCCAATATCCCTGAGATACACATTATCGTCGACCAGCCGGTAGGCGGGCAGGCGCTTGATATCTCCGCAGAGCTTGACCCCTCGGCTCCCGACTACGAGACCGAGACGTTCGAAATATCCGATTTCGGCGCAGTTCAGTGGAAGGGCGGCTCCGGAAGCAGCGCCCTGGCTGAGTACAACACGGAGTACACCATGCTGGTGGAGGTTATCCCTAACAGCCCGAACTACGTGTTCCTGCGTACTCCCGACGTTTACGTGAATGGAGTGAGATGCTCCGGCTCCACTAACGACACTGGTACGTTCACGATCGTTTACACCTTCGAAAAGACCGGAAAGCTCACCGACTACAGAGCTGTATCCCCCGGAAAGGTCGCCAACGTGCCCAGCGGAACCACCGTTACGCAGATGGACAGCAGCTACCTCCCCAAGACGGTAACAGTTGTCGGCACAAAGGATAACCGTATTTCCGAGACATGCAGCGTAACATGGGATCTCACCACCGCGATAACCGACAAGGGAACTCCCTACAACCCCAAGATAGGCACTTCCCAGACAGTCACATTTACCGGTAAGGTAAGAGTCCCCGACTACATGGAGGAGGACTCCGCGAAGATGACCGTAACGGCGCAGATCTATGTTGAGGAAGCGTCGAAGGTCCCTGCGCCCTGGTCATACCCTCCCGATACCGTGGAAGGTCAGGGGACCACCGTGTTCAATTCCCCGCAGGATATCTCGCTTGAATCTGCGGTAAACAGCGCGTCCATCTACTATAACATCGAAGCGTACGAGAACATCAGCGATATCTCCAAGCTCGCCGACCCCACCGAGACCGGCGGCACGAAGTACATCGAGCCGATCACGCTTTCCGGCGTGCCCGGGCAGTCGCTGTATTACTGCATAAAGGCGATAGCCACAGCCCCCGGCATGAAGCAGAGCGACGTATCCACATTTGTATACAAGGTGGTTATCGAGAAGAAAAAGACCCAGACCCCGAAGCCCACTCCGGAGCCGGGAAACTACGCCAGCTCGCTGACGATCACGCTCAATACTGAAACTCCCGGCGCGAAGATATACTATACCCTCGACCCGAACGCAACAAAGTCCAGCGGATTCATCGAGTACACAGGTCCGTTTGACCTGAAGGTTGCTGCGAACAGCACAAAGACATTCGTGCTGCGAACCTATGCGAAGGCTCCGAATGACAGCTGGAAGGATTCCGACATCAGCGAGGATCTTATCTACAAAATAACCGTGCCCAAGGAAAAGGCGGCGGTACCGGTGCCGAGCGTTCTTGACACCGCCAGCGAAACCGCGATCACGCTCACGCTCTCCTGCGCGACAGCCAAGGCTGATATCTACTATTCCATCGACACTCCGATAACCTCCACCTATAATGGAATTCTGTACAAGTCGGGAACCAAGATAACCCTCAAGCGCGTGGATAATCAGGTCGTGACATACAAGCTGTATACCTATGCGAAGTCCAACAACCCAAGCATTGACGACAGCCTTGTAAAGACGTACACCTACACCGTCGGCAAGGACTACGGCGTTAAGAGTATCGAGATAGTCAAGCGGCCTGCAAAGTATTCCTACTACATGGGCGAGAAGCTGAATGTCGTAGGCGGCCTTATCAAGGTAACGTACATCGATGAGACCAAGGCTCCGGAAACAGTTTACATGACCGAGAGCATGATTCAGGATTTCGATAGCTGGGTACTGGGTCAGCAGACTCTTACAGTTTATTATCAGGGCTGCACGGCTGCGTTCAATATCGTGGTGCGCAGACGTTCGTCAAGCAGTTCTGATTCTGACAATAAGCCGAGCGATTCCGGCAAGGACGATGGCAAGAAGGACGATACTACCACCGACCCGGGTACTTCCGACACCGACAAAGACAACACTACCGATGGGACGGTATCCGACCCGACAATGGTGGGAAGCCTGGTGAAGGGCTGGACGCAGCTCCAGAAGAAGATAGCGGCGGCTGCGAAGAATTCCCGCATTGTTATCAATCTGAACGGAAACACGTCCGTACCCGCTGATATCATCAACACCGCGATGAAGAAGAAAATCACGCTGGAGTTCGTGGTAAACGACATGCTGAGCTGGGTAGTCGACACCGGTGCGCTGAAAAAGACGGTGGCTTCCCTCAGCGTGGGATTAAAGACCAGCGACGTTTATATCCCGATGGTGCTTATCGACAGCTCCGGAGACAGCGAGATAGTCAGAGTGCACACCTACGGCAAGAATAAGATAGGCGCGGTGCTTTACGTCAAGACCGGCAAGAAGGTGAACAACCGCTTTGCAAATCTGTTCAGGTATAACGAGGATTCGCACCAGCTTGATTTCGTTGATACTTCGAAGATAATATCGAGCACCGGCGTTGCCCAGGTAGTTCCGGCGAACGGCGGCGATTACGTCCTCATGCTGGACACCAGGACGAGGCTTCCCGGCGACGCTGACAACAGTACGACGATAGACGCCCGGGACGCTTCCGCGATACTCAAGATGTGCGTAGGCACGATGGATCTTGACGACACATGCGACTACAACGGCGACGGATTTGTCAATGCCATTGATTCGGCTGCGATACTTCGTTCAGTCGTAGGACTCAAAAAGTAAACCAGACAGCAGGGAACTCCGGTTTCCTGCTGTTTTTTCCGGACGTAAGAGGAGGAAACATGCGTATTGAAACAGAGCGGCTGTATCTGCGTGAGATGACAGCCGCAGATCACGAGGCGCTGTACGCCGTGCTGGCGGATTCGGACATCATGCAGCATTACCCATACACGTTTGACGAGGCGAGGGTGCGCGGCTGGATAGACCGCAATATTGAGCGGTACAGGGTGTTCGGATTCGGGCTGTGGGCGGTGTGCCTCCGTGAAAACGGCGAGATGATAGGCGACTGCGGGCTGACTATGCAGCTAATAAACGGTCAGATAAAGCCGGAGATAGGCTACCATATCCGCAGGGACATGCAGCGGCGCGGATACGCAAAGGAATCTGCTTCGGCGGTCAGGGACTGGGCTTTCTGCAATACGCCGTTCAATGCGATCTATTCATACATGAAAGCGGCGAACCTGCCGTCATGCCGCACTGCGGAAAGCTGGGGCTGTACCCAGGTAGACGAGTACGCCGACGCGGAGAACGAGCTTACAAAGGTGTACGCCATCACACGTAATGAATGGCAGATGCTCACCGGGAATAACAGCAAATAAACTGAATCGAAAATTGCGCAGATAAGTGTTGATGAATCACCGGAAATATGCTAATATATAGATATAGGCAGGAAATTCCGATGATCAGGAGGTAATTATGGGCAGGCAGGAAAACATAGAAATATTCGAAAACACGATGTCGATGTGCAGGACCGATCCGTTTCTGAGATCGGCGATAAAGGAATCAAGCGGCGCGCAGTCTCTGATACCGGAGGGTGACTGGGTGGAGCTTCCTATGATACAGAAGGGCGCCGCCGCGAAGGTCGTGGTGAGCCGCAAACGCACACTGGAAGCCGCTGCCGGCTACGCCAGGGCAGGGAAGCGCGTGTGCGTGCTGAATTTCGCTTCGGCGTCCAACCCAGGCGGCGGAGTTAAGAACGGCTCCTCAGCGCAGGAGGAGGCGATATGCCGCTGCTCGACGCTGTACATGAACCTAATTCAGCCGGATATGTGGAGCGGGTTCTATACTCCGCACCGTGCGGCGCCGGATCCGCTCCACAGCGACGACTGCATATACACTCCCGGAGTTGTGGTGTTCAAGACGGACAGCGCGTTTCCGGAGGTAATGCCGCAGGAAGAATGGTACAGCGTGGACGTTATCACCTGCGCGGCTCCGAACCTGCGGGAAAAGCCGAGCAACTCGATGAATTACGACGGACACAGCGCAGTCAGCATTTCGGACGGCGATCTCCGGAAGCTCCACGAGAAGCGCATGGAGCGCATACTCAGCATAGCCGCACAGCATGGGTGTGATGTAGTTATACTCGGCGCGTTCGGCTGCGGTGCGTTTATGAATCCGCCGGAGGTAGTCGCGGCGGGGATAAAATCCGCGCTTGAGGGCTTCATGGAGCGCTTTGAAACCGTGGAGTTCGCCGTGTACTGCTCCCAGCGTGACGACACGAATTTCCGCGTGTTCGACAGGGCGTTCGGCTCACGGAAGTGACTCAGGCTGAAAACTGAAAATCAAAACCGGCGGAGAGCAATGCTCCCTGCCGGTAGTTTTATTCAGTTCTGAGGGACATCGAAACCACGCACTCAACGTGCCACGAGCCGTTGCAAACAATGTCTGCCGTGGTTTTGTGGTTTGATGGAACGCTTGCTTTTGTGGGTGCGTATAGGGGAATATGTCCAAGCAGGAGATGAAGTCATGAAAATTACATTTGAGGGTGGAATTGAGATAATTACATAATGCTATGGCAAATGTTAGCATTTTACATATAGAAGAATTGTAATACAATTTTATCATACACTTTATTAGCCGCACTCAAAATTCTCTGCAACAATTGCGTTCAGCTTTTTGGCAATTTCTGAGAAGCCTTGATTTAAATCAAGAGTTTTTACGCTGACCTTATTGCCGCTCATCTGGTATATATTATCTGGTTGAATTACTTCGTCAGTCGCAGCATATAGGAGCATCCCGGACACCCGATGCGGTTTAGTGCCGAATTCTGCATCTTTGTTCTTCACATAAGTGAAAATCTGATACAGATTGCCGGAATGAAGGGTGTGCACATCGTACTGTGCTTGCGTGGTGTGTGTATAGTACTTGGCATCAATGATAAGAACCTCGTTATCTCTAGTCAGCATAATGTCGCTTTGCATAACTGGGAGCATAGTTCCGATACCATCGTCCAACACCCATGGGATTTGAGACGCCATTGCCGTTACCTGCGGACATTCCTTTGCGTAATACTCCAGTATGAACTTTTCATACAGTCGGTTCATGCGCTGTCCGTCGATGAAAGAAGCCAGCCGGTATTCGCCAGAGTCCGTGGTCAACAGCATCCCTTCGAGAATCAACTGGCACAGGCTAATGAGCATACGATAGGTATTATTGTTCCTCTGAAACCGAATGGCTGACCAGCGGATCATTGTGGGATCGATTGTGTCAACATTTGAGAAGAACAGCATTTCCTTTTTCAGATCACTCTTGTACTCCTGATCCACCCTCGTGTGCCTGAGCAGAAGCATAACAGTCGTTTTCAGTATCTGGTTCAAGAGATTGTTCTCGGAAAGCTCATCATACTCGCAGGTCAGCACCCGCTTTCTGGCAAGGCGGTTCTGAATGGTCCCCGGCATATCGATCTTGCCACGGACTACAGCAACATCCTCTTTGCGGTTCAAATACTCCCGGTATAGGCCCTGCTTCAACTGTCTGCTGATGCCCTTCGCCAAAATCGCAGCGAAGAGGTTATGCATGTTCTCGAACTCTTCGGTAGCAACATCCTCATAACCGCCTTGATTCAGCGTCGTGAAGGCATACGAAAGCATATAGTATATGTTTTTTATGAAGATGCTCTTATCCTTAATCATTGAAACACACCTTGCAGAATGTTCTCCCAACGCTGGAGCTTGTTGGCGTCATCAAACCAGTATTCACTGAGCATCGGAAGAATGTCGTAGTCAACAATGGAATGCAGCCACTCCTCGGTGCAAACATCTCTGCCGCAGAAATAGCTGTGGCCGATGCAGAAGCCCTTACCCAGCGACTTATCAAGAGAAATCTCCCGGTTCAGGTCCTTCACCTTGTTAACGAGTTCATTCAGCGTCTCGTTGTTCAGGCTGTTCTGGTAGTGAATGAAACCCTCGGAATCGAAGCCCGGTTCCACCTCAAAGAAGCTGAAGCGGCGACGGAGCGCATAGTCAATCATGGCGAGGCTGCGGTCTGCCGTGTTCATCATGCCGATGATGTAGAGGTTCTTCGGGACGGAGAACGAGAGTCCGTTATAAGCGAGAGTCGCTTTTGTGCCTCTGTAGTCTCTCTCGATCAGCATCAGTAACTCACCGAAGATTTTACTCATGTTGCCACGGTTGATTTCATCAATGATAAAGAAGAACTCCTTGTCCGGCTGGTTTGCAGCCTTCTGGCAGAAACGATAGAAAATGCCGTACTTCAGCTCGAATCCATCCTCGACCGGCTTATACCCCATCATGAAGTCTTCATAGGAATAGTTCTGATGGAACTGAACGAACTCAATGCGGCTATCATCCTTTTCACCCATCATGGACCACGCCAGACGTCTTGCGGCGAAAGTCTTGCCAACGCCGGGAGCACCCTGCAGGATGATGTTCTTCTTATTGCGAAGAACGGCCACAAGGTTCTCGTAGCGTTTTTCGGTCATATACACTTCGTCGAGAAAATCGCTCTTTCTGTAAGCGTCAATTGAGGCTTCCTGCGCTACCGGATTTTCCTCACGAATCATATCGAGGATGAAGTCAAATTCGCCTCTAGTGAGCTTGAACAAGCTGCCCTGCGGATTCTGGAAATACTCCATACGTTCAAGTTCCGGGCACCCTTTCAAGGTGGCATAATCAATCGGTGAAGTCAGACCTTCAACCTTTTCAAAGAACAGCTTCTCACCGTCTTGTTCTGCGCTAACACGACCGATGGCAACGATCTGCTTTACCGGATTGGATTCGTACCCGATGATCATATCGCTAGCCTTCGCATCAAGGAAGTTCTGGAAGACACGACGCTTGTTGCCATTTTCATTGTAGAGCGTGTAGGACTGAACCTCTCCAACAGCGATGTCTGCAAAGCTCCAGATCTTCGGATTGGCATTCAACCACCAATAACCACAATCCTGCTCACCGGGAGCCGCAGTGACATACAGTTCGATACCGCTGAGGTCTGTCTTATCGAGCGCGGCAGAAAGCTCGTCTCTCAGTTTCCATACAAAGCTGCCATCCTCGTCTTTTCCTGCATCACGGCCCGTATAGAGAACCGTCCACCACTGAGTGGAACCATCATCTCTGGTGTTCGGCGTGATGCTGGTGGACTCACAAACCCTTCTTGCCAACGCTACAGAGCCAGAATTATAGAAGTTCTTTGTCTCGCCGTATTTCACAGCAAGCTGAGTGCAGGAAGCCATGCCGCCATAATCCTTCATGCGCTTCATGATTTCCAGCGCACCCGTCGTAAAGACGGTTTCATCCTTCAGCAGCTTGCTCCAATCCTCAACAGAGAGGCCGGGATCAAAGTCTGCGCCATACCAACTTGTGGTATCAGGAGCGGAATCTTTCTGAGAGTAATACCGGCTGATGTAAAAACCGACATCGATAGTCAGCGTCTTCAGCTCCGGATCGGGATAGCAAGTATCGGTCAACTGCGACTGGAAGATATTCACCAGTTCGGTATCCTCTTTGAGGACCACGCTGATTTCATCATAGAGCTTCAGGAAGTTCCGGATGTTATCGGCATAAGCACCTTTTTTGAAGCGATAGTCAGATTCCAGCTCACTTGCAACGGTTTTTACTTCACCAAATTTATAGATGTAATACTTATCCGGATAACGCAGCCAGAGATAGGTACTGATGGCGTTTTCGTACTGGTAGTGCTGTGCCGCACCGTTTCCATATTTCTCAAGCAGAATAGAGGACTGCAATTTGAACGCATTCATGCGCTCAAACACATCCTTACTTTCATCAAACAAGGCAATAAACATTGCTCGAACCTCTTCCGGTGCGGCCTTGGCAAAGCCTACAATCATACCCTTGGGGAAATTGTTGTTGGACGCCAGCAGATTAAAGGTCTTATCAAGGGAGCGATTCAGCATTTCAGGGAAATTCTGAGCGTTCACATCCCAATTGTCCTGAAACCATTTGACAGCTTCCCATTTGTATTTTTCATTGCCCCACTGCGTGGAAACAAAATTCTGTTTGTACTGTGCCAGTACTTCTTTCAATCGAAATTGGTCAAACATAATATCCCCCCTTTATGCCTCTCTCAGGCTTTTATAAATCTCATCTGTAAAGATACCAAGAACCTGCCGCTTAATCTCATCGTTGCTGAGAAGAAGCGAGAAGAAATCCTGGTTCTGCTCCAAGCCCTCAATCAGCGCATCGTCAATGTCATCGAAATACGAAAACTCAAAATCCTTGACGGTATTGTTCCGTGCGCTTGTCTTTAGCTTGTCGGACTTCAGCAGAATATCCCGAATCTGCAGCATCGCTTTGACTGCCACATCGTTATCATAGGCTTTCCCTGTGCGACTGTTGATCTCCGCAATGATCTGGGAAAGACGCTCTTCTTTCGCCTCGGTCAGGCCAAAGCTCTCGGCTGTCGGTAGCTTTACCACAGGCTGTGCAACAAGGTTTGGAGTCGTATGTTCCTCCGCCTTTTTCTGAACAAAATTGGTGGCCTTGATTTTACCGTCCAGATTATATCCGCCGCCCGGATGCTTGATATTGATATACGCCAGCAGATAAGTGATGAAGTTGTACTTTTTATGCAGGTCGGTATCCTCGAAACAGGACACCTGCAGCAGAAACTCATAAAATCGGACAAAATGGCGCATCATGGACACGATCTCATGCTGTTTGATTAGTTCGTATTGCTCAATCCTATTCTTTGCCCGCTTGAAGTAGAAAGTCAGCTTCTGCTTATCCTTGGAGGAGATATTCCCCTTGTAGAGCAGTTCGTTGGCTTTTTCAATATCATCAGGGTCAAGAACAGTATATGCATCGATCTGTGCCTCCAAATCGTAGATCGCCGTCGGCGTTACGGAGGTGGAAAGCAAGGTGGTCGTATAATACGGTGCGAACGCCGCCTTGATGTCCTCGTATGTATTCACAAAATCCAGCACAAAGGTCTTCTTCTCGAACGGCGGGCAGATTCGGTTCAGGCGTGAAAGCGTCTGAACGGCGGAAACGCCCTTCAGCTTCTTGAGAACATACATGGCGCAGAGTTTCGGCTGGTCAAACCCGGTCTGATACTTATTCGCAACCAGAAGTACCTGATATTCGTCCTTATCAAATTCTTTTGTCAGACGGTCCTCTGGGAAGCCGTTCATTGATGCCTCAGAGTACTCGGTGTCATCGTCCGGCAGCTTTACCTTGCCAGAGAAAGCGACTAATGCCTTGATATCGGTGTAGCCTTTTTTCTGAGTGTAATTCTCAAACGCCTGACGGTATTTGACCGCACCCTGCCGGGAGGCGGTGATGACCATCGCCTTTGCCATACCACCGAGCTCCGGCATAACCGTGGTGCGGAAATGCTCCACGATGACCTCTACACGCTGCGCAATGTTCGTTTCATGCAGCTCCACAAAACGGGCAATCTGCCTTTTTGCATCGGCTGTCTTGCAGCGGGGATCTTCTTCGATTTCCTTGTTCAGCTGATAGAAGGTATCATAAGTGGTGTAATTCTGAAGCACATCCAGAATAAAGCCTTCCTCGATGGCCTGCTTCATGGAGTAGATATGGAACGCCTCACGCTGTCCCTTGGTGTTCAGTCGACCGAACAACTGAATCGTTGTGGGCTTGGGCGTGGCGGTGAATGCAAACATAGAGACATTGGCCTGTTTGCCGTTGCGGCGAATTTCGTCCGTAATCATGTCTTCGACATCGCCGATTTCCTGGTCGCCGGAGCCCAGAGACATGGTGACTGCTGCCATATCCTTACCGGCAGTAGAAGAGTGCGCCTCGTCAATAATAACGGCGAATCGCTTTCCTTTCAGCCCTGCAACGCTGTCCACGATGTACGGGAATTTCTGAATCGTGGTCGCAATAATCTTTGTATTGCCGTTCAGTGCAATGGCAAGGTCGGCAGAGTTGCACTTATCGTCCATAACACGGATAAGCCCAGCTTTATGCTCCATACCCATAATAGCTTTCTGCAGCTGACGGTCAACTACGACTCGGTCGGTGATAATCACGACATTGTCAAAGATAATTTTATTATCTGCATCGTGCAGTGAAGTCAGACGGTGCGCAAGCCATGCGATGGAGTTAGTTTTGCCAGAGCCTGCACTGTGTTGAATCAGATAATTCTGCGTTGTGCCGTTGTCACGGACATCACCCAGCAGCTTGCGAATCACATCGAGCTGATGATACCGAGGGAATATGACATTCTCGGACTTTTTCGTTTTTCCTGTCAGCTCGTCCTTACTTTCCTTGGTTTCGATAAAGATGAACTTGCTAATGAGGTCGAGGACAGTATCCTTTTTCAGAATGTCCTCCCACATATAGGAGACACTGTACTTGTCTTCGAAAGTAGGGTTACCCGCACCGGCATTGACGCCTTCGCCGTTGCCCATGTTGAAGGGCAAGAAGAAGGTGGAGTTTCTGGTAAGCTTGGTAGTCATATAGACCTGCTCCAAATCCATTGCAAAGTTCACAAGGCACCCGGCTTTGAACCAAAACAGCCGGGTCTTCGGATCACGGTCAACACGGTACTGATAAATGGCGTCCTGGTACGACTGACCGGCGGCATTGCATTTCAGTTCAAAGGACATGATGGCAATGCCGTTCAGGAAGATGACCAGGTCGACCCGCTCATCATCGCTTGCCCAGACCTCCTCCATAACGGAGAAAATATTCTTTTCGTACTTTGCCAGCAGTTCCCGGTTAAAGGTGGTGGCAGGCCTGGTGTACATAAGCTCCAGCTTCATATTAGAGATTTCAATGCCGTGCTTCAGCACATCCAACAGGCTGCCGCGCGCTTTTGTAACCTCAGAGTTGATGAAACTGACAAGGGTATCCTTCAGATCGGCTTTGTAGATTTTGCGAAGCGCCTCCATTTCCTCCGGCTGGGTATCGCTCAGAAACTGAAACAGCAGCTCCCGGTCCATAGCAAAGAGGCGGTCATATCTTGTCGCCTTGCGGACGATATAGCCGTTGTCCTGCGAGAGCCTGTCCATGATGAAATGCTGATATTCTTTTTCGGTCAATATGTCATTCATGTGCCATCCACCTCCTTAATCACTTTTCAGTCGTTTGATTAGCTGCCTTGCAAAAAGCAATGCGATTTGGTCGCAATTATACTTTGATGAGTCTATCGCTTGGAGATCTGCCACAGATGGATATTTTTCCTGAAGCTGCGAAACCGTAATATTGTGTAAAATCGGCAGAATCAGCTTTTGACCATTTCTGTTCTGACGGCTCAAAAACTCAGAGAGTTCGCGTTCCGTCCATTCTCTGTCGAAGAAGTTTTCCGAAATAACAATGATTGCGAATTCTGCCTTCTTAGTGCCATTGAGAATTCTATCTTTCCAATTGTCACCCCATTCAAGGGATTCCTTGTCATAAAAAATTGCTACACCCAGTTTGCTAAGCGATTGATACAGTTCTTCTACCAGATCAGCCTTATCTTTACTGGCGTGAGAAATGAACACATCATATTCCGGAACATCTTTCGCACGATACTTGGGAACAGCAACGGTTTGAATGCCATTCATTTTATCTACAAAAGGGCGATCAGCTTTTATGCTCTGTAAACAGCTGACCAAATTTGAGTATGCATCAATCGTTCTATGAAAAAGTATCATTTTCATGCGGGTACCAAGTTCATGTTCTGTTAAATATCGCTTGTAAAACACTTCAACATCATTAATCCAAATCTCGCTTGGATGATTTAGTTCATTTATATTGGTACCTATCGCCGCTGCATTAACCGGAGATTTAATGCTTTTGGTTCTTTCTAAAAGAGTATCAAGTTGCTCTTCAAAAGTTGTCATCATATTACCTCTTTCTTACCGGTTACATACTCAAAAATCAGAGATTTCTTGTATTCGTCGAGTGTTGCAAGCTGTGCTTTTTTGTCAGCGATAACAGCATCCGCTTTTGAAAGCACAGAATCGATATGCTTTACGATGGCATTCTGCTCATCAAGCGGCGGTACTGGATAGGAAAGCTCCGCCAACTTGTTCCACCGAAGGTCACAGGAACGCACACGAATACCGGTTGCCAAAGCAAGAAATACATCACTGTAAGCCATGCTGCGAAGATAATACATGATGTATCGCTTGCACTGGTCGGTATCCAGTACATTGAGAACAGGAGAAGCCTTACCTCTCGAATTGGAGATGCCGATAGAACCTGCGAAACCGTCCATGCCGTGAACGACCAAGTCACCGACATCAATACCTTGATAGCCGATTTCTTTGTCGGACATTGTAAATCCGTCCTCTCGGCGGTTACTTCTGAGGGTAACCTCACCATCACGGAAACAAGTGATTACACCGTCGTCCTTACGCACGGGCTTCTGCATGTAACGAAGAATGTACTTGCCACGGATAACATCCCAGTGAGCTGGCATATCGCCAATCCACTGAATTCCACTGTCCTTCATTTCCGCATCCGGATTCAGCCCCTTTGTGACGGTTTCGGTGATGACAGACCGTTTGTACTGTTCCAGTGTGTCGATCTGGGTCTGAATATCTGAAATAGTTTTATCCACTTCAGCTGTTGCTGTATCAAGATATTGTGTGATTTTATCTTGTATTTCAATCGGCGGCTCGAACACCGTAAGACGAGAAAACTCCGAAAAGTTCAGCCCTTGTCGCACACCATTCCCCATGTTATAAAAGACCTTGGAGATGTCATAGGCGTGTAGTAGATATCTAAAGAATCCACTATTGAGTCTTCTAATAGGGCGCAAAGCAATATATGCAGAAGTAATGATTCCTCTTTCCAGGCACAAGCCAGTACGTAGGCTTTTCTTGTCGTTTTGGAGATCTGTAGGACGAATAATTATATCGCCTGCTTCAACAATGTTGTAGGTATTAAAACTTTCCGGAAGCAACCCACCATTAGTGTTGATATCTTTTCTGATGACGCGACCATAACTTAGCGAAAGCAAGTTGTCCTCTTGTCCGAAGATGTTTTTATTTTTCCTCTCACCAAAGTAGTAGTAAACGGGATGTGCCGCCCAATCTGAGGGAATTTTTCCTACCCAAGATAGACCGCTATCTTTCATCGTTCTCATATCATCACCGCCTTACTCAAACAGTTTTGCGACATAATCGGAAACCGAATGCTCCAAATCCATGAATTTTGCTTTCAGTTCCTCACTGGCTGTCGGTTGCTGATACTTATAGAAATACCGTGTGAACGGGATCTCCGCACCGGTCTTGATGACAGGCTTTTTCTTTCCGAGATCTTCTTCAAAGAAAGCGGCAGCATCAGGGATATGAGGTAGAACCTCATGAGCCATATAGTCCTCGATACTTTCCTCCCATTTCACCAATTCGGTGTCCTTGGTTTCCTTGTCGTAGATGATGTTGCCCTTGCGGTCACGCTGAATTTCCGCATTTTTATCCATAACGGAAAGGCCGTCAGCGATTTTCTCAATCAGCTTCTTATCCGCTGTCACGGAGGAGAGGGCTTTCGTCAGCACAGGCAAGAACGCAGCCGGAGTATTATAGACCTGCTCCGAAACCGACGCTTTCAGTGCAGAGACGATTGCTTCATAAACAGGCTGTTTATTCTGATAGGCTTCCAGCTTTTTCTGATCCTTGCCGGTCAGTTCCTCGGCATTTTCCAGCTCGTCCACCTTGGCCTGGTCATAGAGAGAAGAAAGCGCACCTTTGGACAGCATGGCTTCCATACGTTCCTCCGTAATGGCATAGCTGCGCTGAAGAGGCTGCATCACCGTGTACTCGCGATAAATGAACTCCTCGTTCCGATAGATTTTGCAATATTCGTTTTCTGCGAAGTCCGCATACAGCTTGGTAACGGCACTGCGGTCTTCGGGAGAAATCTCGTTTTTCTTATCGCCCAGGGCTTTACGCAGCTTTTTGAAGAAAGTCGAAGCATCAATCAGCTGAATTTTGCCCTTGCGCTCCGGACGCTTATTCTTGGAGAGGACCCAGATGTATGTAGCGATACCTGTGTTATAAAACAGATCGGTGGGCAGCGCAATGATGGCTTCAATCAAATCGCTTTCCAACATCCAGCGGCGAATCTGACTCTCGCCGGATGCTGTGCCGCCGGAGAAGAGTGGGCTGCCGTTTTCGATGATCGCAGCACGACCGAAATTGTCGTCCATTTTGTCGATGGCAGACTGAAGGAACAGCATCTGCATATCGCCGGAACCGGGCAGACCCGCGCCCCAGCGACCGTCAAAGCCTTTCTGATACTCTGCGTTGACGGCATCCTCGACACCTTCGGCAGCGTCCTTGCCGCCCCAGGCAGTGCCGAACGGCGGATTTTCCAGCACAAAGCGCATCTTCGTGCCCTTAAATCGGTCGGCTTTCATAGTGTCCTGATAGCAGATGTTTTCGGCGTTCTGCCCCTTGATGAGCATCTCGGCAAGGCACATAGCGTAAGATTCCGGGTTGATCTCCTGTCCGAACAGGCGTACATCGGCAGAGGGATTATAACGCTTGATGAAATTGTACCCGGTGGAGAGCATACCGCCCGTGCCGCAGGCCTGATCCAATATGGTGATGACCTTGCCGTCATCAAATATATCGTCACAGCCTTCGGCAAGCAGAATATTGACCATTAATTTAATAATGTCGCGGCCGGTGTAGTGGTCGCCGGCTTCGGCATTTTCAGAGAACTTACGAATCAGTTCTTCGAAAATATATCCCATCTTCACATTATCAATGGTGCGAGGGTCAAGGTCGAGCTCAGAGAACGCCTTGATGACGGAGAGCAGGCGGTTGTTCTTGTCCATCTTGTCGATTTCTTCGCCGAAGTTCAGACCGCGCTCTTTTGACATAAGTATTTCATATACATTTGATGAGAAACCCTGTAAATATGACTTGAAGTTATCAGCGATGATATCAGCATCATTTATCAGTTCTGCAAGCGTGTACTCGCTGGTATTGTAGAATTGAAAGCCTGAAATGCGATACATCGCCTTTGCTGGGAAATTTGGATTTGCATTGTACTGCTCGACAACTTTCTGCTTGGTGGGCGCAAGAGCGCACTCAAAGCGGCGGATGATCGTCATCGGAATGATAACATCCTTGTATTTGTCGCTGCGGTACGGTCCGCGCAGTTTGTTTGCGATGGACCAGATAAAGTTTACTTCGGTGGAAACATCGACAGGCGAATCGTCCCACATTGCATCTATAATCTGCTTATCAGCCATTTGCCGTTTACCTCACTTTTCTTTAAGTAGCCCCAGACTACCTCTATTTTACAACCATATGTGTCCCATAATCAGGACTTTGACCGCTGGCCGGTCATCATTTTATAATGCTGACTCTAAAAATCTGTGCTGTTTAATGCTATTAAAAACTAGATTTTAGCGTTATCGTCCCTAAGGAATTCCATTATATCGCCAACATCACAATTTAATGCATCACAGATTTTAAGCAACACTTCTGTGTTAACGTTTTTTCCGTGTCCAAGCTTTGCTACTGATGTAGCACTTATTTCAGCCATCTCGCAGAGTTCCTTTTTCTTTATTCCTCTATCGATTAGCAACTTAAAAAGCTTGTTGTAACTAAAACGCAAACTTTCTTCTTTCGTAGTACTCATCAGTTGTTCTCAACCTCCACATCGTTCCAAGTGCGTCCAAATAACGCCCCTTCATCAGCATTAAGCTGTAACACCTTGTTATCTTCCATAATTTTTTGTGCTTTCGGAGTATAGGAGCCTTCCTTATCCATAGCTATAAATACTTGCTTTGGCGTACTTGCTATTGCATCATCCTCAATATTTTTTAGCATCAAAGAATCATGGGCAATCACTGGCAATCTGGTCAGTTTCAACATTGCTAAATCAAAAACTACTAACCCCTTATATTGAGCTCCTGTGCCACCGTCTCTCGGCGTGAAGAACGTGTATTTAGATGCGTCTATTATGTTGAGAGTTGGAGCGGTCTTTCGCCCATTGTATATTACATCGTTTATTTCTGTCATTTCTGTGTTGATTTTTTGCTGCATTATTGCCATCTGCTCAACTACAAGGCGGTTTAATTCTGCTTCGTAGTCATTTGCTATTACAGACAGTTCTTTCTTTTTCGTGTAATTTTCGTTTGCAGCTTGAAGTTCCTTTAGCTCATTATCGACAGTTGCATACTGGTCTAGTACAGCTTTAGATAAATCGGTTGTTTTAGCTATTTGTGTGATAGAGATTTCTATTTGTGCAATTTCATTCTCAACTAATGAAAGAGTAGCTTGTATATTTTCTTCAGCCTCAGAAAACTCGTTTTTCAAAATATTAGTCAATTGCTTATGAAATCCCTCAATTGCCTCGATTTTTTTCAAATCTACTTCAGGGAAAAAGTGAAGCAAATCATCGTAGTTTTTCTTAAACCCCTTCTTTCCAAGGCCCTGATCGACGTGAAGTGCTCTAAGCTGTGAAAGTAATTGCGAACGTTGTCTTTTAAATTTTGATAGATTTCCTTTCAAAATAGAAAGTTGTTCTGCTTGCATTGAGTCCAAATCTAGCAAGCCACCTGAACTTTTTCGAGCGAGTTCCTCAATCTGATTAGCTAATTCATTGATGCGATTTTGGTTTTTGTTAAATTCAGTCTGCTTTGTGACAAATGGAATATACCGATATTTCTGAGCCTTTTTAAAGGTTGAATATCTATCTTTAGCATCTGCAGCGATTTTTGATTGAGCCTCTA
>OOBV01001007.1_pt1 | contig 21808 bp, 24 predicted proteins | sample 1671731 | NCBI WGS metagenome assembly OOBV01 (sample SAMN06348186, study PRJEB24527) | human gut metagenome | biome: human gut; feature: ankylosing spondylitis patient; material: feces | host: Homo sapiens | place: China | collected 2015-10
CAAATTTACGAATATATTTCCTTTGATTTCTATAACTTTATATACGAAAAGGAATGTGTCGCAAATTTCTACACAATCCTTTTGTCATGCCTAACAGGAACCCCAGAAATTTTTGAAGCAGAAAAGAAAACAATGAAAAAATTATGTTATTCACTCTTTTTATGGCAATAAACATCGTTTGTTATTTTTTTTTGCCTTACATTTGCAAACGAGACTATCTTAACATAGTTAAACTTCTATTGAAGAGAAATATTATGAACCAAGCTGTACAAACAAATTCAAGTACAAAATTAACTAAAAGGAAAAGCGAACGTTTAGGCTGGAAAAGCCTTGCGGAGCGTGATAGGAGACCTTTGTCTGAAAGAATAGGAGAAGGGCGTAGGGTTTATGCAAATACCAAGAAAAGTACTTTTGTATTAGTTCCTTAGTTATGTTTGATAATATACGTCCTTACGAATTAAAAAGGATACAAATAGACCACTCTCCGAAAATAAATGAACTTTTCGAAGAGTGTTTTATTTATAAGTTCTTCACTGATGAACAAACTAAAGGTGGAAAGACGAGATATATTGCAAGGGCAGAAGTGTATGGTGAAAGTATTGCTGTAAAATTTTATCCTCAAAGTGCAGATGAAGAACATAGATATAGTGCAAGCACAAACCGCTTTACTTTTAAAGGGGTAATTAAAGTAATACTAACATGCGCAAAACTAATACCCGAAATGATGGAAATTTTCCCAAATGCATCTTTTGTTATAAAAGCATCGGAAGGTATAGATTTGCAAACCAACACAGAAGAACAAGAATCCAATAATCAACGATTCAGAATATACAAGTATGCACTGAACCAAGTGATTGGTAATGAAAATTTCCAACATTATGAATATCCGGATATTAGTGTCTATTTTCTTATAAATAAAAGGGATTGTGATGATTTAGAAGATAAGCACGAACGCATAAAGAAAGAGTTGATAGGGAAATTTAACTTGGTGGATTTGTAATAACCAACCAATCCTATGGTCAGAGGCTTTTTGTGCCATTCATTATTGAATCCTTATCGCTTTCCCGCTCTTTCCTTGTGTAATGACGCTCGACAAAGAAGTCTGTATGGCTATTGCGCTCTTTTGAATTTCAAGTGCTGCATCAGCATTGATCTTTGTATTATCGGCAATGGCATTTAGTTGTTGTAGTTGAGCTTGTGCCGTAATGCTCATCGTAGGTAACAGATTACCCGCTATATTCTCCAACAAACTACGCTTTACACTCACATCATGCCGGATAGCGTTCAAATAACTGCCTAAAACATTCGCCTGATCCTCTGTTATCCCCTTAACGCTTTGAGATAGCCCGTTTTGCTTTTCGTTGTCAGGAGTGTAAATATCCCAGCCTTTTTCTTTGGCCATTTTTTTGTACTCTTCCATCAATTTCATAGCCATCTCTTGCTGAGCCAAAGCATCGTTCGTCATGCCTTCCATTACTGAGGTATATCCTTTGAATTTTTCTTCATCGCTCAATTCCTCATTTTTAGTAATTTCAAGCATTCTTTCTTGAGCATTTTCCATTATGGGACCCAATGTGGCAGAGTATATCATATTAGTGGCCAACTTCTCCAGCATATCCGATACAGAATCAGTAAATTTCTTTGCCGCATCTGTCCCGTTTTCAAAAGCGTCAACCAGAGCATCCATCATTGTGTTACCCAAATCTCCAAAAATACCTGTCAGATAGTTTTTTACACTATCTAGAGCTTCTTCGTAAGTACTCCAGTTATCAAGCATCTGCTGTAAATAACGCTGATTTTCTTCGCTTAGCTTTTTAAACATGTCCGAATTGACAAATTCAGCCAATGCGTCCATATTTACAGAGCTGTCCTCGTTAAATAGTTCGGGGGCTGCATCTTTTAAAGAAGCATATTTGGCACTTCTGAACCATGTTGAATGTCTGATTTGAACTTGCATGTTGGCCAAAGATTCCTCTAAAGAATCAAATGTTTTATCTAAATCAATATCAAAGATATCTGCCACCTTGTCTGATACATCCTCATAGACTTTTCTATTTTTAATATCATTCAAAGTGCTTTGATAACGCATTAGAGCATCGCGGGCAGCGTCAATATTATTTCTAGCGTTAGCCCATTCATCTGTTCCAAATATGGTATCATATTCCCCGCTATCTATGCGTGCATTCTCTTTAACTTTCTTTAGCTCGTCATTTAGCTTGGCAACTTCTTTCCGATATTCAGCCATGTAATCCGTTCGATTAAAAAGACCGAATATTCCGGTGACAACTTTTAGCCCGGCTGAAATAGCAGTAAGAATCACAGACGCCTTATTTAAAGATTCCATATTGGTTTCTATAGACTTTACGGCATTAGCCATCTGTAAAAGCGAAGAGGTCATTTGACCCGCCTCTTTGATTATTTTACCGGCAGTACCACCTACTGAATCACCTATTTCAATAAAAGAATCATTAACCTTATCAAGAACTTTGTATAGCTCTTTCCAGTCCTTTATCTTGCCCTTATTATCGTCTTTCCCCTGAGCTTCACGTTCACCTCTCTCTATCTTATCAAGTTCTTCTCTTATCTTAACAAGCATAGCACGATAAGAAGCCAGTTTTTCCCCGTTATCAGGATCAGATATCTCGGCCTTCATCAACTCCGCTTGGGCTTCAATAAGCATCTTTCGTAGCTGCTCTAGCCCTATACTCGATAATTTATTAACCCAAGATTGAAATGTATTTTCTCTTTGGGCTATTTCCACGTCTAAGCGTTTTAGCGCTTCGTCCTCCTGATAATAGGTTTCTTTTATCGTATCTGCTGATGCACCGGATTTGAACAGCACATTTCGTTTCTTTGCATACTCCTGTTCGATTGATTTTCGTTTTTCCAAATATCCTTGAAACTCTTTGGCCACACTGCTAAAATAATCTGTCACACTCTTTGTGTACAGTTTATTCTCCGTCTCAACAAGTTGCTGGATTATGTCTTGAAATTCAGAAGGAAGGTCATTTATTCCTGTTATAGACGATTTAAATTCACTTTCCTTTTTACCTGGATTCTCCTTCATCCATCTTGCTTTTTCAGCCTCCTTGTATTTTTTTACAATTTCATTTGTCTGCTTGTCAATTTCAGACAAACGCTTTTTATGATTCAAATTTAATTGAGCCAGTTCCTTTTCTCCCCCCTCAGCCATTGAGTTGACTACAGCCTGCTCTATCTCTAATTCGGCTTTAACTCTGAAATCTTTCAATGATTGAAGCTGATTTTGCAATATATCTGACCAATTCTTACTAGATTTAGTTTCTTTATTATCAATTGATATATTGAACTTGTCAACGACCGATTGAAGCTCTTGAACTCGCTTTCGGGCCGCATTTATATCATCCTCCGAGAATAGACCTGTTGTTTTCTCTTTTCTGGCTAATTCGTCTTTCGCTTCACTTAATTCTTCCTTGAATCGTTTGAGCCAATCAGCATACTCTTCTGCTTCTTTGGGCTTAATGTTTTTCAGCTTTGCATTTCCTGCAATAAATTCAGATATTGTTTCTCTCCAATTTTTCGCAATCTCTTTCTGCTTATTTTGCGCATCTTTATTTACTCCGAGCCCCATTAATTTCTCAATGGAATCTTTATGGTTTTTTATGGTTTCTTCAAGGCGTGCAGCTTCAAGTTCTGCATCCTTGCGCTGCTTTTTCATATTATTGATGTCTTCTTCTGTGATAATCCCACGCATAATATTCCCATCAACGCCCCTACCTATGAATACACGACCGGCCCCGCTACGGATTTGTGAATTGTAAAATTCTATATTTTCATTCACTTGTTTTAATCTGTCTTCGACTTCATTGAGCTCTACAGCCGTACCTTCTATTAGATTATCGCGTCTGGTAAGATTCATTCCTCTCATCTTATCTACCAATAATCCAATAGATTCACCATATTTATTTGTTGCAACAACAGCACCGCCAAATTCGTTTGTCAAAGTGTTGGTTATATTTTTCAATCGAGCGGTTTCTTCTGAGGTCCTTTCTTGCTTTGATGATAGTTCAGAGTATTCATCTATGAGATTATCTATGTTATTCAGTTTGTCAAAACTTTTCTGAAGTCCTCCGACTGACTCATTCAAATCTGAAATAATTTCATCCGTTGATTTTGCGCTATCGTTAAACAATAAAAGAGTTCCGACGGCAGAGGCAAGTATAGTGGCGATAGCTACAATAGGATTGGCTTTTATAAAATTAAGCGCAACGCTTAAACCTTTCGTGGCCACAATCTGAGCTTTAGTAGCAATTGTCAGCCCTTTCATAGCCTCAATAAAAGTCAATATCTTAGATATCAATAGTGACTTATTCAACAATTTATGTGCCGCAGATAAAAGAATAATTGAAGTTTTGTATGTTCCTAAAGTTCCTATTAAGACTAATATAGTTTTTGAATATTCTTCCCATTTCGACATCATATCCGTTATCAAATCAAGCCCACTGCTCAACGTGCTGTCATTGCTTTCGGCTATATCAGCGAGCATCACATCGTAGGCATCACGAAGGTTTGACAACTTACCGGCAAGCGTATCAGCAAGAGCACCTTGCATATTATAGAACTGGCCTCCCTCATTCGTCAAGTCCCAGAGCACATCTTTAACCATCTGAAAAGACACCTCCCGTTTGGATATCTTATCAAATACATCTCCTACCGTTATTCCGGTTTCTCCAAGTTCCTCAAACTTTTTTCTTAGTTGCTCCAACAACGGAATACCGGCCTCCGTGAACTGACGCAACTCTGTCCCTTTCAAGAACTCAGCGGATCGCACCTGTCCATAAGCAAGGATGATACGTCCCATATCCACACCTACGCCGGCAGAAATATCTGCCAGTCGTTTGGTGGTGTCATACATTTCCTCATAGGGGATATTGAAGGCGGCAAGCTGTTTGGTATATCCAGCAAGTTCTTTAAACTCAAAAGGAGAAACGACTGCAAGTTCTTTGATCTGACCGAATAGCACATCTGCTTTGGTGGCATCCTTAAACATCGTCTGTAACGCGACACGCTGCTTCTGAAATTCTCCACCAATTTCGATTATTTGAGTCAAGAATCTTTCTGCCGCATATACGGAATATATATTCGCCAACTGATTGCGGAGTTGAACCGCAAGGTTGAATTGCGTACGCATATTCTTAGTTATCCCTCCAAGTGATCCTGCGTACTTATTAGCAGAAGAGGATGTATTACTATACTCACCCCGCAGCTTCCTGACTTGCTCTTGTAGCTTTTTTATCTTCTCCCGGCTTTCATCATATGAGTTCTGAATACGCTTGTTTATCTCTTCAATCCGTTTAGTCCGCACATCGCTGGCAGTAACATCCGTGCGGACTCCTGCACGGGCTATAGCTTGTTGAATCAACTTGTGTGTCTTCGCTCTATCGACAACCACATCTATTTTGAACTGGTGTCCCTGTAAAGCTTTTTCTACGGAAGCCTTTAGTACATCCTCATTCAATCCAACGTCAACGTTCAAATCCTCCAAACGTTTCTTGATGCCTTTGCGAATCTCTGCGATATCTTTATCCGTCTTGTCCTTTAATCCTAACTCGAACCAGAGTTTGCCTAAATTTGCCATACACTATTACTTTTTGATTTTAAATCCGGCAAGGTTAATGACCGGTTTGTGTCCTTCTTTATATCTCTCCTCCCATTCTTGAGTTACTTTTTCAATTCTCTGTTTTGTGGGACGTTTGGGCGATTTCGCCTTTCCTTTCTTGTCATTCCCCGTAAGATAGTTTATGACAGGCTTGTCTATGGTCAAAAGCTCTATTTGAGCGCATGTCAGTACGCATCTATACTCATACATAGGAATTACGACCAACCCCCAAAAGAAGGATTTGGAAGCCATCAGATTAGGGTGTTTCTCTCCTATTGTCCAGGCTTCGCCGTACGCTGTTCGAGAAGGATACGATCGGCTTCCTCTTTCTTCATATTCATCTTCGAGTCTCTCATCGCGGTCGCTAATATGATACACATCCAATAATCCTGTATGAGCGATGCTTCTTTTTTTTTACCTTCTGTTACAATGGAAACAATTACTTCCGAAGGAACATGATGATACAGCCATCTCCACAGTAAGAAATACAGGAATGTGATCGAAAATAAGCCATTCAAAAGGATTAAAGCAGCCGTTCGTGCTGGTACTTCATTGTCATTTTTACAGTTCAATGAAACATCAGTTATCCTTTCCAACGTATAGGGACGCATCCATCCTATATTGAAATTCATTCTACCCCAACGAATAGTACTCTTGGAGGCAGTCCGTACCTCTTGAAATATCCTTTCATCCTTCCTGGAAGGCTCTTTGATTCTATCAGCCATACTTATTGTCATCAATAGAATAATGGCGGAACTTGAATTATGCAACATAAGCTCCGCCGTCAGTGAATATATTAAGCAGCTTGTTTCTCCAAAATAAAGATGTCTGATCCATCCTCATTCTCCAACGGAGTTACGGTCACATTGAAATATGCCGGATTATCACCATCCGCAACGACGAGACTTCCGTACATTTCAATGCTAGGTAAGATTACGATAACATCCTTGTTATCACTCATCATGATAAGAGCGCCTGATATTTTCTTAGGAGCCATACTATATGCAGCACCGGAATAACTTTCATCTTCGGCTAAATTGGAGGTCGAAACAATTTCCTCTTTCTTATCCATGAACAAGTCATTAATAATTCCTTTCAAACTGGCTACTTGAAGAGAAATATCCGAATCTCCTTTTTCTGTTCTAGTCACCCAGTTAGCACCTGTGGTCAACTTTATTTCTGTTGTTTCCGGTTCTCCTGTATTAAACGTTACTCCATCTGATAATACAGGTAGTTCCATGTCTACAGTAATAGCAGAAGCCAATTTTGAGACAGTCAAAGGAGTCTTGCTATAATACACTTCGTCCATTTTATTAAAAACGGCTCTAAGTGCACTCAATTGATTGGTAACAGTTATTTTTGCCATGTCTTTTTATCTTTTATTGTTAATACTTATATGAATCTGTTTGATTTATTTTTAAATCCGCATTGATCAACCAGTGAGAAAAGCCCAATCCATCATCTCCTTTAAGAACCAACACTGGGTTCGTCACACAAAAACGACCATTGTTTGCTTTTATAGGGAAAAGAGAAATTACCGAATCGAGCATTGTTTGTAATCGGGGAATGTTTTCCAACCCATTCTGTTTATTCCTTGCAGCAAGGTCTATGCGAAGGGTCGTACTTTGTAAAACATTACTGTCCGGGACATTAACAGGCATAGAAACGACTATGAAATCAGCCATTTGTTTCTGGCTTGCGGCTTTACGATTACCTGCTGATACATCTTTGCTGATACCGGCAAACAATGTACAGACCTCCTCCAATATCTGGGATATGTAAAAACGGCTCACTCTCATTACTGATAATGTTAAAAAGGAACAACCTCAAATTCATTTGGCAATTCAAAAGGGATCTCTACCGCATTGTCAAAATCCAACTTAGCAGTAAATAATTTCTCTCCAGAAACACGTACAAATTGAAAGGTATCTGTCAGAACGTTTGCTCCTTCTTCTTTTTCGCGGTATTCCGCATATTCCACGCCTACAACTAAAACGATAGCAATACCTTTGATCGAGGGTCTATATCGGCTCAAGAAATTCAACGATTCTTCATATCCATAATACTTTCTGTTTCCTGTCGGAGCAGTATAATATTTAGGACTGCCTTCTTCGTCCCATCCTATCTGAGCCTTTTCCCCTTTTTTCAAAGTCTTATCATCAACCAGATGAGCATACGGCGTAACGGATTTTACAAGTTTCCTATTCATGTATATTCCATAAGCGATAGACCCCAATAGGTTTCTTGTAACACCCAACGTCTGCACATTCTCGAATATATGTTCAGACAGTTTGTTGCAAGCCTTTACACACAATCGCATCAGGAACCTATTTTTTAGTTTTTGGAATCTTTTCATCCCCGCGTCAAACGCTTTCAAGTTATCTTCCATTTCTTTAGTTTTTAGAGATATTGAAAAATACTTCCGTCCCAAAGTTGGAAATGTTCACATCTGTTATAAGAATGTCTATCCACAAGTTTACTCGATCCTTTACATCAATCATATCGCCAGGCAATATCCCTTCTACGAATCCAGGTATTGAAACTCGGTAATCTGTCTTAGGAACATTATCGGAATAAAAATTACGGATTGATGTATTACTTTCTTTCCGGCATTCACCTTCGTAAAGTATAACCTTCTCGCCTTCCGAAAACTGGGTTGCCCCGGTTATCCGATAGATTGTGCAAGTATGCGGGTATCTTGGATTACTAACAGCCATATCCCTTCCTCCAAATCTTCATTCCCCTGGCATGAACACGCGGCCCTAATTGGGTATAGCGAATCTCTCCATACTGAGCATAAATACTATTGGCTATCGCGGTCCACCTTCTTTTGTCCGTTTCAGATATCTGTCCTCCTCCTTCCTTATGTTTCCAATTCCCATCCGCATCTTCGACGCTGACTTTCACACTTGGCATATTGGAGCAGGCCATATACACATCCGCTTTCAACAACATCTTTGTTTTCAAGTCCAAGTTTGAAACCAAAGAATCAGGCTGAATTTGACGATCAGAAAGGATATTAGCAATCACTTCATCACTCAAATCCATATTCACGATACCACGAACATATTGTTCTGCTGTACGCTCGATTTTTTGAGAATCGCTATTCATTGTCAAGCTCCTTTAATATCCAAGTAATAGAACCAGCGGACTTTGTTTGGAACCACCAACCCTGTTACCTCCGACTTGATCACCTGCGTCATTGTTTCGTCGTTGAACAATTGTCGGATTAATGTGCGCCCTCCGTCATACAAGGCTGTACGCGCCCCCGGAGTTTCCATATAGATAGGTTTACCACACTGGACGTCTCCCAATGCGTCATTGGGCACATAAACCAACACACCTTCATTAAAAGAACGTAGATTTGTATACTGAATCTTTTTAGAAGTCTTATCAAATTTCTCTACTGCCGACACGGAATCAACAACTCTGATCTCTGCCCCGACACGTGTTTCTATGAATCTTTTGATCGTGTCATCATCCACCAATGCTCCGAAAGCTGTAATGTTCGCATCGTCTGTAATATCAGGGCGATTATACATGACATACATCTTACGGAAATAGGGCAAAGCTATCAAATCTTCATAAGTCACACGGTCGCATTCCCAGTGTCCGGCAGGGGCAAAATCTACATCTATAGCTTTGCGCCGAACTTCCCGCATGATCTTGATCGGATCAATCGTATTACTCGTGACTTCCGAAGCCTGCGATACAGTATCGCCTGATTTAGTATACCATATAGATTTCTTGATATTTTTAGCAGGGACACCGAAATCAATCTGCAAGGCGATGCCTAACGGATTGTTCGACGCATCGATCACAAGCTTTCCCTTATTGGATACGATCTGGTGGCGTTGATATAGGAATGTGTTGTAATTACCTCCCAACAAATCATCCAACCCATTAAACAACAGCTCCATGACCGTATCTTCGATCTCCGACGTAGAGCGGCCAATGGCATCCATGAGCATCATTTTTTCACGCAATATTTTGCGGCTTAAAACGACTTCATGCTTGAATGTCGGAAGACCTCCCATCTTTAATTGCATTCCGTCAGTCGATTTAGTCGCACCATCGGAATCAATATCCACGTAGGTAGCCATTGTATAAGGGCGGATGGTCGCTTCTATCTGCTCGTAGGTGGGATTAATCGGAATATTGGGATTTAACGGAAACCCCATTTGGGCAAAAGTCGCCTCCGCATTGTACTTATCGGCGAACATGTCCTGGATATAGGCTTCCAGCGGTTTTTCACCGGTATAACCCATCGCCGCAAGTCCTTTGCCTACAATATCATAAAATTGTTTATCTCTTGTATACATAACTTATTCTCCTTTCTTTTCAATCCTCATGTACAAACTCAATCATAGGCAACTGCTTTTCCACGGAAGCAGGAATACCTCCTCCAGCGACACGATCGGCATAAATGCGTCCCGCATAAGCTACTGCGCAAGTTGCCAAAATACAACCATCAGGAATGCAAACATCTTCGAAAATCAATCCGTTCACATCCACCAATGCGCCGGTTGCTGTAACCCCCTTCGCTTCAACCGTCCACTCTGCTGTTACACCTGTATCTCCGACTATCAATTGATGCCCAGAAGTTGTTTTGGCCGCCTTTTGAGTAAACGTAACCGTATCTGCACTAAGTGCGACATTCCATTCTGTGAGTTGTGCCTTGATTGCTTCGATTTTTGCTGCAACGGACGAAGCTGTATTTTCGGTTGTTGTCACAGGGATTTCTACAGATATTCCATTTAGAACAAGTAGCAAATCTCCGTTTTTGGTACATCCTTTTGTAATTTTCAGCTTCAAAACCTCCTTTGCTCCTGTAACGCCATCAGACGTAATGATCTGCACCTGCTTCCCCGGACCATTGAATTTAACCATTGTCCCGGCAGGTATCACATCTCCAGGATCATAGCCGCTGGTATCTATTGTACCACCACCCTGATAAAGCTTGTCAACCCTTGACCAAACAGGGAAATAACCTCCAAATCGGGATTGGAATTGTCCAATCGTATTAAACGTTCCTAATTGTCTCATTTTCTTTTTTGCTTTTTAATGTTTTTATTCCGCTTTGGGGAGCTTCCCTTGCGCCCGCATCTTGGCCTTGAATGCTTCTCGCTTTTCTTTAGCGCCTTCTGGGTCAATTTGTTGCATCCTGCTTCCACCATAAGGAACAGCACCGTCTCCTAAATACGCTTTCAGTTTGGATTCGTACAACTCCTTGGCTTTTGCCTCTAAAGAAGAAGCATCCATTCCCTCCTTGTACTCTACCATTTTGACCGAATCTTCCCAAAGTTTCTTATTGGATACTTTTAAGTCTGTCGACCTTTTCAGTATCGTCTCACGCAAACCTTTCTCAAAAGAGTTCTTCTTTTCTAATTCGCGTTCTCTCTCAATAGTTTCAAGCCGTTTCAATAAATCACCGTTACCGTTGTCTCCAGCCTGTGGACTTACTGGCGGGGTGAGAAGCTGAGGTTCACCACCTTTAGGCTTGTAGTTCCTCGCAAACTCGGCCTGTTCAAAACGCATCTGACCTCCCATAGCCTTAATTACATTAGCTTGAGATTGGTAAAAAGAATCGTCTACCATTTCATCCGATGTGATTGTAGGTAAAAGGGCATCAAGATAAGCGTCAAGTGTCCGAGTGGTAACTCCGGTGTCTCCGAAGTATCCATTTGTGCCGGGTTCTCCGAGCACATTTTTTAATCCTGTCAAAAGGGTCTCTTTTTCCATTTCTTTTAAATTGTTTATAAACAAAAAAGCCGACTATAACGAATTTAATCGTTACAATCGGCTCTCTATGAAGCTCTTTTAAGCGGAAGCGATAGGAATTGGAATCTTTAATACCTCTTGGTTTGTTACATTAACAATGTAAAGCTTTCAACCTTCTATCGACGCTTCCTATTCTGTTATGGTTACATTTACATAATGCTTACACCTAGTACATTTTATCCTAAGCATGGCCATGCCTGATACATATTGGATATCAGCCATCATTTTTCCACAATACGGACATTTCGCCGCTTGAGTTCGGACATCTAAGCCATCTTTGTCTAATCTTGCTACTACTTTAAGCATATATTTTATATGTTACACCGCAAATATATAGATAAAATCTATAAACGCAAAACAAACAATAGATTTTATTTATATATTTGCAATACATAAAACAACAGAGTTCCTAGAGAGCCGACAGGACATTATTTCAATGTCTTATCGGCTTTTTTTATTATGGAAGTATTAGAGAAAGACATAAAAACAGATTTTGGTGATCCTGTATACTCTTATGAGTATATAGAAGCGCTTCGTGTGTCTGATAGAAAGAAAGCGAATCCTCTAAAAATAATCGCTCAAAGAGGTTGCCAAGAAAAGTTTCTAGCTTCCTCTTCCGATATTACCATCTTCGGGGGATCGAGAGGAGGATCAAAAAGTTTCTCTTTGCTAATGGAATCATTAAAAGATATCTACAACCCATATTACAATTCCATTTTGCTGCGAAACGAGAAAGATGACCTACTTGACTTGATCAATACATCATATATACTATATGGGCAGATGGGGCAATATAATAAGTCCATCAGCGACATGACGTGGTATTTCAAGAATGGCGGCAAATTGAAATTCTCATATCTAGCAGACTCATATGACGACTTCAAGAAGAGATTTCAGGGAAAACAATATTCATTTATAGGTATTGATGAGATAACGCACTGCTCATATGAGAAATTCAAATACCTGATAACATGCAATCGTAACGCGTACGGGATAAGAAACAGGTTTTATGGGACATGCAACCCTGATCCAGATAGCTGGGTAAGAAAGTTCATAGACTGGTGGATCGGGGAAGACGGACTGCCTATCGATGAACGTGACGGTATCATTAGGTATTGCTTCATGGAAGGAGATTCCCCTGATTCCATATATTGGGGTAACACTCCGGAAGAGGTCTATAACCAATGTAAGCACATTATTGATCCCTTATGGAAAGACGCTTACGAGGAATTGGGTTTCAATAAAGTGACAATGTACGTCAAATCCGTGACATTCATACAGGGAAGGCTTGAGGAGAATATAAAACTAATAGCCTCTGACCCTAATTACGCAGCCAACCTGTCACAGCAAAACGAGGAACAAAGAGCGAGGGACCTAGAAGGTAACTGGAACTTCAAGGCCACAGGGGACGATCTTATCAAGATGTCGGACATGGATCGATTTTATAGCGCTTCGGCCCAAATAGAGAAAGGTATCCGTTACGTATCAGCGGATATCGCTTTTGAAGGTGGGGATTTCTGCGTTATGTGGTTGTGGATAGACCTGCACATTAAGAATGTATTTGTCATGCGCGAGAACTCAGCAAATACAGAAACGATGTTCATGGCAAAACTCAACGAATGGGGGGTACGCGAAGAAAACGTTATCTATGACTACTGGGGAGTAGGACAAGCCATATCCGGCCATGTCAAACGCGCCGTCAAGTTCACCGGAACCCAAAAGCCAGAAAAACAATTTGAGAATTCTTATAAGAATATCAAATCGCAGTGCGCTGAAATGTTAGCCCATTACATCCAAGACGGTAAGATTTCTATCGAACCGAGGTTACTGGATTTGAAATTCTCCGGCAAGAAAGGGAAATACCAAAAAGTCGCCCTAAAAGACATCCTGATGAAAGAGCGCAAGTGTATCAGACATAAAGACAATTCCAATATAGGGGGATTTGAGCTTATAAACAAAGAAGGGATGATCAAAGCCGTAGGATATTCCCCTGACTTTTTCGAATCCCTTATCTACCGTATGTATTTCGAGATAAACAAGAAAAAGATTTTTAAACCCAAAGGGATGCTAAGGTACGTATCCTATAAACCATTTTGATCATGGATAAAAGAGATATCAAAACAAAAAGACCGTGGAGAAGAGTCAGACCGGAAGGCTATATGCGACATGGTACATATATGGCAGAGAAAGAACCTTTGCTGACAAATGATCCTTGTCTTTATACATTTATGACGCAATCGGATTTTATTAGAGAATACTATCCTTCTGGACATATCATAAATGACCCTAATATTTATCCTGACATCTACAGAATGGAAGAGGAACCCGTATATGATGAAAACGGAGAGCCGACCGGCAAAATGCAAAAACGCCTATACAAAGAGCTTGTTCCCCGTTATTCTTTTGCCTTCCAACAAATCATCACAGTAAAACAAATAGTACATTTATGTGGCAATGATATCCAATTTGAATTCGTAAAAGAAAAAACATCAGAAGAAGAAGAAAAGAATTTTTACCTTTTCCGGGAAGGATGGCTAAAAAAAGATATGGAAATAGCATTCTTCGATGCTGTCAAATCAACAAAAATAACTGGAGATACAGCCATTGTCGGATATCTCCGAGAAGGAGTGTTTGGTTACAAAACGCTATCTTTCCAAAATGGAGATACGCTTTATCCCCATTATGATCCAATAACAAATGATCTCCTCGTTTTTGCCCGTTCTTATTTCGATTACGATGAAAACGGGAGCCGGATTACTGAATGGCTTGAATTATGGGATAAGACATATCTTTACCGTTATAAACGATCAGAGCAAGGAGCCAAAGGGATTCTTAACAACATATTAAGCCTATTCGGAGTAGACGGATATGAGTTGAAAGAACAATCACCTCATGGATTTCCATTTATACCCGTTGCATACCATAGAGATGAAGATGGTCCATGCTGGTCGCCATCTCAAGATGCTTGCGATGGTTATGAAATGTCATTTTCGCAAATGGCACAAAACAATCAAGCATTCGGATTTCCTATCATGTATCTACAAGGAGAAGGTGCAGATTCTATGGCAATGCAGCATGATTTAAACGGTACAATTAAAGTTATAACTGGGGGACCGGAAGACAAAGCTTCTTTTCTGTCTCAGCCGAACGCATCAGAATCATTTAGCAAACAGCTTGATACATTATACAAAATGATCTATGAGCAATCGTTTGCCGTTATTCCACCGGAATTAAAATCAGGAGATTTACCTGCTGCCGCATTAAAAATTCTATATTCTCCTGCCTATGAAAAGGCAATGATAGATTCAGCCGAATACCAACCGTTCTTAAACGATCTGGTAAAGATTTTCATGTTCGGATTCGGAGTTGAAATGAAAAAGACGATAGATTTCATGAACCTGCCTATTAAATGGTGGATCAAACCATACATTCATATCAATGAATCGGCTATGGTTGCAGACCTCGCTTCGGCTGTTCAAAACGGTTTCATATCGAAGCGAACTGCATCCGAACGTATTCCGATGTATTCAACAGCAGGAGAATGGGAAAGAATTATCAGAGAGGCAAAGGAAGAGCAACAAAATGATTTACTAAGTCAAATAAAATTAGCAAATGCCAACCGAGAAGCAAATACAGGAAGCTAAACTGTTTCTTCAAACGAGAATTGAAGCAGAGATTAGTGCGAAGAATAATATTGAGGAATATATGATGGAAGCCGCGCGTGAAATCATAGCAATTTCTCAAAAATACAATATTCCTCCGCGCTTATTCCGTTTCGGTTTTAATGAGTCGCTTCGAAAGGAGGTAGATAATGTCATCAAAACACTAAAAGAGAACATCATTTATGCGACAGAAACTTTATCGGTCTATGACAGGGAAGATGATAAAGACTCCATTCTAATCTATCTCAACAGTGATAAATACGGGAAAACGTTTAAAGAGAGAGTTAATGAATATGCCAACCGATATAAATTCGAATTAGAAGCCGCGATAGCAGCAGGAATATTCTTTGGCAAAACCGACAAAGAGATATTATCCACCATTAAAAGAAGCTTGTCCATGCCCTACAATAATCAGTATATCAAGGGTTCATTCGACAAAGGACTATCGGCAACGCGCATAGAGACAAAAGGCATAAGCTATGGAGTTGGGAAAAGTAGCTCGGCGTACAATCTCTTAACCTCTTTGTCAAGAAACGAAATTGCTTTGACTTGGATGTGGTGGTATGGTAAACAGGCATTGAAAAAAGGTGCTACAGGTTTTTATTCGTTTCGGGGTAGCTCATACCCTTGTGCATTATGCGATGATATGGTGGGGTTCCACCCCATGCAAGACTATAGGTATCAATGGCACTTGAATTGTCGATGTTATTTTGTATTCGTGTAACACATAAATTATGAAATACTTATGGATTATTCAAAGAGTATAAAAACAGAAATAAAGAAAGCGAAAATATCAATTGAAGAAAAAATTTTCGCCGACCTCATGTTGGCAGGTTGGAAAGACAATGATGCTTATATAGCAGCTTTCGGCTACAATATTAATTTGTCGGATAGCTATATCAAGTCACAGATGCGTACTACAATAAACAATCCAGATTTCGCCAAATACATGGAAGCGACAAGCAAAAAGAAGGAGAAAAAGGAGATAAATTTAGAAAATAGCGATGACATCACTTTGGAAGAAGCCTTATCCTTAGCGACCAAAGAGGAAACCTTAAAAGGCCTCATTATCGCCAAGTCAAAAATGAAAGCGGGTTCCAAGGAATGGCTTGATGCGACAAAACTCATTGCCGACTTACAGCAGATGAAAAAAGATATAGTAGAAGAGGAAGATACTACTGTACATTACTACCTACCACTTACATGCAACAGATGCTCTTTGTATCTGACAAACAAAAAGAAAAACAACAATCATTAAATATTAAAATTATGGCAACAACGACAGTAAATTTTCAACAAGATGGCAGCGATTATATTTCTGATATCATCATAGCCCAATCCAACACATTAGCGTTTAGGATCAAAGTTGATAAACCAGGAAGTATTATTCTTGAAAGATCAATCACAGGTGATAATTTTATATCAGAAATAGGATTGCCACCTTCTCTTGTTCCAGGAGATACTCTCTCCATAGAAAAGAACATAACAGGAATTGTAGCTCAACAACAACTCCGTTTCCGTTTTCAGAATTGCAAACCTGTTTCAATATCCGTACTGCAATGATAACTCTCAACAACATCAATTTATCCAGCATTGATCTTTCGGGCATAGACTTGAGAGGGATAAAGCTGGGACTTGGAGGACGTGGTGGCGGTTCCGGCGACGGCTTCCCGCAACTTCCGGGCGATGTCACCCGTTGGCATTTCGGCGGCCTGACGAACGAGATGATGGCAGCGATGGACGATCCGAGGATCGAGGATGCGGACCATAAAGGTAGGTTCTTATCCTTCAAGAATTTCGCTTGGGGTGGAATGAGTGGGGTAAATGGTTATGTTCAGAATTTTAATGATTTCAGAAACAATGCTACTGTAGATAAAATAAGAATTGATGAGCAAAATAGCAATTCTATTAAAGTAACCATTTTAACCACAGGAATAGGTAACGCTATTTTTATACTAAAGAGTGTTTACCAATTTAATAAATCTTATTTCATAAAAATATCAAGTGAAGGATACAATGAAGGTGATCTGTCTTTGTCATTTTATGCTCCTTCTACATCAACGGCTACAACAGTAAAAGTACCGTTAAATCCTAATGGCATCACTGAAATTCCTGCAATAAAAGAAGATGATTTTTTAGCTGTTTATCTTAATGTTGGGGGTAAAGTGGGATCAATTACCATCGAACAACTACCCCTCTACCCTGGTGCACTCGTTTTTGACGGAGTAGACGATTACGGTACCTGTGATAACTTTCCTATTCTGACCAAGGAAAAGGGATATACGGTTGTGGCTTTGAGGAGTTATCTTGCTGAAAGTATTGGCTATTTAGTTTATAATGGAACTAGTGCGAAACAATCAGCATTTGCATTTGAGAGATCAGATTCGTTGGATACATGGAGTTGGGGAATAAACTCTTCCATAAGAAATTCACTTCCCAAATTGATGTCATATCAGACTTCTAATAGCTATAACAATAATCCCATATCTACAGGTGAAGTTGTAGAGAGTAATAATATTATAAATGTTGCTTATGGTGGTGGCTATAGTAATGTTGCTATCTGGGAAATAGTTATTCTCGACCACGATGCCACCGAAGAAGAACTGACCAAGATCAAAGACTACTTCGTTAAAACCTATCCCTGGCTTTTCCCCGACCAAGCATGGACAGTGGTAGGCAAAACCAACGAGGACGAAGATCGTGCTACTATTGCCAACATTACGGGTAATGGTAATGATCTTGTACTGTCGAACGTTGCATTTAGTGAGAATAGTGGGTATGGAAGTTATCCGTTCGGTATGAATGTATGGAATCCAGATTATATTGCAGATCAACCATATGGTACAGTACATTATCCAAATGATTCGAAGAGTTATGCAACAACTGTAAAAAACAATGCGACCAATTTTAGAATAAAATTCAGATTAAGAGGATTGCCAGAAGGTGGGTCTTTTTTAATACGAGTGTTCGATATGAATGATTTAAATACAGCTCTTAAGACATATACGTACACGGAAAATGGCATACATGAGTTTGTTTATAATGATCCAAATAAACCTGCCCGGATTATATTGTATAATGGAAACGCTCCTTCAAATATTTCAGAATTTTATTTGGATATTATCCCCGAATACGAAGGCTATCTGGTTACTGATGGGGTGGAAGATAAAGTTCAGAGCTCTAGTTTTACAATGAACGAAGATTGGACGATTGTTGGAGATTGGGAATTGTTATCAAATGTTCAGATCAATTGTGGCATTGTAAAAGCTCAAAATGTTTATCTGTATAACATTGCTAATGGATTGCTTATATCTATTAATAATCCACGTAGTTTACAAAGTTTTGGAACTAAATCATTGCATGCTATTTGCTCAGATGGTAGATTATATGATCGAAATTGGGTTGAGTATGAATATACCGTAGATCAAAATTTTGCGATCGTTGAATCAAGTTTGAATATAGGATTTAACTTAAATAATTATACCCAAATAGCTTTTAAAAACTTAGGCATCTACAACAATCAGATTCTTTCCAAAGAGGACTGTATCAAAGCATATAACTATTTACAAACTTTAAAAGCAAAATAATATGAAATACGCAATAGTAGATTTATTATGGGCAAAATCACATGGAATTGAAATACTGCCCGAAATGAGGACGAGTACGGATCAAAGCAAGGTAATCTTGCATGAGGAATACCTTGCACCCTTCGATGATGAAGATTTTCCTCGCTATAGTTTTAGCGATCCGTCTTTTGTCGAACTACTGAATAGTGAAGAATGGACTTATCCAGAAGGAGAACAACCCGTAATAATAGGCAGTTCAGCAGATTATTGGCTTTGGACGAACTGGATAAAGAAGCTACAGAAGAGATAAATACATATGACCTTTCCCCGTCGGAAGCCTTACAGGTCAAAGATCGATACCCCGAATGGGAAACCGGAATAAACGTCAAAACTGGCGAACGATACCGAGTTGAAGATGTCCTTTGGGAATGTGTTAAAGACCATCTCACACAAGAGAACTGGAAGCCTAGCACAGCTACCCTAAGCCTGTGGAAAATAGTAGACGCAGAAGAACATTCCGGCACGATAGAAGATCCTATTCCATATAAGCAAAATATGGCACTTGAATTTAACAAGTACTACACGCAGGACGGAGTATTGTACCTCTGCATACAGGCTATGACACCGGGACCGTACGATTTAAAGGATGTGCCGGCGCATGCGCAGCCGATAAAGCAATAGGGCCGATTATTATACCCCTGCAGATTCTTTTGATCCGGCAGGGGTATATATTTATATTTTATCCTGTTGTTGCTTAATAATGAAATCAGCAATATAATCTACATACTCGTTATCGCTACATATCATAGTTTTCTGATACCCCTTAGCCATTAAAAAAAGATTCTCTATATCTCTTCTCAAAGAGTCTATCATTAATTGCTGTTCCGCAATGAAACGGATAGATTCAATATCCATACTATTCCCCTTTCTCTATTTCTTCCTTAATTATATTCTCCCCATTAACGCTTATGATGTCCCTGCCTATATAATAATAAATTCCATCAAATCCTAGATACCTTACTTCTCCACGCATTTTTAGATGATCGAAATAAGTTTGTTCCATAGCTCCTATTTTTCTGCCATCTCCAAGTTCTATAGTTACCATATTGCAAAATAACTTAATCCTTAAATTCATTCATCATACGACTTTCCTCCAAGATCTTAGAATCTTCTTCATCTGAAACGGCCAGACGATTACCTTTCAATCTCTCGAAATATCTACTCATGGAATCAAATATCTCTTTAGTAAAATCTGAATCCACAATATTACATGTTCCATAAATGCCCGTAAATATATTATGTAAAGCCTCGTATTCCTCTTCTTTTGCCATGTTGAGAGTTAAATACATAATATTATCTTCACGGTATGACACCGACCAATCACCGGCAACCGAGGCAACTTTGATAAAAGAGGTTTTGTCTACTTTATATTTCAGCATTACAAAGTTGTAAACCTGAACTTTCTTTCCGTATTCCATAATCTATATTTTAATAATATTAATCCTCTTCCCCATACTGAAACCCCTCATTATTGATTCCTACACTCATATCAGACACCAAAGGAACTGACGTTGAAATCAATACCTCAGAAGTCAAACCATAACATTTATAATATACCGTTTTCCCGACCTTTCTCTTTCTCTCCTTATCAAAACCCAATTCCCTGAAATGGGCGGCTAAGGTCTGCCGGCTCACCATTGGGAAGCCATTTTCTTCCGCATAATTTTTTATATCATCATAAATAATAGCAAAATCAATCTCATGAGGCATATCATTGGACACCCCTTTTCTCGGAAGAGCAAAAAAACCTCTCGCTATAGCCCAAGATTTCCCAAGAGCAGATAATCCCATCTCATTAATACGCTTCCTTAAACTGCCTTCACTTTCTGGGAATTTGAAACCATTCTTTTGAAGGAGTAAAGCACCCCTTCTTATCCAATTCAAGATTCCTGGATATTCATCTTTAAGCTCATGAGTCAATTTTAAGTTCATATGTTTCTCATCTATGACTCTATCAAATACGATAAATATAAAACGACGAAAAAAACCAAAACTGCTATCTCCTCCCGCAGGGAAGCGATTAGCATTAAATATAAAATACGGGATATTTGTTATCTTGAACGCATTATTCCCGATCCTTCTCCCTAACTGAGGTTCGCCAGATATCAAGCTTTTTGCAGCATCTTCCCTTCCCGCAAAAGTCTTTGCTTCCATCTCACCAGACCAATTGAATATTTTACCATCGATTTGCGATAAATTTCTTTGACGTTCATCACCTCCCCTAAGCAAAGCTTCCATACTCAAATTGGAAATATTTTCTTCCCCCAATATACCCATCACAGTGTCCATAATGACACTCTTTCCATTTGAGCCATTCCCGAATAAAACAAGGGCATTCTCCACCTTCTTATCCATCGTCCCCCTATCGAACAAGGACAATCCTAGGAACATCTGTAATATTGTACGATCATTCTTATCTGGCAAAACACCACCAGAATAAACCTTCTTTCCAAACTCTGTACCTCTCAAAAAAGAATGCCATTTCGGGCATTTTGCTTCAGGATCGTATCTATAAGGATGAAGATATATCACATGATAATCCCTTGAAAAAGGGCGTAAAACACCATCCCTCATATCTACAACTCCATTCTCAAAAGCCATAATATTATATCGAGGATGCAATACCCTATTTATTTCAAGTGAATTATACATCTCTGCTAGTATATCCTTGATACTTCGCACAATGAATGCTTTAGGGACACCAGATATACGCAAATATGTACGCATAGCACGTTTCAAATAGGCATGACACGGAACAATCTCATATATCTTGCCTGTAAAAAAATAAACATTACCATTATAAAGAGCAAGATTACTTTTCGAAACTGTCGTGTATATCGATTCTATAACACTGTCAAGGTTCTCATAATACAAATTAGCACTCTCCTTTCCTGTAGGGCTCCCAGAAATAGCAATTTCGTATCTATTGCCCGTATGAACAAGATTATGCACTATACAAGATATTAAATTGTCACTCTGAAAGTTACAATCACAATCAAAACCAATATCTACATTATTTGAAACTTCTAAACCCATAATATTAAGACATATATCATTTAATCTATGACACAAAGATAATATATATTTCGTATCACTATAGA
>OOBV01001030.1_pt1 | contig 21306 bp, 20 predicted proteins | sample 1671731 | NCBI WGS metagenome assembly OOBV01 (sample SAMN06348186, study PRJEB24527) | human gut metagenome | biome: human gut; feature: ankylosing spondylitis patient; material: feces | host: Homo sapiens | place: China | collected 2015-10
GGATGTCAAAAACCAAGGATGGACAGCTGGATTTAACCTCTAAAATTGAGGAAAGCGGCAGCTATGAAATCAAAGAACTTTCCCATGTTTATAATATCTTGCTGGATGATATTAACCGCTATATCAATCAGCTGGTAGAGGAGCAAAGCAACCGTCGTAAGGCAGAAATTCACGCATTGCAAATGCAAATCAATCCGCATTTCATCTATAATACATTGACAACTATCAAATGGCTGATTTGGCAGGGAGAAACAGAAAAATCTGTAAAATCCATTGATGCATTTATCATGATTTTGCGGAATACGATTAGCAACAAAAATGAAATTATTTCTGTTGCAGAGGAAGCAAAAAATCTAGAAAACTATATGTTCTTGCTGCATACCCGATTCTCAGAACAAATTCACACAGATATTTTTATTGCGGAATCGTGTGAATCGCTATCCATTCCAAAGCTATTGGTGCAGCCATTTGTAGAAAATGCATTTTATCATGCTTTTTCAGAAACCACCAGTGGGTTGATTCATGTATTTTTCCGCAAAAAAGAAGATGATTTAATCATTGAAGTTGTGGACAACGGCTCTGGAATGAAGTTGGATGATGCCCAGAAAAACCGAAAAGAATCTTTTACCGGAATTGGCATCCACAATGTGGATGATAGAATCCATTTGATTTATGGGCAGGAATACGGCGTGTCGATTCAAAGTAATTTGGGCAGTGGAACACGCATTACGATTACCATTCCAGCGATTCCATACCAATCACCCGAAACAGATACAAAAAATACTGCGGATGCACCGAAAGAATAAGGTGCATCCGCAGTTTGTTAAGTATTTAAGAAATGCATGGCTTTTTGAAACGTCTGCATAAAATCCAAATCCGCAGTTGCTGGAATTTGGTCTGTATGATGGGAACAGAAAAACGGATATTGTTCTTTGACCTGCAATAGTTGAAAAATACCAGTTGCGGTATCATATGCCTTTTTTGGCGAACCAGTTCCACCACCAACCAATACCGTAACCGCCTTTTGAATATGCAGCGGAATTGGTTCTTTTCTGAAATATCGTGCGTAAAAATAGGGCTGCAAGCGACTGATTACATTTAACAGCGAACCGGTTAATTCTGAAAAATAAATCGGAGAGGCAAGTAAAATGCGGTCGCAATCTTTTAAGTACGTATAAACTGCTTCCATCTCGTCTGCAAAGATACAATCGAATTGTTTCTGACAGTGACGACAATCAATACAGGGATGAATATCTGCCGTATAGGCAGAAACAACGTGATATGTTCCCTGTAATTGTGCCTTTGCCAGCTCTAGCAACTGTGCCGTATCGCCATTTTTTCTGGGAGAACCGTTTAAAATCAGCGTTTTCATTTAGAATCGTCCTGCTCTTTCCCAGTCATAGCACAATGTTCCCGATGCAGTTCGTCATAGAGTTGAAACACTGTCCAATGGCGGTTTGTTGGAGTAAGAATAGCCTTGTAAGTAATGGATACATCCATGGTACGCAGCTTTTCTAAAATCTGATTTTGATGCCGTTCTTTTACATCGCAAAAAATCAACATACTTCCATCTAAGCCTGTACCATCACTGGTATGGGTTGCTGTTTGGTCTGGAAAACCAGCAAGCTGCCCAATGCTTTTTTGGTAGTCATTAGGGGAAACTGAAACCGTTCGGATATGCATTCGCTGAGCCAGATTTAAAATCGCATCTTCTGGTGTGATTTGAATGAGCAATAATTTTTCCAAAAAAATCCTTCTTTCTTCTTTCTGTTGTAATTAGGAATGTGCACGATCACCTACCATCAAAAGTGTAGGCTGTAAGCCAGCGGCTTGCTTTGCATAGGTTTCCAACACAGAAACAGCATCGTTGACTGTAATACTGCCATCGCCATCATAATCGGCTGTGGTATACTGTAAATCAGATGCAAAAGTAGGAGAGCAGCCTGCTGCCTGCTGTGCGTAATAGGTTAAAATTTGTACCGCATCTTGAACAGATAAGCTGCCATCTCCGTCCACATCGCCGATATAGCGATTGGATTCTTTTTGTGTGCGGAAGTAGGTATACAAGACGTTTGCCTCTTCTTTCGCCAGCTTTCTGAGGTTGCTGTCCTGCATGAGCCAAACTGTTGCACGATAATTGGTATGGAAAGAATGTTCCATTAAAACGCCCGGCGTTCCAACATATCGAGCACCACATAAAACGCCATACCATTCGTCATCGTTGACACCGTTTCCATCTCGGTCATTATCGGAAAGCCGCTGCCAGATAATGCCTTTCTGACGGGTTTCCATAACTTCTGTTACTTTATCGGTTAAAAGCTGTCCAACTGCTCGGCTAGTGTCATCAATATCTGTCCAATCCAAATTCTGATAGCAGATTGCAACGGGATAGTCAATAGAAGAATAGCTTGTAGCATTGCTGTGGACGGATAAGAAAAAGTCATATCCTGCGGACATATGTCCTCTTGGTTGCAAATCTGGATCATCCTCTAGGGATGTCTTTGTCAAGTCTGCTTGTACACCAAGGGCTTCCAGTTCTTCTTTCAAGTAGTTGGAGAGTGTCCAAGTCATAACGCTTTCATAGTAACCATTGACAACCGTAGAGGGATTATAATAGTTTGCGTGTCCAGGGTCAATCATGATTTTAATGACATTTGGGTCTGGTTTTTGTGCGGAATCTTTCAACAGTGGTAACGAATCGGTCACAAAATTTTGGTCGGAATTTCCATAATCTTCCTGATTTATGGACTGTTTTTCTAAGAAATCCATCCATTCAGACGGCGTTTGCGGAAGAGCGTCCGCTGCGGATGCTACATTTGGCGTACAAAAAATTGAGAGAGCAAGTGTTGCTGCAACAAGAGAAAAACGGTTCATAAAAAGCTCCTTTCGATGGGCTTGGATTTATTTTCTATTCGTTTTTTTCATGAAATTGAAAATAATAATGCTGCACCTGCATTTAAGTAGGGGAATATCTTTAGTATATCAGATTTTTGTTGGATTGTAAAGCATTTTTTAGACACATTTGACAGATGTGAAAAAATGTAGAAGATTTGCTTTTTTCTTTCCATAAAAAGCGAAAAGAAAAGAAAAAAAGAGGAAAAAGACAAGAAAAACGGAAAAAGATAAAAAAACACAAAAAATCAATGGAAATTCTTTTCTGTTTGTGTTATACTGCTAATAGCCGGGTATTTTTACCGCATGCAGAAACAAACGACTGCTGAGAGAAAAATACTTGGAAGTGGATTGTATTTTTAAAAGGAGGCTTTTACATGAGAAAAGTACAACTGACGGAAACGGTTTTGCGTGATGCGAATCAGTCCCTGATGGCGACTCGTCTTCCGTATGCAGATTATGAAGATATTCTGCCGGTGATGGATCAGACAGGGTACTATTCCATTGAATGCTGGGGTGGAGCAACATTTGACTCCTGCCTGCGGTATTTGCACGAAGACCCGTGGGAACGACTGAGAAAGCTGCGGAAGAATCTGCCGAACAACAAGTTGCAGATGCTTCTGCGAGGACAGAACCTGCTTGGTTACAAGCACTATCACGATGATGTGGTGGAAAAGTTCATTGAACTCTCCATCAAGAACGGCATTGATGTGATTCGTATTTTCGATGCACTGAACGATTTCCGGAACCTGGAAACGGCATTGAATGCAACCATGAAGTATGCCACAAAGAACACCATCGCATCTGGCTGTATTTCCTATACACAGAGTCCGGTACACACTGTGGACAAGTATATCCAGATGTGTAAGGAACTGAAACAGATGGGCTTCCAGACCATCTGTCTGAAGGATATGGCTGGCACAATGACCCCTTATGAAGCAGAACACCTTATCAAGGGCATTAAGGATGCAGTTGGCGACATTCCGCTGATTCTGCACACCCACAGCACAACCGGTATGGCATATATGACCTTGACCAAGGCAATTGAATCGGGCATTGATGTCATCGACACAGCAACTTCTTGTTTCTCTGGCGGTACTTCTCAGCCGGCAACGGAAACCATGTTCTATGCTTTGCAGCAGTATGGCATTGAAACCGGACTGAAAGAAGATTTGATCAATCAGGTCAACGATTACTTCAAGCCGATCAAGCAGAAGTATGTAGACAACGGCATGATCAACCCGAAGAGCCTTGCAACGGATGCACAGGCACTGGTTTATAAAGTTCCGGGCGGTATGCTGTCCAACATGATTGCAAACTTGACGGATATGAAGGCAATGGACAAGTTCGATCAGGCTCTGGCAGAAATTCCGGCAGTCCGGAAGGATTTGGGTTATCCGCCGCTGGTAACACCGCTTTCTCAGATGGTCGGCAACCAGGCAGTCACTAACGTTCTGTTGGGCGAACGCTACAAGCAGATTTCCAAGGAAGTTAAGAACTATATCAAGGGCGAATACGGCATTGCTCCGGCTCCAGTCGCAAAGGAATTGCAGGAAAAAGTACTGGGAGCAGGCGGAAAGCCAGTGGATTGCCGGATTGAAGACCAGAAGCGGACTGGCGTTGAATTCCAGGAAGCTGCGGAAGCACTGGGCGATTTGGCACGTTCGGAAGAAGATGTTATGAGTTATATCTGCTATCCGGATCAGACTTTGAAATTCCTGAAGGATCGGAAGGCACAGGAAGAAAACGAAGCCACCTATACGATTGAAGAAATGTAAGGAGGCTGTGACACATGGAAGGATTTGTTTCACTCGCCACAAAAATGGGAATCGGTGAAGCTGGCATTACAGCGATTTTCGGTTATCTGGTTGTATTTGTTGGGTTGTCCCTGCTGATGCTGGTAATTTATCTCATTGGTGCAGGATTTCAGGCAAGTGCAAAGAAAAAGGAAGCCGCTGCAGCTGCTGCTACACCAGAACCGGTTTCCGCTCCAGAACCAGAAGAACCGCAGAAGCCAGTTGCACCGGGTTCTGCTGGTCATGTAAAACGGTTTGATGTATCTGATAAGGAAGCAGCAATGGTAATGGCAGTTGTTGCTTATCAGATGAAGAAGCCGCTGAACGAATTACGGTTCCTTTCGATTAAGGAGGTCAAGAACGATGAAGTATAAAGTAACATTGAATGGAAAAACATACGAAGTAGAAGTAGAAGTCGGAAAAGTCGTACTGCTGGATGAATACGAAGCGTGTGCTCCAGCTCCAGCGGCTGCTCCAGCAGCCACAGCCGCTCCGGCTGCACCAGCAGCACCGGCAGCACCGGCAGCTGCTCCAGCACCGGCTCCGGTTGCTCTGTCTGATGGCGAACCAGTAAACGCACCGATGCCGGGCAACATTCTGCGGATCGATGTCAAGGAGGGCGACAAGGTAAAGGCAGGACAGACCCTGTTGATTCTGGAAGCCATGAAGATGGAAAACGAAATTGCTGCTCCGAAGGATGGCACGGTTGTACAGATTGCTACTTCCAAGGGTGCCGTTGTTGAAACCGGAACTCCGCTGATTGTTTTGGCATAAGGAGGGACGCACATGAATATTCTGGAAACCCTTCAGCGATTGTTGATGGATTCTGGTTTCGTCGGCTTTTTTATGGACGGCGGCTGGAAGAATCTGATTATGATCGCAGTTGCGTGCCTGTTGTTATATCTGGGTATCGTGAAAAAGTTTGAACCGCTGCTGCTGGTTGGCATTGCTTTTGGCTGCTTGCTGGTAAATGTATCGAACTTCTTTGTCGATGGTGCAAGTTCCGCAAATGCCTTGTATCATCCAGAACTTTGGAGTGCATTCTTGGATGAAAGCAGCCAGTATTACCACAGTTATGGTCATATCATGGCAAACGGCGGCTTGTTGGATATCTTGTACATCGGTGTAAAAACTGGTTTGTATCCATCTTTGATTTTCTTGGGCATCGGTGCAATGACCGACTTTGGTCCGTTGCTTTCTAACCCGAAGAGCTTGCTGCTGGGGGCTGCTGCACAGATGGGCGTTTTCCTGGCATTCTTTGGTGCAGTTTGCATTGGATTTACCGGAAATCAGGCTGCTTCCATCGGTATCATTGGTGGTGCAGATGGTCCGACTGCCATCTTCCTGACCAGTAAGCTGGCACCGGAACTGTTAGGCCCAATCGCAATCGCTGCTTACTCTTATATGGCGTTGATTCCGATGATTCAGCCGCCGCTGATGAAGCTTCTGACGACTGAAAAGGAACGGCAGGTAAAAATGGAACAGAACCGTCAGGTTTCCAAGACGGAAAAAATCATTTTCCCGATTGTTGTAAGCTTGTTTGTCATCCTGCTGCTGCCGTCCACCGCTCCGCTGATCGGCTGCCTGATGCTGGGTAACCTGTGGAGAGAATGCGGCGTAACGGCAAGACTGTCTGACACTGTACAGAATGCTCTGATGAACATCGTTACTGTATTCCTTGGCATTTCTGTTGGTGCAACAACCGTTGCTTCTTCGTTCCTGTCCCTGCAAACCCTGTATATTGTTGGCTTAGGTCTGCTGGCATTCTGCTTCTCTACCATTGGCGGTCTGCTGATCGGCAAGCTGATGTATAAGCTGTCTGGCGGTAAGATTAACCCGTTGATCGGTTCTGCTGGTGTGTCCGCTGTTCCGATGGCAGCTCGTGTTTCTCAGATTGAAGGACAAAAAGCCAATCCGAGTAATTTCTTGCTGATGCACGCAATGGGCCCGAATGTAGCAGGCGTTATTGGCTCTGCAATTGCAGCGGGTTTCCTGCTGGCAGTATTCGGATAAATTGTACAGCTGCGTTTCTGTTTTGTGTATGATACCATATGAAACAGAAAAGTTGTCGGGAAATTTTTTTATAGCTGGGAAAATGACAGAAAAGATAGTTTCTTTTTAATTTTTCTCAAATTGAGAAAAAAGAGATTGACATTTCCGAAAAAATGTGGTATACTATTTGCAAGCAAAATCAATTTCTTTGTTCGAACACCGTTGGAGGAAAAATATGTTTCAAGATCGACTGCAAAAATTACGGGAGCAGCATGGTTACAGCGTAAAAGAAGCCGCTGCAGCACTGCATCTTCCCTATACGACCTATAACAATTATGAGAAAAACACGAGGGAGCCAAACGGTGAAATATTGTGTCGGATTGCTGCTTTTTTTTCGGTAAGTCTGGATTATTTGTTAGGGGCAACCAGTACGCATTCTAATCAAACTGTTTCACCGGAGGAGCAGGCAGTTTATACCAAGCTGCAAGCATTGGACAGCCATGGAAAGCGATTGGTTTCTATGGTGCTGGAAGAAGAATATATCCGCTGCCAATCCCAAAAACAGGAACAGCAGCCTATGCGTACCATCCGCAGCAGCCTTTATCGGGTTTCTGCCGGAACAGGTGTGCTTTTGGATGATGATGCATGGGAGGAAATTCAAGTTCCAGATACCGAAGAGGCACAGAAAGCAGATTTTGCACTTCGCATTGCTGGTGACAGCATGGAGCCGATTTATCATGATGGAGATATTGTTCTGGTAGAAAAAGCAGATACTTTACAAGTTGGAGAGATCGGTATTTTTTTTGTAAATGGAAACGGCTACATCAAGAAATTTGGTGGAGATCGCCTGATTTCTTTGAATGACGCCTATGCAGATATTGCCTTAACCAATCAGGCACGCTGCTTCGGAAAAGTTATTAGCAGAGTATAATTTCTTTGGCAAAGTTAAAGTTGCTGAAAAAGAAATTTAGAGGGGGACGCTCTGAATCAATCAAACGTCAAACAGAAACATTTCAAAGGAGGCTCTTTATGAAAGCAACCGAATGGACAGAAGCATTTGCAAGTGGAAAAATGGATGACAAGCTGTCTTTGCTGTATGGCAATGCAAAGGCGACATTGGAACAGCAGCGGCAGCGGTATGTAGATGCGATTCAGGCATTTACAGAACTGTATCCGGAACGGGAAGACCTGTACATTTATTCTGCACCGGGCAGAACCGAAGTCGGCGGCAACCACACCGACCACCAGCATGGATGTGTGTTGGCTGCGGCAGTCAATCTGGATGCAATTGCAATTGTATCATTTCATGAAGATCAAGTAATTCGTTTGAAGTCTGCAAATTATCCGCAGGATGTTGTCGATCTGACCGATCTGAGTGTACATTTGGCAGAAATGGGAAAGTCTGCTGCATTGATTCGAGGCATTGCTGCCCGATTTGCAGAGATGGGCGTTTCCGTATCTGGTTTTGATGCATACACGACATCCAGCGTCCTCAGCGGCAGCGGACTTTCTTCTTCTGCAGCATTTGAAGTGCTGGTTGGAACGATTATCGACCAGTATTACAACGAAGGAAAAGCAGGTGCTGTTGAGATTGCAAAAATCGGACAGTATGCAGAAAATCGATATTTCGGAAAGGGCAGCGGTCTGATGGATCAGATGGTCAGCTCTGTCGGCGGATTTGTTTATATTGACTTTGCCGATGTTGAAAACCCGAAGATTCAGCAGCACAATCTGGACTTTGAACACGCTGGGTATCATATTTGTATCACCGATACAAAAGGCAGTCATGCCGACTTGACGGAAGACTATGTCAGCATTCCGCAGGAGATGAAACAGGTCGCAGAACAGTTCGGAAAACAGTATCTGCGGGAAGTCGAACCGGCAGAATTTTTCGATGCCATCCCGAAATTGCATGGCGTTTGCAGTGACCGGGCAATTATGCGTGCGGTACATTTCTTTGATGAAAATCGTCGGGCATTGCTGGAAAACAATGCTCTTGCAGCGGACAACTTGGACTTCTTCTTTGACTTGGTTCGGCAGTCTGGAGATTCCTCCGCAAATCTGCTGCAAAATCTCTATTCCTGCCGGAAGCCAACTGAACAGGGAATCCCGTTTGGTATTATGATGAGCAAGCGGTTCTTGGGTAAGAGCGGTGCTGTTCGGGTACACGGTGGCGGATTTGCCGGAACAATTCAGGCGTTTGTACCGACCAAGGTGACGGAAGACTATGTAAAAGAAATGGAAGCCCTGTTCGGAGCAGGCAGCTGCTATGTTTTACGGATTCGTCCGGTTGGCGGATTTTCATTTCAGGCTTAATCAATAATAGAAAGGATTGTTGTTCGATGATTTGTGATGCAATACAGCGTCTCATCAACTATGGGATTACGCAAGATTTAATAACAAAGGCTGATCAATTTGTTGTACAAAATCAATTGATGGAAGCCTTGCAGTTAACTGATTGGCAGCTTTCTGGTGCTGAAACTGAACCGGATGCATCCATTGATGCAATCTTACAGCCACTGATCGAATATGCTTGTTCCAACGGCATTATCGTCGATACCGCAGCTTCTCGGGATTTGTTTGATACCAAGCTGATGGGAATCTTGACCCCGATGCCGCATGAAATGATTGCAAAGTTTCAGGAGCGGTATCAGGAAAGCCCAGAAGCAGCAACGGACTGGTATTTTGACATCAGCCAGAAGCTGAATTATGTACGGGCTGGCAGAATCGCAAAAGATAAAAAGTGGAAGTATGCCTCGGAATATGGTATGCTAGACATTACCATCAATCGTTCCAAACCGGAGAAAGACCCTCGGGATATTGCAGCCGCTCGCAATCAGAAGGCTGCTGCATATCCAAAATGCCAGCTCTGCCCCGAAAACGCAGGGTTTGCCGGAAATCCCAATCATCCGGCACGGCAAAATCTGCGTCCGATTCCGATGCAGATTGATGGACAGAATTGGGAATTGCAGTATTCGCCGTATGGCTACTATCACGAACATTGCATTGTATTCAATGATGCACACATTCCAATGAAAGTGGATCATGCGATTTTTGAAAAGCTGTTTGATGTGCTGGATTTCCTGCCACATTATTTCATCGGCTCAAATGCAGATCTGCCAATTGTCGGCGGTTCGATTTTAAGCCATGAACATTTTCAGGGCGGTCATTATACGTTCCCGATGGCAGTCGCACCGATTGAAATACCAGTTTCTCTGACAGCTTATCCGAATGTACAGGCTGGTATTTTAAAGTGGCCGATGTCAGTTGTTCGGCTGAGTTCCATCAATCGGAAAGAATTGTCGGATGCCTGCAATACGATTCTTGAACAGTGGAGCAGTTACAGCGATGCAACTGTTGGAATCTATGCGGAAACCGATGGAACGCCACACAACACCATTACACCGATTGCTCGGAAAAAAGGCGATGCCTATGAATGCGATTTGGTTTTGCGGAACAATCGGACGTCGGAAGACCGTCCGCTCGGGATTTTCCATCCAAATCCATCTTTACACCACATCAAGAAAGAGAATATCGGCTTGATTGAAGTCATGGGTCTGGCAGTTCTTCCAGCAAGACTGGCAGTAGAATTGGACGTACTGAAAGAAGCAATGTTACAGCACGAAGATTTGACAGTCAATCCCCAGACGGCTTCTCATGCTGTCTGGGCAGCAGAAGTGCAGAAACAACATCCGGAATTCTGCGAAGAAAATGCAGAAGCAATTTTACAGGCAGAAGTTGGAAAAGTTTTTGAACAAGTGCTCTGTGATGCTGGCGTATTCAAACGGGATGAAGCCGGAAAAACAGCATTCTTGAAATTCTTACAGATATTTGCATAACTTTATAGTTGAAATGGGCTGCCGCATAGAAGAACCTATGTGGCAGCTTTGTTTTTTGAAACACTTGACGGAAAGAGAAAAATACGATATAATAAGAGAAAGTCAAAACGGAACAGAAAAGCTGTATCCGTGAAAATACACCTTACATAAGGGAGGACACTATGGCACAGCACGAAATGACAAGACACGAAACGAGAGAATGTGCATTTTATATTTTATTTGAAATGCAGTTTCAAAACGATACAGCGGAAGAACTGTTTCAAGTTGCAGAAGAAGCAGACCTGTTACCGATTACCGATGCCGTAAAAGAAATGGTAAATGGCGTGGTTGCCCATGAAGCAGAATTGGATGAAATTATCTCTGCTTATAGTACCAAGAGAGTCATCAACCGGATTCCAAAAATCAACCTCAGCATTTTACGACTGGCATTGTATGAAATTCGCTATGACGCACAGATGCCGATGAATGCAGCGATTGCAGAAGCCATTTCTCTGGCAAAAGCATACGGCTATCAGGAAGATATTTCCTTTATCAATGGCGTTTTGGGTAATTATGCTCGTGACCATGCAAAGGATACTGGAACAGAACAGCATGCGTGAATTTTTAGGACTGGATACCAGTAATTATACGACATCCTGTGCGATTTTCGATGCAGAGAACGGAACGGTTCGGCAGGCGAAAAAACTTTTGCCTGTAAAAGCTGGTATGGCAGGACTGCGGCAGAGTGATGCTGTTTTCCACCATACCCGACAACTGCCGGAAGTAATACAGACATTATTGCCGAATCCACCACAGAATCTAACTGGAATTGGTGTTACCACTCGACCACGCAATATCGAAGGATCATATATGCCTTGCTTTTTGTGTGGAAAAACAATGGCGTATGGAATGGCGGCCGTGACGGGAGTCCCAGTTTATGAAACTTCTCATCAAATCGGGCATATTCTAGCAGCACTGTATTCTGCAAAGAAACTTTCTTTCTTAAAAGCTCCATTTCTTGCCTTCCATGTGAGCGGTGGAACAACAGATTGTTTGCTTTGCGAACCGGATGCAGATTTGTGCTTGAATATTACACAAGTTGGAACATCATTAGACTTGAAAGCTGGGCAGGCAATTGACCGTGTTGGTTTGATGTTGCAGCTGCAATTTCCTTGTGGGGCTGCATTGGAACAGCTTGCTGCTGTCAGTACGAAACAATATCGCACAAAGCCTGTTATTCGAGAGGGAAATTGCTGCCTTTCCGGGCTGGAAAACCGCTGTCAGGCGATGTTAAAGCAGGGTGAACAACCAGAAGATGTAGCCCGTTTCTGTTTGACCAATGTTCGAGATACTGTTTTTGAAATGACAGCCTTTGCAAGAAAACAATATGGACAGTTACCGGTGCTCTATGCAGGCGGTGTCATGTCAAATCAGTGGATGCGAGAGAAATTGTTGTCTGCTGGAGATGTTTATTTTGCAGAGCCAGCTTTTTCTTGTGATAATGCAGTTGGAGCGGCAATTTATGCAGCATTACAGGCAGAGGGGAGCGAAACATGGCAGTTCTAACAGTAACACAATTGAATCGCTATGCTGCTTTTCAGTTGAAAGAAGACCGCCATTTACAGCACCTATTGATTCGGGGAGAAATCTCCGGATTTACCCGAAATCAGCGGTCTGGGCATTGCTATTTTATTCTGAAAGATGCGGAGAGCAGTGTTCGAGCAGTTTTGTTTCGCAATCAAGCGAGTCGGATTTCCATTCCGCTTGCAAATGGAATCTCTGTTATTGCAGCTGCAACGGCAACGCTCTATGAACGAGAGGGTACATTTCAGCTTTGTGTTACAGATTTACAGATGGATGGAGTGGGTGCACAGCAATCTGCATTGGAACAGCGAAAGAGACGACTCGCTGCACTTGGTGTATTTGATGCTGCCAGAAAACGTCCCTTGCCAGCTTTTCCGAAAAAGATTGGTGTGGTAACGTCTGCTTCTGGTGCTGCTATCCATGACATTGAACAGGTGATTCGGCGGCGGTTTCCATTGGTACAGGTGATGTTATTTCCAGCACAGGTACAAGGCGATTCTGCACCGGAATCTATTTCACATGCGATTCAGCGGGCATCACAATCCGATTGTGATATTTTAATTGTTGGACGAGGTGGTGGCTCTGCCGAAGATTTGCAGGCATTTCAGACGGAAGAAGTAGTCATGGCAGTGTTTCATTGTTCCATTCCGGTGATTTCTGCTGTTGGACATGAGATTGACCAGACATTGACGGATTACGCTGCGGATTTACGAGCACCAACACCATCGGCAGCGGCAGAATTGGCAGTTCCGTCTATGTTGGAGTTGCAATATCAGATACAGGCAAATCGAAAACAGCTGAAAACGCGAATGGCTGCGATATTACAGCAGAAACAACAGCAATGGAGCGAACAACAAAAATTATTGTCTGCTGCTGTACCAGAAAAGCGAATTGTCGGACTAAAAAAAGAAGTACAGGCAAATCAACATCGGTTACAGCAACAGATGCATAAACTATTGCAGGAAAAACAATTTCAGCTGCAATTGCAACAGACAAAACTAGAGAGCAATCATCCAAACCGAATTTTGTCTAAAGGATACGCAATTGTTCGGCATGGGCAGCAGATTCTTTCCCATGCCGATGCGGTACAAGCTGGGGATGTTTTAACGATTCAGCTGGCACACGGAACGATTTCAGTGCAAGTGCTTGCACAGGAGGAAGAAACATGACTTTTGAAGAAAACTTGAAACAATTGCAGCAAGTCACAGAGCAGTTAGAACAATCCACACTACCGCTGGAAGAAGCACTTGCTTTGTATCAAAAAGGTGTTCAATTGTCAGATGCCTGTCAGGCCGCATTGCAGGAGGCAGAAAAACAATTTTCCTTGACCATAGAAGAGGAGGATTTCTCATGATGACAGAGTCAGAAATGAAACAGTTGTTGCAGCAGGATGGAAAAAAGGTGGAAGCAGCATTGCAGGAATTGCTGCCGGATGATGCCATCAGTGCATTGCAGCGAACTTCTGTTGTAGAAGCCATGCGGTATTCTCTGGAAGCTGGCGGAAAGCGGATTCGCCCCGTATTGGTATTAGAATTTTGCAAGATGTTCGGCGGAACAGAAGAACAGGCAATGCCGGCTGCTGCTGCAATTGAAATGATTCACACATTTTCCTTGATTCATGATGATTTGCCAGCAATGGATGATGATGATATGCGGCGTGGCAGACCATCTTGTCACAAGGCGTTCCCAGAAGCTCTTGCGATTTTAGCAGGGGATGCCATGAGCATCCATGCTTTTTCTGTTCTGGCAAATAGTACCGCTTTATCCGATGCACAGAAAGTGCGGTTAATTGCAGAGCTGGCAGAAGAAAGCGGTCATCATGGTATGATTGCCGGACAGGTACTAGATATGGAGCAGGAAGGCAGAGCAGATGTAACGGTTGACCAACTGAAAACCATGTGTGCGTTTAAAACGGGGGCACTGATTCGGGTTGCTTGTCGGATGGGATGCATTGCAGCAAATGCAACGGATGAACAAATAAAAGTCGCTGATACGTATGGCAGCTATTTGGGTCTGGCATTTCAGATTGTGGATGATATTCTGGATGTTACCAGCACCACGGATGTGTTGGGCAAGCCAGTCGGCAGCGATGCCGAAGAAAACAAAGTTACGTTTGTAATATTGTTGGGCTTAGAGGCAGCACAGAAAGAAGCGGCTGCTTTGACAGAAAAAGCGATGGAGATGTTAAAAACACTTCCAAATCCAGAATTTTTGATGGCGTTGACACAATCGCTGTTATCTCGAAAACATTAAAAGGTCGGAACAAGATTGGATTCTGATGAAAACGAATGGTTAAGAAGGGATGTTATGAATGAAAACAATATACCGGCAGAGAAGCGGTTCTCTTTGGCGACCATGCAGCTGCCGGAGGATCTAAAAAAACTAAATACAGAACAATGTCAGCAGCTCTGCAAGGAAATTCGGTCTGTTTTAATCCAGACGGTTTCTAAAAATGGCGGACATCTGGCATCGAATCTCGGAGTGGTCGAATTGACGGTTGCTATGCACCGTGTTTTTGATTCTCCGCAAGATAAATTTGTATGGGATGTTGGACATCAGTGTTACACCCACAAGATTTTAACGGGGCGGTATGCACAATTTTCCACACTCCGAAAAGAAAACGGCATTTCTGGTTTTCCAAAGCCGGAAGAATCGCCACATGATACGTTTATCAGCGGACACAGCAGTACTGCTATTTCCGTTGCCAGCGGGGTTGCAGAAGCCATGCGGCAAAATGATGACCCGCATCATGTGATTGCTGTGCTGGGCGATGGAGCAATGACAGGCGGTTTGGCATTTGAGGGGCTAAACAATGCCGGAAAGAGCAAAAATCGGCTGATTATTATCTTGAATGACAATGCCATGTCCATTTCCAAGAATGTTGGCTCTGTGGCAAAATATCTTGCCAACATCCGCAATTCCGAAAACTATGTCAAGACAAAGAAAGCAGTAGAACGCAAGCTGCAAAAAACGCCTGTCATTGGTGCACCGGTTGCGAAAATGATTAAATCTTCCAAAGATGCCCTGCGGGATACGGTTTTCCGTTCGGCAACGATTTTTGAAGACTTTGGGTTTGTCTATTTAGGACCTGTGGATGGGCATAACTTAGAAGATTTGGAAGAAGTTTTGCAGGCGGCAAAGGCATACGAATGTCCGGTTTTCGTGCATATTCACACGAAAAAAGGGAAAGGCTATTTGCCATCTGAAAAAAACCCGGGCGAATTTCATGGAATTTCTCGCTTCAATGTGGAAACTGGCAATCCGGAAATTTCCGGAAAGGATACCTATTCCGATATTTTCGGGAAAGAATTGGTTCGCCTTGCAAAGAAAGATGCTTCAATTTGTGCGATTACCGCAGCCATGGAACACGGAACCGGGCTGCAATATTTTTCCAGAGCCTATCCGCAGCGGTATTATGATGTCGGCATTGCAGAACAGCATGCGGTTACGTTTGCAGCTGCATTGGCATCGCAGGGAAAGTTACCTGTTTTTGCAGTGTATTCTTCTTTCTTGCAGCGTGCTTATGACCAGTTGCTGCATGATGTTGCGATTGGAAAGCTCCACGTTGTCTTAGGCATTGACCGAGCTGGCGTAGTCGGAGAAGACGGGGAAACGCATCATGGATTATTTGATGTATCGTTTCTAACTTCCATTCCGGGCACAACCATTTACGCACCAGCCTGTTATGATGAATTGACACTCTGTTTACGGCAGGCAATGTATCAGGATACCGGCTTGGCTTGTGTCCGCTATCCACGAGGGGCAGATAATACTATATTTGATAAAAGTGCGTTGAATACTGCTTATACCCATACCGCAGGATGTCGAACAGATACGCTGCTGATTGGCTACGGCAGAACATATGATTTGTTATATCGTGCAAAGCAAGCAGCTGAAAAAGAGGGATTTTCTTGTGATTTGCTGAAGCTGACGCAGATTTTTCCGTTGCCAGAATTAGTACCCTCTATTTGTCGCTCTTATCAGCGAATTCTGTTCTTTGAAGAGGCCTACTATTATGGCGGCATTTCCCAGCTGTTGGGAGATTTACTGTTAGAAATGGGATATACGGGCAGTTATCAGCGGATTGCTCCAAAACAGTTCATTCCACAGGCATCCATTGCCGCACAGCTGGATGAAATCGGCTTGTCAGAAGCTGCTATGCTGAAAAAAATCCGGCAGACAGTGGAACAGAAAGAGAAGGAGCAGTCTGTATGACACGGTTGGATGTATTATTGTTGCAGCGTGGTTTGGTTCGCAGTCGGCAGCGTGCAAAGAATCTGATTACCAATGGTCAAATTCAAGTAGATGGCGTTGTCTGTACCAAACCAGCAAAGTTGACCGAAGAAACCGCTGCTCTTACCTTGTTAGGAGAAGATTTGCGATATGTTGGCAGAGGCGGTTTAAAACTGGAATGGATTCTGGAACAGCAAAATCTTTCTCTGGAGCAGGCAACTTGTATGGATATCGGGGCTTCGACTGGCGGATTTACCGACTGTATGTTACAGCACGGAGCAAAAAAAGTCTATGCGATTGATGTTGGACATGGGCAGCTGGCGGATTCCCTGCGGCAGGATGAACGGGTTGTCTGTATGGAAGGGACGGATATTCGGACGCTGTCGCAAACTGCCATTGCAGAACCAATTGATTTTATTTCAGTGGATGTTTCGTTTATTTCTCTGGAACGGATTTTTCCGGATATTTGTCGATTTTTATCGGATACTGGTAGGGCAGTTCTGCTCATCAAACCGCAGTTTGAAGCAGGGCGTTCCGATGTTGGAAAGAATGGCATTGTTCGTTCTAAAAATGTCCATGTGCGAGTGTTGCGTACCGTTTGTATGGCACTGGAACAGCAAGGCTTACATATCCAGTATCTCTGTCCCTCGCCGATTCGGGGCGGTTCTGGCAATATCGAATATCTGGTGCAAGTACAGCGTGGCAATGTTTCGCCCGTTCCGTATGCACCGGAAGCAGTCGCAGAACAGGCATGGAGTCAAAAATAAGAGGAGGTTCTGCCATGAAAGCAGTGGTGTTCCCAAACTTAAAAAAAGAGCTTGCACTTTCCTGTGCAAGAGAAGTTTGCGATGTTTTGCAGGCTTGCAATATCACGCCCATTGCAGATCCGGAATTACGGGCACTGTTTTTTGACAAGTCTTTTGTGCAATATCAGCCGCTTTTAGAGGCAGTACAGGAAGCAGAATTTGCCATTGCAATCGGCGGAGATGGAACGATTCTTCGTTGTGCAAGTCATTTGATTCATACCAACACCAAGCTACTGGGCATCAATACAGGCAGATTGGGCTTTATGGCAGCCTTAGAGCCTAGCCAAATCCAAGAAATTGCACGGCTTCGGACGGGAGATTATCGGGTGTCCAGTCGGATGCTGCTCTGTGGGGATTTGCTGGACTTGCATGGACATGTTGTACAGCACTGCACGGCTTTGAACGATATTACAATTGCACGGCAATATGCACATGTTGTAGATTTCTCAGTATATCGCAATGATGTTTTGTTGGGCGAATATCGGGCAGATGGTGTTCTATTTAGCACACCGACTGGTTCTACCGCATATGCCTTATCTGCTGGTGGGCCAATCATTGAACCGGAATTTTCCTGTATTGAAATGACATTGATTTGTCCGCATTCGCTTTCTGCAAGACCAATTCTATTTTCACCGGAAAGCCGGCTGTGTGTATCATTGCAGGAGCAGGATGTTCGGGATGTGTATATCAGTGCAGACGGTGCACCGCCAATCTGTTTGGATGCTTATCATCGAATGGAAATTTACCGTTCCCCACATGAAATTTCTCTGATTGACTTGAGTGGAAATACATTTTTTGATTCCTTGAATCGAAAAATGATGCAGTCACTAAAAGGGGAATCTGAAAAAGAGAAGGTGACAAAATGGGAAAAAAAGAGCGACACGCCGCAATCATGGAATTGATTCAGCAAAAAGAGCTGGAAACGCAGGAAGATTTGATACAAGCTTTGTTGGAGCAGGGAATTTCTGTCACACAGGCGACCATTTCCAGAGATATTCGGGAATTGCAGTTGGTAAAACAGCATTTGGAAAACGGTGTTTGTTGTTACCGTCTGCCGGAACAGACACCCATTTCTGACCATCTTTTACGGGATGCCATTCTGCGAACCGATTATGCGGGGCAAATTGCCGTTTTACACTGTCGTTCTGGCACCGCACAGGCAATCTGTGCGGCTGTCGATGCCAAGCAAGACCATCGCATTGTGGGAACGATTGCCGGAGATGATACCATTTTTATTTTGCTGCGGTCAGAAGAACAGGCTGCCTTTTTCGCAAAACAATATGCAGTTTGGATGCAAACGGAAGAAGGGGAAACGATATGCTGAAAGAACTTTATATTGAAAATTTGGCTGTCATCGAGCAGGCAAGCATTCCGTTTTCTCAGCATTTTAATGTGTTCACCGGTGAAACGGGTGCGGGAAAATCCATTTTGATTCATGGCATCAATGCCGTTTTAGGGCAGCGAGTAACAAAGGATTTTGTCCGGACAGGCTGCAAAAAAGCAGTCATTTCTGCACAATTTACAGACTTGGGCACACCTGTCTTAGAATGTTTGGAAGCGTTGGGGTTTTCCGCTCCAGATGGAGAGTTGTTGTTGACGAGGGAAATTATGGCAGACGGCGGCAGCACAGCACGCATCAACCATCGAATTGCAACGGTTTCTGCACTGCGGGAATTGGGAGCAAGACTGATTCACATTCACGGACAGCATGACAATCAAATTTTACGGTCAGCCGACCAGCACTTGCAAATGATTGACCAGTTTGGGGAAACACTGCCCTTGCTGCAATCTTATCAAACACATTTTCGTGCTCTACAAAAGATTGCAAAACAGTTGAATGCGGCACAAAAGGCAGCGAAAGAACGGAAACAAAAGCAAGCATACCTGCAAACGCTACTGGAAGAAGTGCGTGCTCTGCAAATAGAACCGGGAGAAGAAGACCGAATTACAGAAAAAATGCAGCAGTTGCAGGCGGCAGAAGATGCAGCAATGGCAGTTCGTTCCGCTTGGCAATTATTAGAGGAGAACGAACAGAGTGCAACTGCCAGTTTAGCAGAAGCAGAACAGCAGCTACAGACTGCAACTTTTCCGGCAGCAGATCAGCCCGAACAAGAATCATGGTTGCAGCGATTGGAAGCGGTAAAAGTAGAATTGTTGGACTTATCAGAAAGTTTATTTCAAAAGATGGAACAACTTTCCGACAATGAAGCTCAGTATCAGCAATTACAGCAACGGGCAGAATTATTTCGGCAGGTTTCTAAAACATATTTGTGCACCTGCGATGAATTGCTGGAACGTGCAAACGATGCAGAATTACAGCTGGAACAGATACAACACGATGCGGTTGCAATCAAAACATTATTAGAAGAAAAAAATCACTTACTAGAAGTGGTTTCTACAGAAGCAAAACAGCTTTCTCAGCAGCGTGCAGCAGCGGCAAGACGGTTTACAGATGCGGTCATGGAGCAGTTGACCTTTTTGAATATGCCAGATGTTGTTTTGCAGGTTGCTCATACGACCGGAAAGCTGACCATTCAGGGAATGGATAGCATGGAACTATTGATTTCTGCCAACAAGGGCGAAGCACCAAAGCCGCTTGCAAAAATTGCATCTGGTGGGGAACTATCTCGAATTATGCTGGCGTTAAAATGTGTCATTGCAGACAGAGATCAGATTCCGACCTTGATTTTTGATGAAATTGATACGGGTGTCAGCGGAAAGGCTGCCCAGAAAATTGGATTCAAACTAAAAGAAGTCGGAAAAAATAGACAGGTTCTCTGCGTAACGCATTTGTCACAGATTGCAGTGATGGCAAATCATCATCTTTTGATTGAAAAAAAAGTGGAAGGAGAACGAACCAGTACCCATGTAACGCCATTAGATTTAGAAGGACGGGTGCAGGAAATCGCTCGAATTATGGCTGGAGATTCTCCCAGCAAGTTGATGCTGCAAAGTGCAAGAGAAGCTTTACAACAAGCACAGGAAGCAGAATAAATGCTTAATAGGAATTATTATCAAAAACGACATAAAAACTACTTTTAAAATTCTCATAGATTGTGTATCATAAAGACAGGCGAAACGTCATAGAATAAGGTGTGTGATGGTATGAGTGTTCGGCTCAATCCGGATGCAGATTTGGTTGCTGCAATTCGGGAAGGATTGCGAAAGAAGGGCGGTTATTGTCCTTGTCGCTTAGAACGGACAGAAGCATATAAATGCATGTGCGAAGAATTCCGGAAACAAATTGCAGATCCGGAATTTGAAGGATATTGTCATTGTATGCTGTATTATAAAAGCAATGATGCAGAAACAGGAAAGGATGATAAAAATGGCAGTCACAACAGTAACAAAGGATAATTTTGAAGCAGTGGTTTTGCAAGCAGAAAAACCAGTTCTGATTGATTTCTATGCAACTTGGTGCGGCCCTTGCATGAGACTGCTTCCGAAAATGGAAGAATTGGCTGAAAAGTATAAGGGAAAAGTCATGTTTTATAAAGTGAATGCGGATAAAGAGAAAGACTTGTGCAAACATTTCGGAGTACAGGCGCTGCCGACTCTTTTCTTTATTCCGGTAGGCGGCAAACCTATCGTCGAAGTCGGAGCTACTCCGGAGAAGTACGTGCAAATCATTGAGGAACAGCTTCTCAAATAATAGCAATGGAGAAAGAGGTATTGATGCCAGCCACCATTGCCTATGTATTCAGCTTCAAAACGGAAACAGGGTATTGACTTTTCCTTTTTTATTTTGTATATTTGCAGAAACGAATCAGAAACAACAGGTATGAAACATACAAAAATAAAGACATAAATCATCAGATTGCATACACGCAAGTGTACTGTAAGAACTAACAATGGGGTGAAGTCTGCAAGGATTTCGCCCCATTTTGTTTAAATTCTTCACCCATTTTTCAAGAGTTCAGCCAATAATCGTTTATAATAAACTTAAGACCCGTTTATAATAAACGTTCTCACTTTTTATTATAAACACAAGGTCTGTTCTTTAAACAACTTGTATAAGAAAGAGAAACAAGATCCATTCTTTTATACGCATAAAGCAATAGGCACAAATAATTTTGTACAAACAGAAATTACAAATTTGTCGTGTCAAATCTATTTATAACTTAACACACATTTTAGGATCATGAAGGAAAGTATTTCTCTTCTTCTTTTATCTTTATCAATGGT
>OOBV01001033.1_pt1 | contig 21267 bp, 20 predicted proteins | sample 1671731 | NCBI WGS metagenome assembly OOBV01 (sample SAMN06348186, study PRJEB24527) | human gut metagenome | biome: human gut; feature: ankylosing spondylitis patient; material: feces | host: Homo sapiens | place: China | collected 2015-10
TCCAGAAAGCCTACGAGAGCGCAGAGGGTCAGGCAGAGTTTGAGAAGTGGAAAGCAGAACAATCCGATTCTCAAACCGATAAGCACAACGAAAAATAATTGAACAAAGTTATACCCCGGCAGTCCAGAACGAGCTGTCGGGGTTAGTAATTATATTGGCTGATATCTGGCTGCGAGCGGCAAAATCACAGAAAAACGACCACTCCAAACGCACCGGGAACGTAAAATAGTTCGTCTGTGCAGCGGGCAGCGTCACCAGACTTAAATCCCCCGAATGGCTTTATAAAGCCGTTCGGGGGATTCACTATTTCCAGAAAAGTTCATTTGATCATTGTTTGATCATTATTTTACGAGGCTTGGAACGGTTTTCTTTCAGCTTGTGCGCTTCGTCCGCAATAACCAAGTCGGGGTTGTATGCCATCAGTTCCTTTTCGAGCCTCCACGCACTTTCATAATTCACAACCACAATCTGCAAGCCCTCGTCCGGCAGTTTGGCTAGCCGCTCTTTCTTCTTTGCTGATGTACCTTTCAAAATGGTGAGCGAATATGGGAAGTCGGCGAACTTCTCGAATTCCTCTTCCCATACACCGAGGATGGAAAGGGGCGCGACCACCAGCACACGATTTATGTCGCCCGTAATATCAATCTCTGCTGTATAGGTGAGCTTGTTGCGGAGAGAAATACCAGTGCCGACGGTAAAGCCGTTTTTGATTTTCTCAAGCGAGAGCTGAAATCCGCAGGATGTGCCGATAGGCTTGCGCTGTTCGCCACCCACCTCTGCCATAAACCTGCTTCCGCAAAACTGGCGTGAGTCACATCTTCCCTAAACCGCATAAATATGCTATAATAGAATCGAAAAAAGTGCTGAAAAAACAGCACCTGAAAGGTGAAGAGAAATGCGGAAAATCGAAATAGTAGCAAGCGATGAAAGGCTAATCACACCCAGCGGGTTGTCCCTGGTAGGACAGGTTCTCGGAAAATCAGATATGATCAGAGAAGCCAACAGAATGCGAACCGAAAAACGTTCCCAGCCACAGATCGGGACTGGAGATATTCTGCTCACAATGATTGGACTTCTGACACTCGGAAAATCAGATTTTGAAAACGTCAACGAATTTCAAACCGATGAGGAATTTTACACTCTATCCCTCGGACTCAGAAGCGGTATACCTAGTGAATCTTGCAAAAAGCTGTCGGGGATTTTGTTTCTGTCCTCAATTCTCTTTTTCAGAGAACCCTCCGAATAATCAGCACCAAGATATTTCAGACGAAACGGTCTTATAGCATAGCCTGTACGGTTTCATCATGAAGTTCGGGAGAAAGCCCGTATTTATTCGTGTCAATGCTGACAAAGCCTGTCTTGCTGACTCTGAGCGATTCATAGTTGAATACGTTGTAGGGTACTTCGGGGAGCATTAGCAGCTTCGGCTTTTCATCTTCCCAAAGACTCTGTATCGTAACACCACGCTGGTAATGCGGGCGTTCAGCGTCATTTTCACACCAGTCAAACAGGTGGCTGTTGAACTCTTCAAAGCTAATGATCGTGGGGATCGGAACGAGGGCGTTGCGTCTGATGTAGCCGACCTTGTTCTCAACATTGCCTTTCTCATTGCCTGATGCAGGATTGCAGAAATCAGCCTGAAAGCGGTAATGCAGCATAAACCTTGCAAAGCCATCGGTGAGCTTTCTCTCGGTACCTTCAAGCACCTGAGCAACAGCCGTAGACATCCTGTTTTAGGGGCTGACTTTTCTTGGCAGGTTTTCCAAAAAGAATAAGATGATTGCAAAACTGAAAAGAAAATTTTTTCTTTCAGATATGAAATACCGCTTGATATATACCGATGATTGTGGTAGCATAGTGTAAAGGGCGACTATCGTGGGCGGTAATGAGATTATACCATTCCACAATTAGCCTGTCAAGTTGTTTGTGGTAAAATGTTTGGACTTCCACAAATATAGTCTTTTTGATAACGATATGAGGAGGTTTACTATGCTTGAACAAGCAAAAAACACCTGCGAACAGGTGTTTGGAAAAAGATTGAGAGAACTCCGCAAGGAGAACGGCTACACGATTGAGCAGTTCGCAGATATGGTCGGTATATCCAAAAGCACACTCGGCTACTACGAGAACGACAAGCGTATGCCGGATATTGAGATCCTTGCGAGGATTGCAAATGTGCTGAATGTGAACGCAGACTACCTTATCGGCAGGACGAACACAACCGCTCAAAAGGGTAAGATGAAAACCGTGTGCGAGTTTACGGGGGTGTCAAATCAGGCGGCGGAATACTTGTCAAAGCTTGTGGATAACAAGAGATATGAGGAGCTGACGATTATCAACCACCTGTTTGCCGAATTAGGTGAGGATAGTGTTTTTGAGAACTACCTGCACCACAGGATAAACGAAACCGCTTCCAGCGTTCTTGGCACGCTAATCATTTATTTTGAGAAAAGAGCCTGTTGGGAAATCGATTGGGACGAGGGCGAGAGAGTTCAGCAGATGAAAGAAAACAGCGTTATGAAAAACGCTTATGTTCATTATCCCTTTGAGCAAGTGACTACCGCCATAAAGAACAGCTCTGAGGTTTACTCGGAGGAAAATGCGCCGTGGAAGTGAGCGTTTTGCTCTATCAAAATTAAATCGTCTCATCTACAAACAGCAGCAATTTCAACATAAGAATATGTCTGCCACACATTACTATGCGGCAGACATTTTTTATAGTACAGTTTTCTTAAGGCTGTCCTCCGGCACAGGGGAATAGCCGTCATCATAATAAAGCTCATACTGGCAGCCATCAAAGCCGATTAGCTTCAGTGTTGACAAATCAACCTCAGATGTATTTTTCACAGGCTTTCCGAATGGTATCGCCCTATCCTTTCTGATAAAGAACACAAGCTCGTCAAGGTCAGCGGAAACATAATGATGACCCTTTGAGAGTGTTTCCGTTATGACATTTTCGCAGGACTTCATACTCACCTTTATCATTTCCTCGGGCAGATAAACATAGCGTCCCTGTGCATTCTGCTTATAAACGGGCGCAATCATGATTTCATTACCGAGAAGAAGTTGGTCGTCAACCTGCTTTGCCATATCGTCCTCCGGAAAGTCAAAGGACAGGGGCTTGAACATCATTTCCTCATTCAGCGCCGCCTTGAGGTATTCGCTGTAAAGATAGGGAATAAGGCAGTAGCGTATTTTTATCATTTCTGCGGCAGCATTAACATTATCAAAGCGGTAAAGCTCCTGAAATCGCGTGCCGTCTGCGGAGTGATTTCTAAAAAGGGGCGTAAACAGGGAGTATTGGAGCCAGCGCAGCATTAAATCCTCGGTTGTGTCACAGCCAAAGCCGCCCGTATCGCAGCCTGTAAAAAGAAAACCGCACATATTAAGGGCAGGAAGCTGCTGCATAGACTGGAGAATATGTGACCACCACGACTTGTTGTCGCCCTGCCATATTCCACCGTAGCGGTGCGCCCCGATATAGGACGAACGGGAAAAGAACAGCGTGCGCTTTTCAGGACAGATTTCCTGTAATGCTTCAAAGGCGGAACGCGTCATATTCATTCCGTAAAGGTTGTGGACATCGCTGTGCTTTACCCTCTGACCGTTCACGTTATGATAGAATTTGTCGTAATCGCCCTTGTTTCCGTTAAGACCTGCAACCATTCCCGTGAATGTGAAATACTCGTTTATGCCCATATTCCCGGAGGTGAGCTTTTCTATCTCCTTGCAGGTATCGGCGAGCCTGTCCTCGGTATAGAAAATCGCAGGCTCGTTCATATCATTCCAGAAGCCCTCTATTCCAAGCTTTGTGAGAACAGCGTACTTATTGCCGAACCATTTTCTTGCTTCAGGATTGAGGAAGTCGGGGAAGTGGACTCTGCCCGGCCATACCGCACCTACAAAATCTCCACCCTCGGCGTTTTTGCAGAAGTAGTTGTTCTTTACGCCCTCCTCGTAAACGTCGTAGCCCTCCTCAATCTTAACTCCCGCGTCGATTATCGGAACAAGATGAATACCTTGCTCCTTCATATCGGCGGCAAGCTTTTTAAGGTCGGGGAAACGCTCTTTGTCCACGGTAAAATCCTTGTAGCGTTCCATATAGTCAATATCAAGATATATGCTGTCAAGGGGTATGCCAGCAGCTTTGTACCGCTCTGCTACTTCCCGTATATCCTGCTCGTTTTTGTAGCCCCAACGGCTCTGACCGTAACCGAAAGCCCAGAACGGCGGAATATAGCTTCTGCCGATAAGCTGTCTGAACTGCTTTACAATGTCCTTTTCGTTTTCGCCCGTGATGATATAAACGATAAGGTCGCTAGTTTTTGGGGTTATCTTCATCTCGCTTCTTTTTGTGTAGCCTATGTCGAATTCAATTTCTCCTGCATAGTCGAAGAATGCGCCGAAGGTCTGCTTTCCGCTCACGATTATGAAGTTGTGGGAGCCGTAAAGAGAACGGGTATCCTCGTGATGATTAGGATTGTCGTAGTTCCAATTCTTGTACTGCCAGCCACGCTTATTTATACCTCTTATCTGCTCGCCTAAGCCGTAAACAATATCATCTTCGGAAAAAGTATAGCTGAAAGAACAGTTATCATCTGTTTCGAAAAACTGCAGCTTGTCCCCCGAAGCCTCAATGTCTTTAACAACCGCTTCTGTTGGGAATGGAGTTCCGTAAATATATTTTCTTATCATAGTGGCGTTACCTCCTGAAATATAGGTTGAATTTATTCTCTCTATATGATATAATACTATAAAAACGAGCAATAATCAAGTAATATTCTACTGAAAACCGATACTATCCTATTTATTGAGGTGGCTTTATGAACAAGATAAGCTCTAAAGAAAACCGCGTACACAGCTCGGGGGCAAAGCCATACAGCTACTACGAATGCAGTATTCCGGACGGCTTCGCCTGCGTTCCCATGCACTGGCACAGCGAATTTGAGCTGAACTATATCCGTGAAGGCTCGGCAGAGTTTATCTGCGGCGAAGAAAAGTTCAACTCCTCAAAGGGCGACATAGTCATCACTCAGCCGAATATTCTGCACTCGATTTACCCTCATGAAAACACACGGCAGGTATATGACACCCTTGTTTTCAGCAGCGAGCTTTTCGGCGGCTCGGAGCAGGACAGGTATTTCGCGGAGTGTATCCGTCCCATGATTAACGGCAGTATGCGGCTTCCGATACGAATTACGTCCGGTCACCACTATTACGCAGAGCTTTCTCTGTTGGCAGAAAACATATTTTCCTGCGCACGCGGTGATTCTCCGCAGTTGGATATGCTTTTACGAAGCGAGATAATGCGGTTTTTCTGGCTGCTCGAAACAGAAGCGAAAGCTGCGATTGTTCATACAGACAGCGTTATTCGCCCCGCACTGGAATATATAGCAGAGCATTACTCCGAGTGCATAACGATAAGCCGCCTTGCCGCCGCCGTTCATCTCAGCGAAAGCTATTTTATGAATAGGTTCAAAGAATATGTAGGGTTAAGTGCAATCGAGTATATTTCACATTTCAGGATAGAAAAAGCCTGCAAGGAGCTTGCAGGCACAAAAAAGAGCGTAATGGAAATCGCTTTTGAGTGCGGATTTTCTAATCTCTCAAACTTTAATCGGCAGTTCAGGCGGATAGCGGGCTGTTCGCCGACCGAATACCGTAAAAGGCAGGCAATCAGCCGTTAATAATGCGGTCTATCTCTGCTTTTTCGGGCATTACCTTTAGTGCGCCCCGTCTGCTGATAATAATAGAAGCCGCAGCGTTTGCAAAGTCAAGCAGTTCGGTAAGCTGTGTTTCGTTAAGTTCAATACCATTATCGCAGATATAGCTTAGTGCACAGCCCATAAATGTATCTCCTGCGCCCGTTGTGTCAAGAATATGGGGATTATCATATGCTGGTGCTGATACCGAAATATCCTTGCAGTATGCTCTGCTTCCGTTTCTGCCCATAGTTGCAAGGATGAGGGAAATATTATAGTCCCTGCGTATCTTTTCAACACCCTTGTCAATATCATTTTCACCCGTAAAGAATTCTATCTCGTTGTCGGATATTTTAAGGATATCACATTCCGAAATGCCGTATTTTATAGCCGCTTTCGCGTCCTCAAGGCTCTCCCACAGCGGCTCGCGGAGATTCGGGTCAAAGGATATAAGCGCGCCGTTTTCCTTTGCGGTATTTATCGCACAAACGGTAGCAGCCCGGTTGCTGTCGTGGGTCATTGACAGCGTTCCAAAATGGAATATCTTCGCATTTCTGATAATATCGCTGTTCACCTCGGAAGCCGTCAGCGCCATATCCGCTCCGGGGTTTCTGTAAAAGCTGAAATCTCTGTCGTCGTCGGGCTTTTTATGCACGAAGGCGAGAGTAGTGTGAACATTTTCATCGAAAACAAGACCCTCTGCGCCGATGCCGCAGTCTGTTATCGTTTCGGCAAGCATTTCCCCTAAGCTGTCCTTTCCGACCTTACCTATAAACGCGGTTTTCCTGCCCAGCTTTGACAGCATTGCAAGCACATTACAGGGTGCACCACCGGGGTTAGCTTCAAGCAGGGGGTTGCCCTGTTCGCTTACGCCGTTTTCGGTAAAGTCAATCAGCAGCTCGCCCAGAGCGACAACATCATATTTTTTCATACTTATCCTCCGTTTGTAACAGTGTGCAAAAATCTGTCAAAAGCCTGTCTTCCCGATTCATTTCTCTTGAATACTCCTGCGTCAAGCAAAACCTGCTCAAACACCTTGCCCACCTCAGCGCGAACGATGTCCGAGATGTTTCCTTTCGTAATATCGGGATTTCTAAGCGCTATTTCCTTTGCCCATTCCGCGTGGCTTGCGGTTAGAGGGTTATTGTTAAGGTCTTTTCCCGACAGAAGTGCCTCTTCAACGGCGTTCAGTTCTTCTGCAAGACGCGAGGGCAGAACCGCAAGTCCCATGACCTCGATAAGACCGATGTTTTCCTTTTTAATGTGGTGCAGCGAGGGATTGGGGTGAAACAGTCCCAGTGGACGTTCCTCGGTTGTACGATTGTTCCTTAAAACAAGGTCACATTCATAGAGGCTGCCGTTTATTCGTGCAATTGGCGTTATTGTATTATGAGGAACTCCGTTTGTTTGCGCCAGTATATCAGCGCTTTCATCGCTATAGCTGCGCCATTTGTCAAGAATATAGCTGCACGCTGCCGAAAGGGTGCTTCTGTTTTCGGATTTCAGACGGATAACAGACATTGGCCATTTTACAATTCCCGCCTGTACGCTTGAAAACTGATGTATGCAGAAATCCTTTTCAATCTGCGCCTTTTCCATTGCAAAGGTGTATCTTCCGCCCTGAAAATGCTCGTGGCTTAAAATCGAGCCGCCGACTATCGGCAAATCCGCGTTTGAGCCAAAGAAATAGTGCGGCAGATAGTCCACGATGTCGAACAGTTTTTCAAACACCACGCTGTCAATTTTCATCGCAGTATGTTTTTCGTTGAACACAATGCAATGCTCGTTATAATAGCCGTAGGGAGAGTATTGAAGCTGCCATTTTTCACCCAAAACAGTAATAGGCACGGGGCGAAGATTTTGTCTTGCAGGATGATTTATGTTACCGGCAAAGCCTGCGTTTTCGGGGCAGAGCTGGCATTTCGGATAAGCCGCCGCCTGCATCGCTTTTGCCGCCGCAATATCCCTCGGGTCTTTTTCGGGCTTGGAACGGTTTATCGTAATATCCAGTGTGCCGTAATCGGATTCGTAAGTCCACTTCAAGTCCTTTTCAATTCTGCCTTTGCGGACATAGTTCAGCTTTTGGCTGAAATCATAATACCGGTCTGTTGCGTATTCGGGCGATTTTTCATAATTCCGGTGAAATTCGGTTGTTACCTCTCTCGGCATCGGCGTGAGAATGCCCATAAGCTTTGTGTCGAACAAATCGCGAAAAGCGGTTGTATCGGGGATAATTTTCTGTTCGCAGGCATAATCCAACAGAGGAGAAAGGATATCGTCTATTTCTTCATTTCCGCACTCTGTCTGTGTTTCTTGCCAGTCGGTCAGCTGAAATACCTCCATAAGCTGATTGCGAATGACATAAATATCCTCCTGTGCTATCAGCTCATTTTTCAAAGCGTAGCTTATCAGCCGCTGAATATCATCATAAATCATAAGCAGGCTCCTTATTCGTCATATCCGTTCGGGTGATTTTTGTGCCAGTTCCATGCGCTTGCGATTATTTCTTCAAGACTGTCATGTGTGGGATTCCAACCGAGAATTTCACGCGCCTTTTTGCTTGAAGCGACAAGTCGTGCAGGGTCGCCGGCGCGCCGTTCGGTTTCTATCGCCAGAATAGAATGTCCGGTTACTTTTCTTGCCGTTTCGATTACTTCTCTCACAGAATAGCCAACGCCGTTTCCAAGATTGAAAATATCGCTTTCGCCGCCGTTCATCAGATATTGAACTGCAAGTATATGCGCCTGAGCTAAATCTGTAACGTGAATATAGTCGCGGATACAAGTTCCGTCTGGAGTATCATAATCTGCCCCGTAAATAGAAATTGCCTCTCGCTTGCCATTAGGCACCTGCAAAATCAGCGGGATCAGATGACTTTCGGGATCATGCGCTTCTCCGATTGTCCCGCTTTCGTCCGCGCCACAAGCGTTGAAATACCGCAGGGAAACATAGCGCAGTCCGTGAGCGTTCGCCGTCCACTTGAACATCTTCTCCATAGCCAGCTTGGTTTCGCCGTATGGATTTGTCGGACAAGTTCTGTCGGTTTCAAGAATCGGAATGTTTTCAGGCTCGCCGTAGGTCGCGGCAGTGGAAGAAAAGACGATTTTATCAATTCCGTGGCGCACCATTGCTTCAAGCAGAACCTTTGTGCCGCAAAGGTTGTTGTCATAATATTTCAGCGGATTGGTAACGCTTTCTCCTACCAGAGAAAATGCCGCGAAATGAATAACCGCGTCTATTTGCTCCGAGCTGAACAGTTTATCCAGAAATTCAGCGTTACGGATATCGCCTTCATAAAACTTAGCTGCTTTCGGAACTGCGCTTCGGAAACCTGTTACAAGGTTATCGGCAACAATTACCTCGTGCCCCGCTTTTACAAGCTCCAGCGCGGTATGAGAGCCAATATAGCCCGCGCCGCCCAATACCAAAATATTCATTATAATCCCTCCGTTATTTCAATACCGCCAACCGGACGAATCTTCAGCACATAACAGCTTCCGTTACCGAAAATCCGGTTCATTTCACTTACATATTCGTTCATCTTATCGGTTGGTACAAACGCCTGAATTGTTCCCGCGAAACCGCCGCCGTGGACGCGTACAGCTCCCTTTTCTCCGAGAATCCTTTTGCTTAACATAATGCCGATTGAAAGCGATTGCTCGGTCGGCTGTGAACAGGAATACAGATTTTGCAGAAGAGTTGCTGATGACTCTCCCGACTGTTTGACAAGTTCAAGGAAATAATCCATATTTTCGTCCGAAAGAGCATTTGCTTCCTGTACTGCGCGTTTGTTTTCAGCAAAGAAGTGTGCGGCTCGCAAAACGGCACGGTCGGAGCATTTTTCTCTAAGCTGCGGAATTGCGGCGTAGAAGTCGTTTTCGTTTACATCTCTCAAAAACGCCTTTCCAAACTGCGCCGCAACGCCCTCCATTTCAGTACGAATGGCGACATAATCATCTGTCAAGTCAGCGTGACTTCCCTTGGTGTCGGTAACGCAAAGGCAATACCCCGCATTTTCAAAGTCAAACGGGAAGCTCTGTATTTTCGGGTTTCCGGTGTCATGGAAATCAATGGAAACAAGACCACCCACGGAGCTTACCATTTGGTCCATAAGACCGCTCTTTTTTCCGAAATACTCGTTTTCCGCATACTGCCCAATTTTTGCTATCTCGACAGCACCCGCTTTTTCGTTGTTGTAGTGGCGGTCAATAATTGTACCTATCAACACCTCAAAAGCAGCAGATGATGATAGTCCGCTTCCGCTTAAAACATCAGAAGTTGTATAAGCGTCAAAACCGCGCACCTCAATACCCATTTCGCAGAATCTTGATACGATTCCACGAATAAGTGCAGATGAATCTCCTTTCTCATTCTCCTGTGCCGAAAGGTTGCTAAGGTTAACATTGTTCGGAGAATGACCTTCGGATTGTAAACGGATTACTCCCGTATTATTAAAGGATACGACAGCGATTATATCAAGATTTACCGCCGCTGCAAGTACGCAGCCGTGCTGGTGGTCGGTGTGGTTTCCGCCTATTTCGGTGCGTCCCGGTGCTGAAAAGACGGATATTTCCTCGCAGTCGGGATAACACTCACGGAATCTGTCAACTGCGTCGGAATATCGCTGCTTCTGTCGTGAAATAGTCTGCTCGCAGCTTCCGTAAAGCGTTTTCAATATTTCATCAAAAGCGCCCCTACTTAGCTGCTCCTTGAATTTACGATAGTCCATAAGGCGTCCTCCCGTTATATTTCGGCGGTGAAATGCAATTCAATCGGCGCATAATCTCCCCAAGTTTTCGGCAGCAGTACGCCGCCGCTCATCAGAGCACTTCCCGTATAGCATTCGCCGCTTTCCAAAAGGCTGTATTTCGCTTCGGGAATAAGTCCCCGCAGTCTGAGTCGATATTGCAGGCTGTTTGGCTCTGTGCGGAAAACAACACCTCCGACAAGCGCTTCTCTCCTATCCTCCGAAACAAATTCCCACGCAGCGAGTTTATCTGTAATCGGATTGCTGAGGCGGTAATATAATCCGTTGTGGATAAGCGAACCGTCCTTCTTAAAGCGAACAATCTGATTTTTTACCTGCTCTTTTTCGCTGTCGGACAGCGTATTAAGGTCAAGCTCGTAGCCGAAGCTGCCTGCCATAGCGGTAATCGCTCTCGTTTCAAGAGGAGTTATTCTTCCCGTCTGATGATTCGGAACAGCGGAAACGTGTGAGCCAACTGCTGAAATCGGATAGAAAAATGAAGTTCCGTACTGAATTGTCGTTCTTTCAACAGCGTCCGTGTCATCGCTGCACCATATCTGCGGACAGTAGTAAAGCATTCCTGCGTCAAATCGACCACCGCCGCCGCTGCAGCCCTCAAAAAGCACATCGGGGAAATCGTGGGTGAGCCTTTCAAGAAGCTCATACAGCCCGAGGACGTACCTGTGGGGCATTTCGCCCATATTTCCACTTTCAAGGCAGGCAGAATACCAGTCGCAGATACTGCGGTTCATATCCCACTTGATATAGGAGATGTCAGCGCTTTTCAGAATACCGGAAATTGAGTCGTAAAGATACTCGCGCACATCTGCTCTTGTCATATCAAGGAGCAGCTGAAATCTGCTGCGGTTAGGCTTTCTTCCGGGGATTTGTACTGCCCATTCGGGGTAGGTGCGATACAGATTGCTGTCCTCCGAAACCATTTCAGGCTCGAACCATAAGCCGAATTTCATTCCGAGAGCATTGATTTTTTCGGCAAGACTTCCCAGACCGCCTTTCAGCTTATCCGTGTTGACAAACCAGTCACCAAGCCCGGAGCAGTCATCGTTTCTCTTACCGAACCAACCGTCGTCAAGCACCAGCATATCCACGCCAAGCTGCGCCGCCTGCGCTGCAATTTTCAGTATTTTATCCTCGTCAAAATCAAAATAGGTAGCTTCCCAGTTGTTGATAAGAACAGGGCGCTCAGCAAACTGATACTTTCCTCGGCAGATATGCTCGCGCACAGTCTTGTGGAAATTGTGGGAAAGCTGTTCAAAGCCGTTTTTGCTGAACGTCATTACCGCTTCGGGTGTGCAGAATTTCTCTCCCGATTTTAGTTCCCAGCGGAAAAGTTCGGGATTAATGCCCATAACAAAGCGGGTTTGGTCAAGTTGGTCGTACTCTATCTTTGCTGAGAAGCTGCCGCTATACATCAGCATTGCGCCGATACAATTACCCTGTGTTTCGGTGCATTCCTTATTGCACAGAATGACCGCAGGGTTCTGCTGGTGGCTTGAAGTACCTCTGCGCGAGGAGCTTTCCTGTATTCCGTGTGAGAGGGGCAGCCGCTCGGTTATTCTCTCCATTGTGTGTCTGCCGTGGAAATGTATCCACTCATTATAATCTCTCGGCAGGTCAAGGCAAAGGCTTGCAGCATTTGTGAGGAAAACGCTGCTTTCTCCCTTATTTTCTAAAACTGCGCTTCGGGTTATAATATCAAGCTTCGGAAGCACTCCGTATTTCAAAGTTACGGTAATATCGGAAGCAGTATCCTTCAGATATATTTCAAGAGTCTGCGCTTCATCACTTCCTGCATAAACAGCAGGAAGTCCTTCTATCGAATACTTTCCCTCGGAAATTTTATAACCCTCGTATCTTAAATCAAGAGCAGCGCTGCCGTTTGAATGAACTACGGAAACGGCATTTATCCTGTAATCTCCGATACCTGCACAGGAATATTCACGCGGCAGGGTATCAAGAGAATAGCTGCGGCGGTTTTCCGCTTCATAGATATTCCCCGAAAAGCCAACATCGGGATATTCGCACAGATAATCCATACTCATGCCCACTTTTTCGCCGTACCACAAATGATGAAGTACGCCGTATTCATCAGCCATAAGCTGATATTCCGAATTGTCGGTTTCTATGATAAAAAGCCTTGATTTTTCATTTATGTTAATAGGCATTTGCTACACCTCTCACTTTATCTCAAAATTATAGGTACTAAGGTTGGCGTCAAGCGTGATTGAGTATTCACCGCAGGTTCTTGTTATAAAAAGTCTGTCGCCCTTTGTATCTACCGAAATGCTGCCCTCAAGCCCGAAAGCAGGGTGGGAGTTACGAAGCTCCATAAGCTCTTTCAGCTTCCGCACAACCGGTCTTGACTGCTCGGCTTCAACGTCCTCGGCGGTGTAGTAATGACGGTTGATGTCCCGTCCGTTTTTGGTACGCTCCATAAGTTCAATATCGTTCGAGCCTGCAAGCATTCCCACATAATACACCTGCGGTATTCCCGGTGCAAAGAACTGTATCGCTCTTGCAAGCAGATATGCGCTGTCGTTGTCGCCGAGCGCCGAATAATAGGTTGTGTTCACCTGATAAATGTCAAGATTATTATACGCCTCGGAGCTGTATATCATCTTCACGTTTGCGCCCTTTGAGTACATCTGCTCCTTAACCTTTTCTATTTCTGCGTCAGGGAGCAGATCTTTCACGTCCACAATGCCTATGCCGTCATGTGTGTCAAGTGTGGTGAACTGCTTCATTGGGCATTTCAGCAGCCAGTTTTTCAGATACTCACCGGTATGATTGTACAGCGCGTGGAGCGTCAGTACCGGCAGCGCAAAGTCGTATATCCAGAAGCCCTTATCCGCTATCTTCATGGGGATAGTGTAATGCTCGTGTATCTCGGGAAGTATTTCTGCGCCACCCTCGGAAGCTATTTTTTCAATATCATAAAGCAGCTCCCATATATCCGGCTCGATGAAAAAGCAGCTTGTTCCCGGCTTTTTTACCGCATAGGCGAATGCGTCAAGCCTTATCACCGAAGCCCCTCTGCGGCACATCTCACGGATAGTATCTGCTATGAATTTCTTGGTTATGTCCTTTGTTATATCAAGGTCTATCTGCTCCTCGCAGAAGGTACACCACACCTTTTCAGTAGAGCCGTCCGCAAATTTCGCTTCGATATAGGGCGCACGGGGCTTGCGCTTGTAGATGATGTCGGTTTCCTCGGGGGTAGGCTCGCCGTTTTCCCAGAAATCCTTGTAGCGGATAAACATATCCTTGTACTCGGACTTGTCCTTTTTTGCAAGGAAATCCTTGAAATACTCCGAGCTTGCCGAGATGTGATTTACCATGAAATCAAACATAAGGTAGTATTCTTTGCCCAGCTCCTCGATGTCGTCGAACGTGCCGAAGCTCTCGTCAACAACGTCATATCTCATCGGAGCAAAACCTCTGTCTGCGGAGGAGGGGAAGAACGGCAGGATATGAACTCCGCCGACCGCCTTTTTGTAGTGCTTGTCGAGTACGCCGTGAAGCTCGCGGACATTTTTGCCCATACTGTCGGCGTAGGTTATAAGCATTATTTTATTCTGTATTTTCATATAGATTTCCTTTCTCTTAGTGCTTTCCCCCGCCGTGCTGCGGCAGGGGAAAGTGTATATCAATCAACCCTTGACTGCTCCGTTTGCAACGCCGCCGATAATCTGCTTCTGACAGAAAATATAGAGTATAAGGATAGGCAGCAGCGCCAGCAGATAAGAAGCAAAGGCAAGGTTGTAATTTGTGCCGAACTGTGTCTGGAAATTAAGCTGTGCAAGGGGCAGGGTCGTATTTTCGGAGCCTGACATTATAACGAGAGGTGTCATAACATCATTCCACGTTCCGAGGGCGGTGAGAATGGCTACTGTTGCGTGCATAGGCTTCATCATCGGGAAGATTATCGTCCAGTAGGTGCGCCATGTGGAAGCGCCGTCAATGCTTGCCGCTTCTTCCATAGCCTGCGGAACGTTCTTCATATATCCGCTGTAAAGCATAACATTCATCGGCATAAAGAATACCGTGTATAGCAGAATAACTCCGAGCATATTGTCAAGACCGAGAATTGCAGTCTGCTTGACGAGCGGCATCATAAGTATCGCGAAGGGTACGAACATACCGCTGACGATATAGAAATATATCAGCTTGAAGCCTTTTTTGCGGCTCATATTTCTGCCTATTGCGTAGCCTGCCATGGAATGAATGATAATCGAGAGAACAATGGAAGCGCCTGTGATAATCACGCTGTTTCCGAGAGAATGCCAGAAATCTGTTACCCTCATGGCTTCTGCAAAGTTATCAAGGCTGAAGGTCTGTGGCAGAGCAAGCGCTCCCGCAATATCGTTAGTCATCTCCGAGGGAGATTTCAGCGCAATAATGATAGTCATATACAGCGGAAACAGTATTGCAAAACAGCCGATTATCAGTAAAACTGTGATGATTATGGAGGATACTTTATTCTTGCTGATTTTAGGCTTGCGTGAGGGCTTGTTTTCTGTTTGTGTCGCAACGGGTTCGGTTACATTTACAATCTTTTCACTCATAGCTGCTCCTCCTTTTTATTCGTAATTACCATTTGGAAAATGGATATAGCTACGATTACTATGAAGAATACCACAGCGTTCGCACTCTGGAAGCCGAACTGTCCTCCGTCCATGCCGTTTTTGTAGATGAGGTAGGAAATCGACTCTGTGCTTTGTGCAGGACCGCCCTTTGTCAACGCCATAATCTGGTCGAATACCATAAGCATATTCTTTGTGCTGAGAACAAGGTTTGTTGTAACGAAAGGCATAAGCATCGGGAGCGTGAGGTGTCTGAACTTCTGCCACGGGGTAACGCCGTCAATCATTCCTGCCTCGTAAATGTCAGCCGGAATGGTCTGAAGTCCCGAAATGTAGATGATTGTGTTCATCGCCACCGCCTGCCATACGCCTACGATAAGTACGCCTATCCAGGCAGTTTCCTCTCCGGCAAGAATACTGTTTTCGATGAAGTTTATGTGCAGTGCCGAGCCGATAGCAGGGATAATATAGGTGAAGATAAAGCTGAAAATATAGCCTACTACAAGTCCTCCAAGGACATTCGGGAGGAAATATACTCCCCTTAATGCGCTCTTAAACTTGATTTTGCTGTTAAGACCAAGAGCAAGAAGCAGGCTGATTACATTGACAAGTACCGTTCCAACGATTGCATACTTGAAAGTGAACAGGTAGGAATTTCCCACTCTTGCATCGCTGAACAGGTCTATGTAATTGCGCAGTCCCACAAACTCAAAGCTGCCGTAGCCCTTGTAATTCGTGAAGCTGTAAAACGCGCCGGTTATCAGCGGAATTGTGTTGAATGCGATAAAAAGGATAAGTGCGGGAGCTATCATCAGTATGAAGGTCATTCGTCTTGATAATACTTTTTTGTTTGTCATTGCTGCCCCTCCTCGTATTTCTTCACCCGTGCGATAAGGTCGCGGTTGTATCTCGCCCATTCCTTGTCGAAGCGTTCAAGAAACTGCTGCGCCGAGTTATCGTTCTTGTCCATAAGATAGGTCTGAATCATTGCGTCAACGCTCATTTCGCTGGGATAATGGTGGTCGTGGTAGTCTGACATTCTTCCGTCCTTAATGTACTGCTCCATTCCGTCAAGGAAAGATGGCAGCGCGAAATCTCCCTGCTTGCAGGGTATTCCGCCCTGGTCATCAAGATATATCTGAACGGTTTCATCATCGAAAAGGAAACGCAGAACTTCGTAAACAGCTTCCTTATTCTTTGTGCCCTTCATTACCGAAAAATGCAGGTCTATTCCTGAATTCAGCACATTATCCTGCTCGTTCTCGTTTGCAGGGAATGTGAAGGAATCGATGTTCATATCGGGATTTACCGAGAGTATCTGAGGAACTGCGTAGCTGCCAATGGGGTACATTGCAGACTGTCCTCTCGCAAAGGCGGTGCAGGCATCATTGTAGCTGTATGCGTTGGGATTCGGTTCGGCGTAATCAAGCAGCACCTTTATCTTATCGGCTACCTCAGCGTATTCCGCCGCAAAGGTCGTCCTGCCTGCGTTTACGCTGCTGCACACATCGGAGGGAGCAAGTCCTACGGCAAGCGCATTCCACGGTGCCAAACAAGTCCATGTGTCCTTATAGCCCAAGTAAAGCGGGTCGGTGCCTGATTTCTTAATCTCCTCGCAAAGTGCGAGAAACTCGCTCCATGTTTCGGGGATTTCCCAGCCGTTCTGCTCAAACATATCCTTGTTGTAGAGTATTCCTGCCGCATTCGCCGCATAAGGCAGGGCGTAAACTCCCTCTTTGGGAAGCAGCTCAAGCTCCTTTTCGGTTTTGAGGTAAGCGGGGTTTATAGTATCTATTATCTCAATGTCTGAAATGTCCTCGAACAGGTCTGCGTCAAGGAAATTTGAGTAATTCATATCGCCGCCGATACCCACAATATCTGGATAGTCCTCTCGGATAAGGCGGGTTTTGAGGACAGTCATCGCCTCGTTGGGGGATTCGATTTTTAGCTGAATGTCGTCATGAGTTTCGTTAAACAGCTGTTCAATTTTCTCAAACGCCTTGACTGCTTCCGGCTTGTACTGGAGCATTGTGACCGTGGTCACTCCGTCTTTGCCGGCGTCGCCGGAACAGCCCGACAGGAAAACCGAAGCGGAAATTGCCGCAGCTGTTAAAAGTGATACTGCTGCTCTGCTTTTTTTCATGTTGAATTACCTCCTTTTGTGTGGGGCTTTATCTTGATATTATTATACCATGCCATTATGCAATCAGTAAATCCCATATTTGCCGTATGTTTATGCCATTTTGCTATTTTTATCAGATATATGAAAGTGAGCTTGCATTATGGTATATTTTGTGATATACTGATAATAAAGCTTTATGTAATTTCCGTGTATTCTGTTGGAGGTGCACAATGAAAGATTTGCTCTTTTCAGTATTCCCCAGCGAAAACTTTGTTGACCTCAGCCTGTTTCAATTCGGACGCGAAAAATGCTCGCCTGCCCATTCCTTTGGACCTGCCGTCAGAAATCATTATCTTTTTCACTATGTAATTTCGGGAACAGGCACACTGCTGGCGCAGGACAGCACCGGGGATACAAAGGAATATCACATAAAAAGTATGCAAGGCTTTATGATTTTGCCCGGTCAGATAACTACTTATATAGCCGATAGGAATTTGCCCTGGGAATATGTATGGATAGAATTTGACGGGCTTCGTGCAAAGGCGGTGGTTCAGGCGGCAGGATTTTCGCTTGATGAACCTGTCTATAAGGCAAAGTCAAAGGATCTGAGGGAAGAAATGATGAAAGAGATGAACTATATTGCAGAAAACGGTTCGTCTTCACCCCTGCACCTTATGGGGCATTTATATCTGTTTATAGATTATCTCGCTCGTTCTATGGAGGGAATAAAGGTTAACAACGGCAGTAAGCTTCGGGACTTTTATATCCACGAAGCCTTGGAATATATCAGCCACAATTTCCAGAATGATATTTCGGTAGAACATATAGCGGATATATGCGGTCTTAACAGGAGCTATTTCGGCAAGATATTCAAGGAAGCTGTCGGGGTAACTCCGCAGGAATTCCTTTTGAAGTATCGTATGACAAAGGCGGCGGAGCTGCTGAAACTCACACGGCTTTCAATCGGCGAAATAAGCTCTGCGGTAGGCTATGAAAATCAGCTTCATTTTTCTCGTGCATTCAAAAGCGTTTACGGAGCTTCGCCGAAGAACTGGAGAGCGGAGCAAATCTTGAATAGTTGATTATCACTTGCTAATATTACAACAATAACCGCCCATAACAGGGCGGCTTGGTCGCAGAAATATCCAATGGAATATCAAATTTATGGGTCTTATTTGGGCCTTATTGTTACAAAAAGATACGGGAATTTATGAAATTTGTGTTTTGCACCAGTTGCTGTAAACCGCATAACAGAGCCGCTTTTGGCAAGTTACCGAAAGTCGCATAATGCGAGGAGCTTGTTTCAATTCCCGTACGGGTCACCAGACTTAAATCCCCCGAATGGCTTGATAAAGCCATTCGGGGGACTTTCTATTTCCGGAAAACTTCATTTGATCATTGTTTGATCATTATTTTAAGATGCTTCGTTTTTATCGGTTGCCGAGTTGCTTTGTGGGTCGTTATCAGCGTTGTTTTCCGGGCAACCATTCGCCCCGATTTTCAGCACATTAGTAATCGCCTCCGAAACCTTAGCCTGTGAGTTCTCCAGTAGATGGCAGTAAATATTGCTAGTCGTGCTAACGGTCGAATGCCCCAGCGCACCTGACACCGTAACGATATCCACACCCTCGTTCACCAACATTGATGCGAATAAATGTCTGAAACTATGGAGTCCGTAAAACGGCAGTCCATGCTTCTCGCAGAACTCGTTGAGCCAGAAGTACGGCGTGTTGTTATTCATTGGTTCGCCGTTCCATTTTACGAACAGGCGGTCGGAATCTATCCACTTGCTGCCGAGCTGTTGTGCAAGTTCATCCTGCTCAGCCTTGAACTGCTTCAAAAGTTCTATTACGGAAGCAGGGAATTTTATCGTCCTCTGCGAACGCTTAGTTTTGGTGGTATCCGTATAGATTCCCTGTTTTGCCGTGTAGCATGAAGTCCGCCGAACGCTTATAAGATTGTTTTCAAAATCTACGTCTTTCCACTCCAGACCAAGCAACTCTCCGCGCCGAAATCCACTGAAAACTGCCAGATTGAAGAACACACGATATTTAAGCGGTTCGGATTCAAGCAGTTTCAGAAACTCGGTGACTTCTTCAATCGTATAGATCATCTTTTCCTTGGCTTCGCCTTTGGGAATCGTGACCTTTGAGCAGGGATTGTATGAAACCACGCCCATTTTGACTGCATAGCTGAAAATGTCAGAAATCAAGCTAAGGTTGTGACGTATTGTTTTGGGAGCAAGCGGCTTTCCGGTGCGCTCGTTTGCGCCCTCTTTTGAGAGTGAATTCACGAAAAACTGAATCTGCCGTGGCGTGATTTTATCCATTCGTAGATGTCCAATTGCTCCGTAAATGCGCTTACGAAGCTGAAGCAGGCGCTCGTATGTAGTGTTGCGGAGATTAGGCTTTGCATACTCAGCAAACCATTCCTCGGCGAATGCCTCGAATTTTATCGCCTTTGACTGGTAGCCGTTCTTGCATTCTTCCTCGAAAAGCACCGCCTGCCGATTGACTTCTTTTTCAATCTGTTTTGGAGTCATGTTCTTATCGGGAGTCCATGTTTTCTGCCGAACGATCTGCTTGCCATTCGTGTCATAACCGCATGATACGCGAAACATAAAGCTATTGCCTCTCTTTATGATATTTGCCAATTAAATGTCCTTTCTCAGATAATTCCCGCCCTGTTGCCAGAGCGGGATGATTTGTTATGTATGGCTTAACAGAGCCATTTATAAGTTGTTGCTTAGATATTCCGCCAGCGAAGTTTTGTTTACAAGAATCTTTCCGTTCCTGCCTTCGCCGGTGCGGATATACTTAATTTTTCCCTGATGGACGAGCCGCCTTATTGTGTTCTGAGTAAGCCCTTTGAATTCCTCTGCGCACTCCTGAATTGTGAGCATTTCGATATGTTCAATATCATGTGAAACCGTCTTAGAAATCGGGTCGCAAGGCTGATTTGAAACAAGCGTAATGAGATTTTTAAGCTGCTGAATGATGATTTTGTCCCTTGCTGTCATTAAGAACTCCTTTCATGCAAATGATGAAATGATTATATAAAGTGATGTTGTAAGAATTTGGTCAAGCCAGACCTATAACCGCTCGTAGAGCCACATAAAGATTCTGAATTTAGAAAAATCCAGAATCTTCTACTGGCGGTTTTGGAAGATTATATCACTTTTACATAGATAAGTCAATACATGAAAGTAATTTTTGGCTGACATTCAGCAAGTGGTGTCACACGGCTGCTTGAAAACCCTTTATTTAAGCTCAAATAAACTCAAATTAGTGTCACACCCATATTGTGGAATTTTATGCTTTTGTTAAAATTGCACAAATTTAGCGTGGCTCTACGAGGGATAATATAGCCTATATTCATAATGCTGTGATGAAAATTCTCCGAACTCCTGAGAAAGTTCGGGGGTGATTTCTTATGCAGTATAGTCAGTGTTTTCGAGAATTTCGTGAGCTGCGATGAAATTCTTGTATGCACTGATGATTGCGCTTTCAAGCTCATGACGTGCGGTTCCTCCGATAGGGTGTGCGATGTCATGGCTGATTCCGTAGGAATCCGTGCGGTAGGGCATTGCAACGAACAAGTGGTCAGTCTGGATTACCTTGATTTCGTGGATTGCGAAGCAGCCGTCCAGAGTGATTGAAGCAATAGCTTTAAGCTTACCGCTGTCGAATGTCTTTCTGAAAATAATGTCTGTGATGTTCATGTGGTTGTCCTTTCTGTTTTAAGAGTTGATGTTGATTTCAGCGATGAGAGCCTGACTTTCAGCGTAGATTCTGTAAGCAGCAAGTACGGCGCTTTCAATGAGATTGCGTGCGCTTTCGTTGATAGGGTGAACGATGTCGTGGTAGTTCCCGGATTCGTCTTTGCGGCTCGGCATTGCCACGAAAAGGTGATCGGTTTCGATTACTTTGAGTTCGTGAACCGCAATGCAGCCGTCAATCGTCAGGGAAGCGACTGCTTTCAGGTTTCCGTCCGTGAGAGATTTCCTGAACTTGATGTCTGAAATTTTCATGTTGGTATTTACCTGTCTTTCTTCAAATTTTCTGGTCTTATAAGACCTTTAATAACACTCCG
>OOBV01001037.1_pt1 | contig 21159 bp, 13 predicted proteins | sample 1671731 | NCBI WGS metagenome assembly OOBV01 (sample SAMN06348186, study PRJEB24527) | human gut metagenome | biome: human gut; feature: ankylosing spondylitis patient; material: feces | host: Homo sapiens | place: China | collected 2015-10
CAATTCTACGAAAACAATGAGATACTGACAATTGCCCAAAAACAGGAACTGGAATATCTGCTACGGCTGAATTTCCCCAACATGACAGAACAAGAACTTTTTCATAAACATTTTATCCAAAATGAATCTTTAAAGAAAATCCGAAAAATAACGGAGCAATCTTCTCTGCACAATTTACTAAAATACCGCCTCTCTCATATCGGCTCCATACGAACTGCGAAGCAAAAACAAGATATGAACGACCTTATGGTCAACGAGCTATATATAGCCGCTTCTTCAGACGCGGAAGGAAACTTTGAATTGACACGAAACCATAAACTCTTTCAAGCAAACTATCTAATGGGGGCGGGAGATTACCGAGCTGCCCTAAATTCATACAAAGAGCTTAACTCATTATTTGAACAGAATCAGCAATTCTGGTCGAATCCCCCCATTTACTATTTATCTGTACTTGAAGGAGTACTCGGTAGTCTGCGGTCGGTTGGAAATTATAATGAGATACCCTATTTCCTGGAGAAATTAAGAAAGTTAATCGCAGAGGATTCTTCATTGGAATTTAAGGTAAATGCAACTTGCCTGCTTTTCCAATATGAGCTATTTCCTTACCTCGACAAAGGGAACTTTGCTGAATGTACAGAACTCATGAGCCGTTATCAGGAAACACTTTATGATAAAGAAGCATGGTTAAGTCCGATTCGTAAAAGCGAGCTATTACTTTACACGACCCTCATACACATCGGAAACCAAAATTACAAGGCCGCAAAAAAATATATCAGTAATGCCATTATAGATCATAATATCAAATACCTGCCATTAATGAGAACCATTCGTCTGGTTCGTCTTATAGCTTACTATGAGACACAAGAATTTGAATTGATACGACACGAATCCCGTTCTATTACCCGCAGCCTGTCTTCTCCCAAAGAGCAGACTTTCAAAACAGAGCATACGGTTTTATGGTTCTTAAATAAAAGTAATCTGCCTATTCTAAGAAAAGACCGGGAAGATTTCTGGGAAAAGTTATATCCCGAAATTCATGAATTATACAATGATAAATACGAAAATCAGTTATTACGCATTTTCGATTTTACCGCATGGATAGAATCAAAAATACGAAAAGAAAAACTGTCTGATGTTCTTAAACGGCACACAAATGCTAAAGAAATCTAAAAAGAAAAAGCAGATCATCTAAACTCACAACACTAAAACGCTCTCCTTATTTTCACTTTATCCGTTTGTAATTATATAATTCCACACAACAATACAATCCATAAATTATTTTTAAACAGGATATTTCATCCTAAATATATAATTTGAAATTATATAAATGGAATATTAATGTAAAAAACAACGCGTTATTATTCCTTTTATTTGCATCATCTTAATTATTAATATTATGGAAACTATATCTAGCAATCGACCCAAAATCGTAGTTATCGGAAGCTGTAATACCGATATGGTTGTGAAAGCCAACAGACTACCTGTCCCCGGAGAAACCATTCTAGGTGGAACTTTCTAAATGAACCCCGGAGGAAAAGGAGCCAATCAGGCAATCGCAGCGGCCCGGTTGGGAGCGGAAGTCACCTTTATCTCCAAAATTGGTTACGATCTATTCGGGCTGCAAGCTTTAGAAATATACAGATCTGAGAAAATCAATACTGAATTTATATTCACCGATCAGAAAAGCCCGTCAGGAGTAGCTCTTATTTCTGTCGATTCGTTTGGTGAAAACAGTATTATTGTAGCACCGGGTGCCAGCCGTTCGCTTTCAACAGAAGATATCAATAAAGCGGAAGAAAAAATCAAGGAAGCCGATATTATACTCATGCAGCTTGAAGTTCCGATAGATACAGTAGAGTACGCGGCTACTATTGCCAACCGATACGGTAAGAAAGTAATACTCAATCCAGCGCCTGCCTCTACGTTGAGCAACTCCTTTTTAAATAATGTACATACTATATTGCCTAATCGTATAGAAGCAGAAATGCTATCAGGAATAAAAGTAATGGATGTTGAGAGTGCGCACCGGGCAGCTAAAGCTATCGGAGAGAAAGGTATAGAAAATGTTGTCATTACTTTGGGAAAAGACGGAGCCTACGTGAAAGAAAAGGACGAATATACCATGATTCCTGCAAAAGAAGTAGAGACGATCGACACAACCGGAGCAGGAGATGTCTTCTGCGGAGCATTCAGTGTGTATCTATCCCAAGGACATTCGTTGGCCGAATCCGTAAAATTCGCAAATGCAGCGGCCGCCATTGCCGTCACACGCATCGGTGCCCAGAGTGCTATTCCATACAAAAGGGAAGTCAACTTATAGAATAAAGAAAAAGCCTAGGTCTATCACATAAATCTGATTCAAATGAAAGTAGTAGTTATTGGAAGTTCAAACATCGACATGGTTGCACAAGTCAGCCATCTCCCGGCACCCGGCGAAACAGTCGGAGATGCAAATTTCATGCAGTCCCTCGGAGGCAAAGGAGCCAACCAGGCTGTGGCGGCAGCCAGGCTTGGCGGCTTTGTGACGTTTGTCACCTCTTTGGGGAATGATATGTATGCGGATATTTTAAAAAATCACTTTAAGAAAGAAGGTATCACCACCGATTACATTATTGATGATGTCAATCATCCCACAGGAACCGCACTTATTTTTGTGGCTGACAGTGGTGAGAACTGCATTGCAGTAGCTCCCGGAGCTAACTATTCTTTATTACCCGGTTCAATCACCCATTTCTCAAAAGTAATTGACGAAGCCGACATCATCGTCATGCAGGCTGAGATTCCTTACGAAACAATAAAAAAAATAGCTCTATCAGCAAAGAAAAAAGGTAAAAAGGTATTGTTCAATCCCGCACCCGCCTGTCTGATCGATGAGGAGCTGATGAAAGCCATTGATATACTAGTCGTCAATGAGCTGGAAGCTTCATTCATCTCAGGGATAGATTATACAGATAATAATCTTGAGGAAATAGCCGAAACATTGCTGAAAGCGGGTACAAGCAATGTGGTAATCACACTGGGAAGCCAAGGTGCATACATGAAAAATGCTAAAGAAACCATCCAACTTCCCGGTTGTAAAGTAAATGCGATCGACACAATCGCCGCAGGTGACACTTTTTGCGGCGCATTGGCGGTCGTTTGTGCAAAAAAAGAAATAGACCGGGAAGCACTCAACTTTGCCAACACTGCGGCAGCCATTGCAGTCACACGCTCGGGTGCACAACCGTCTATTCCCACTCTCGATGAAGTGAAGCACTTCATGCTTGAAAAAGAATTAGCCTTATCGTTCAACTTTTAAATTTAATGAACCATGAAAACCTATTTGAAACGACTACTCATCCCTATTTTATCGGGCTTGATAGTATGCAGCTTTTATAGTTGTAATAGCGACGACGAACACACCGCTACTCCCATAGCCCCCATTCTAAAGGAAATAAAATTTCCTTCGGAAAATGACATCATCCCCGGTCAGGTTGCGCAAATCAACGGACTCGGTTTTGCAAAAGAAGATATAGTCTATTTAAGTAACGCTGACAACCAGAAAGAAAAGGTAGAAGTCACGGAGATTACAGACAGTTACCTGAAGTTTATCGTCCCGGTAGAAGCAGGCGGCGAGTATACCGTAACAATTGAAAGAGCAGGGAAACAGACCGTTTTAAACGGAACTTTCAAAGTACCTTTCGTTGTTCCGATCATTGATATCGTTCTCCCTTCAGGTAATGTACAGCCCAAGAGTAAAGTCGAGATTCAGGGAAAAGGATTTGAAGCAGGGGACGTCGCCGTATTATATGCTTCTTTCTACCCGACAGGCGTCGAATACAATCTGCCATTAACTCTTAATGAAGAAGGAGTAGAATTTACACTTCCGGAAGGATTATACGGGGTAAACTCTATTATGATTATCAGGGGAGAACGGAAAAGTAATCTTGGAACAATCACTATCGAAACGAATGTTGGCGACAAACTCGGAGGAGGTGTTGTATTCTGGGTGGACGCTGCAAAGGCACACGGATATATCGTAAACATGAGTAACATCGGTACGGGAACAGAACAATTCGGTCCGGAGGTAAATCCGTCGGACGCGGCCGGAACGAGTCAAAACATGGGAAGCGGCTATACAAACACTCAAAATATAGTCAAAAAGTTTAATGCATTGCAGAGTGCGAACAACTGGCCCGAGTGGCAAGGAGTCAAAATTGCCGCCCAACTTTGTCTGGACAACAGTGTCACTGAAGGAAATGCCGTATATGCCGACTGGTTCCTCCCTTCCAGAGAAGAGCTGATCGAAGTATTCAAAGTTAAAAGTTTATTAGCTGAGAAAGGAGTCAATATTCCGGCAAACAATTACTGGACTTCAAGTGAAGGCGACGGGGAAGCCGGCTGGTCTGCCTATTATGTGAACTTCTACGAAGAGACTAATATCGTTTCTGAAATCTGCTCAAAAAGCGGTTGGAAAATTGGTGTTCTTCCTATCCGGGCCTATTAACTAACAATCCTATAAAACACATTATATTATTTATAGCCATCTTTTTTGCCAGTGTATTACATGCACAGACAATCAACATTAGAGGAACCGTTACCGACACGAGTAATGAAACATTGCCAGGTGTATCTATAACCATAAAAGGTACTCAAACAGGAACAGTAAGTGATGCAAACGGCAACTACAGCATCAGGGCCCAAAGAGGAAATGTTCTGGAGTTTACTTTCGTGGGTATGGTAAAACAATCTGTTACCGTAGGAAAGCAAAATGTCATTAATATACAAATGGCAGCAGACGCCATTAATCTGGACGAAGTAGTGGCAATCGGGTATGGTATTGCCAAAAAGAGCGATTTAACGGGTGCCGTTGCCTCTATCAAATCAGAAAATCTTACTAACTCCAAAGTAGGAACAGTGACAACTGCCCTGCAAGGACTTGCCGCCGGCGTGCAAGTCACTACCGGCTCCGTAAAACCGGGTGGAGATGCTTCTGTCGTTATTCGTGGAGTAGGTTCGCTCCGAGCCGGCAGCGAGCCGTTATACATCGTCGACGGTATTCCCGTACAAGGAGGTTTGCAGGATTTATCTTCCGGTGATATTGAATCTATCGAAATATTAAAAGACGCTTCTTCCGCATCTATCTATGGCTCGAGAGGTTCTAATGGCGTAGTACTCGTGACTACCAAGAAGGGTACAAGCGGAAAAGCCAAAATCTCCCTGAATGCCTCTTTCGGTACGCAACGAATGTTGAACAAGCAAGATTTGATGAACGCACAGCAATACTATGAATTAGTATCCATTGCCCAGCCTAACTACAAATGGACATCAGAAGAACTACGCTTGCTAAGCCGTGGTGAATCGACCGACTGGCAGGACGCAGTGACCCAAAACGGGCAATACCAAAACTATAACTTCTCGATTTCCGGAGGGAAGAACGATATACAACACTTTTTAGGAGTAGACTGGTATGATCAGAAAGGTACGATCAAAAACTCGTCTTTCAATAAGCTGACCGTCCGATATAATATGGATGCCAAACTAAACAAGTGGCTGAGATACGGTGTACGTTTCAATGTCATTGAGTCAAAGCTCATGAATATCAATGAAGAAGCCGATTCGGGATACGGAACTATGTTCAGTGCCATTAGTTCACAACCGACAGCTCCTATCTATACCGAAGACGGAGAATACTTCGATGGTTTCCTCAACACGAGAGCAAATCCGGTGGCTATTGTTGACCTGCTTGACAAAGCCACACTCAAGTCCAGATTCGTAGGTTCCGCCTACATCGAGATAGAACCGATAAAGAACTTGAAATTACGTTCCGATAACGGCGGAGAACTTGTCTTTTACAAAGTAAATACTTACGAAGACGGCCGTATGGGACAGCATTATACGGCTGGTGGCCATGCTAATGTGATGTCGAACAAGAAAAGATATTGGCAAACAGAGAACACTGCCACTTATTCATTTGACATCAATAAAGAACATCAACTTTCTGCAATGGCAGGTTTCTCCGCTTCCAGAACAGATTATGAAGAAGTAACCGCCGACTCCAAAAAGTTATCATCTATTCTCAAGTATTACAATTTGCAAGGAGCGGAAGAACATGGACCGAACTCTTCGTATGCAGTCCCATCTTCTCTGGTGTCTTTCTACGGACGATTCAATTATAATTTCAGCAACCGCTATTTGGCAACATTGACGATGCGCGGCGACGGTTCTTCCCGTTTTGCTCCGGGACACCGATGGGGATTCTTTCCGTCACTGGCTCTTGCATGGCGTGCTTCTGAAGAAAGTTTCATCAAAGAAAACGCTCCGGTCATCAGCAACCTGAAGTTAAGAATCAGCGCCGGCAAACTGGGTAACCAGAATATCGGAGATTTTGCTTATGCCCCGACAATCGCCCTCGGAGGAGCTTCCGCTAATTACATTTTAGGTAATAACCTGGTAACCGGCTCCGTACAAACCTCTATTTCGAACCCGGAACTGACTTGGGAAAAAGCCAATCAACTAGACTTGGGTATTGACTTCGGGTTATTCAACAATCGGATAGCCGGTACGATCGAGGCCTACTATAAGCGTACGACTGACCTGCTATGGGAAGTACCCCTTCCGTTGGAATCCGGCTTCGGAACTTCACTTACCAATATCGGCAAAATTGATAACAAAGGTATTGAATTTACGCTGAACACGGTCAACATCAGTACCAAAGACTTCTTATGGACAACTGCCTTCATGATTTCTTATAATAACAATAAGATCAAAGAACTTTATGACGGCAAACAAGATGTCAATAAAACATTGTTTGTGGGACGTCCTATCGGACAGTTCTACTTATTGAAATCCGAAGGTATCTGGCAAACCAATGAAGCTGCCGAAGCTGCCAAGTACAATGCCCAACCCGGTGACCGCAAGATTCTGGATGCCAAGAAAGACTATGTCATCAACGGAGAAGACCGTGATTTCTGCGGAGTTTCCACTCCCAAATATTATGGTAGCTTTACGAATACATTCTCATATAAAGGTATTGACCTTACCGCGTTCTTTACTTTTGCAGGAGGACATAAAATCAACAATTCACTGAACCGTTACCTCAATTCTTTCAATGTATGGGGAAACATGAGTGAAAACTATTACAAATATTATTGGAGACAAGACAGACCGAACAACAAATATCCGGCTCCGAGAGTTGGTAGTGCTTATGCCAACGGAGATGGTACCGACGCCAATCTCCAAAAAGGTGATTATCTCCGCCTCCGTAATCTGGAAATTGGTTATAGCTTGCCGAAAAACGTCATCAGAAATATCAAAGCCTCAAATATCAGAGTTTATTTCTCTGTACAAAACCTATTCACAGCTACGGAATTTACGGGATTTGATGTAGAGTCCAGCGACAATACCAATCCTTATCCGAACGCCCGTAGCTTTATCGGTGGTATTTCTCTTAACTTCTAAAAACAGAAACATTATGAAAAAATATTTATCAATATTAGCTTTCAGTTGCCTGACATTATGTAGTTGCGACAACTTTCTTGACTTGACACCCCAAAGTGTACTAACACCGGAAAATGCTTATGAAAAACCGGAAGACTGGCAGCAAACTCTTTATGCCGCTTATGGCACGCTCCAGGAAGTCTTTGTCGGGAAATATACCATTACCCTTACTGAATTCGGAACAGATGAAGTAATTCCGTTTGATATGGGTTGGGCGGCTTATTCCCAATTGCATTACTATACTTTTTCCGCTTCACACGAATTCCTGGACAATCACTATCGGCTCTGTTACGAAGGTATCAAACGTTGCAATGCAGTTATTGATATGCCTTCGGATGCAGTCAGTGCGGATCTTCATAGTTCCATGATTATGCAAGCTCGTTTTTTAAGAGCGATCTACTATTTCGACTTAGTAAGAATGTACGGTGGAGTTCCCTTATGGACAAAATCATCCATTGACAGAAGTGAAATCATGAGACCGCGCGCTACGGTTGACGAAGTTTACACACTGATTACGCAGGATATGGAAGCAGCTCTCGGCCTCCCTACCTCCTGGCCGAATGCCCAAGATAAAGGAAGAGCCACTTCATACGCTGCCCAGGCTTTGCTGGCACGCATTTACCTTCAGTGGGGAAAACCGGAAGAAGCATTAAAATACTGCCGGATGCTCGAAGGCAAATTCAAATTGTACGATAATCTAAAGGATATATTCGATCCTAAAAACAAGAATCAGGAATATGAGAATATATTTGAAATTCAATTCAAGCATTCTGGTTCATGGGGACTGGAGGGAAGTATCCAGCATTCTTATTGGGGACCTCGTAATGTAGGCGGACCGACCAACTTTGGCGGCTGGGGCGGATTTGGTCCGACACAATATTTATACGATTCTTATGATAACAACGATAAACGTAAAAAAGCATTCTTCATCACAGAATATGCAGGCGTCACCCAGACACCTCCTTCTTCCGGCAAATTCTGGGACGCAGAAACAGGTAATGTGATTGAAGATGATAATCTGAATTTTACAATGATTCGTTATGCAGACGTGCTTTTGATGAAAGCGGAAGCGCTGAACAGCATTGATGACACAAGTAATGATAAGTATGATGCCTTAAATGAAGTACGAGGCAGGGCAGGACTGACTTCCATAACAGCAGCCGATAATCTGAATAAAGAACAATTTGCCGAAGTCGTACTGGAAGAAAGATTACATGAATTATGTTGTGAACACCTGCGCCGCTGGGATTTAATCCGCTTCGGCAAACTGGGCGAATATATGAAAGACCATGCCGGAGTCACCATCCAGCCTTATCATGTTCTATACCCAATTCCACAGGCAGCCGTCGATGCCAATGACGCTATCACAGAAAACAACGAAGGATATTAACATAAATCATTTAGCACATGAAAAAATTTATTTTTATCACAGGACTATTGATGAGTATCTTCTTTTATTCATGTAAAGAAGAAGACCATGGCATACTCCCTCCTATCGAAGGGGGAGGAACTATAGAAGTCAAAGACGGAAGAGTTACGGTCAATCCGGCAGAATATCTTTATGCGATACGAAATCCGATGAAAGGTTTACGTGAATTCTTCGGCCCGGGCTATGACAAGGTAAGAGACGAATATCCGTATCCTTACGGCTCCATCATTAAAGAATATATGCAATGGAATATGCTGGAAAACAATGAAAGCGACGGTGTCGACAAGATTATAGCTTACAGTAACCACAGGTGGCAGGGAGTAGAAGATATCAATGTCAAGGTTATCCCACGTATCTATATCGTATGGATGGAACCCTGGCACGGAGGATATGCCAAGAACACTCATACAGACAACCCGGACGACCTGAACGGTTGGCATTGGCCAAGCGACATTCCGGGAGAGACATACGATGAAGACGATCTTAACGCTCCTATTATTGGAGGCTATTGCCACCCTACTTTTCAGGAAAGAGTGAAAAAACTGGTAGAGAAGGCTGGACAAGCATGGGACAACGATCCGCGGGTAGCGTATGTGGAAATGGGGATTATCGGTGAATTCGGGGAACATCATGACCCGGACATCACCACAGTATGGGCTCCTCACGACCAACCCAATCATGTAGAGAACCGTACCTGGTTGCCGGGCATTGAAAAGGTGTTGGGAGATGCATTTACCGCTGCCTTCAAAAACAAGAAAGTAATGGTTCGCTATGCGTACGAGTTTAAAGATTATGAATTCGGAATCTATTGGGATTCATGGGCTATTGATGAAGAAAAGGTGCGTGGCTACGAGGAAATGAAAAAGCTCGGCGACCGCTGGAAAACTCAACCGATAGGTGGAGAAATAACCTGGAACTGGGGAAGCCTCTATAAATTCAAATCTTTTGAAGAAGTGGTGGCAGATGAAAAGACAAGAGACCTGGTCATCCAGCAAATACGTGATTTGCATTGCAACCACTTGGGAGGCATCACCTGGGCTAACTTTAACGACCCGTCTTTTGAGCCAAACGCTGAATTATTGCAAAAGACAATGGGGTACCGTTTTGTTTTATCCAATTTCAGTTACCCAACAAGTATCAAGCCGGATGAGCCGTTCAAAATATCATTTGACGTAACCAACACAGGCTCGTCACCCTTCTATTATGACTGGCCGGTAGAAATATCCCTGCTAAATTCCCAAACCAAGGAAGTTGTATGGAGCAAAACACTGAAGACTCCCAAGATATCCCAATGGATGCCGGGAGATAACTGGAACAACTCAAGCAAAGTTTATACCCAACCGGCTACTCCGAACCATGTTGAAGAAGAACTGACTTTAGACAAGAAACTGGATACGGGAGATTACATCATCTCTATTGCTGTGCTAGATCCGGCCGGTATGCTTCCTTCACTGAGATTCGCCGTTCAGAACTACTTTGAAGGAGGACGTCACCCAATGGGACATATCGGCGTCAATACCGAGCCTATCTATTTTGAGATACCGGTCAGCAGTTTTAATGACATGAGGCAGGATAAAACCCTGAAATATAAAATCCAATAACCAATAAGCTTAATGAAATCAAGCATCAGAAACATATTACTCCTAATGGCATTCGGAACGTTATCTGCTTGTAGTGAACAAACCGTCACGGTTTCTTACCAGGAGTATCCGAATGCATTCAGGAATCCGATGAAAGGGTTCAGGGAATTCTTCGCTCCCGGTATCGACCGGGTCAGGGAAGAATATCCCTACCCTTACGGTTCACTGACAAAAGAATATATGCAGTGGAATATGATCGAGGATGACGCCAATGACGGGGTAGACAAGATTATCGCTTACAGCAATCATCGATGGAAAGGCGTGGAAGACATAAATGTCAAGGTAATTCCCCGGGTTTTTCTTGTATGGCTGGAGCCCTGGCATGGCGGAAAACCTAAAGACCCCACTAATCCGGACGACTTGACCGGTTGGCACTGGCCTAAAGGAATAGATCCGGAAAAAGGTCCTTATAAACAGAAACCGAACTCCGTGGGCGCCTATGTAGAAGAAAAAGACAAAAATACCCCCATTAGCGGGGGGTACTTTGATCCTTCTTTTCCTGAGCGCGTAAAAAAACTGGTAGAGAAACTCGGACAGGCATGGGATAACGATCCACGGGTAGCGTATGTAGAAATGGGGATCATCGGCGAATGGGGAGAACACCATGATCCGGATCTCTCAACTTACTGGGCTCCGCACGACGAACCGGAACACGTAGCTAACCGGACATGGATTCCGGGCATGGAAAAGATCCTGGGAGATGCCTTTGCCAAAGCATTCAAAAACAAGAAAGTAATGGTTCGCTACGCCTATGAATTTAAAGATTATGAATTCGGAATTTATTGGGATTCATGGTCACAACCCCAAGAGATTGTAAGAGGTTATGAGGAAATGAAGAAGCTGGGTGATCGTTGGAAAACCCAGCCGATAGGTGGAGAAATTACTTGGAACTGGGGAGATTTAGCCCGGTTCAAATCTTTTGAAGAAGTGGTGGCAGATAAGGATACCCGGGAATATGTCATGGAACAGATCCGGAACCTGCACTGCAATCATCTAGGCGGAATCACCTGGGCAGACTTCAACGAACCGGAGTTCCGGAAAAATGCAGAGATACTGCAAAAAGCCATGGGGTACCGGTTCATTATCAATGAATTCTCTTACCCGAAAGAAATTAAGGTGGGAGCACAATTCCCTATTTCTTTCAAAGTTGTCAACAGCGGATCGTCTCCATTCTATTATAACTGGCCGGTAGAAGTAGCTTTACTAGACCCTGAAAGTCATCAAAAAGTGTGGGGAAAAATATTGGAGGAAGTAAACATCTCCGAATGGATGCCGGGAGATAATTGGTCTGTAGATGAACATAAATACCAAATAGCTCCGCCAACTTATCACATCCGAAAGAATATTTCTATTGACGCCCCCATTGCCAAGGGAAAATATATCCTGGCTTTAACGGTGCTCGATCCGGCCGGTATGCAACCTTCGCTCCGATTTGCCAATGAGAATTATTTCGAAGGCGGTTATCATCCAATGGGCTATATCGGTATTGGTGAATCAGTTGCCGATACCCGTCTGAATCCAGATTTATTCTTCGACATTCAAAGTGACAAGTCTTTAAAATATCAATTCAAACAACCCGATAAATAATCAGTAACATGAAAATATATAAATATATCACATCTGTTGCACTCCTTTCGTTCTGCTTCTTGAGCGCCTGTAACAAGCCTACAGAAACGAAGATTCCTGTTCCCGTGATATTCGACACGGATGTCGGCAATGACATTGACGACGTGCTGGCTATGCAAATGCTATTCAACTATGAGAAAGCCGGAACAATAGATCTGCTAGGTATCACAATCAGCAAGTCCAACCCTTATTCAATTGAATATATTGACGGATATTGCCGCCTCAACGAGAGGGGAGACATTCCATTGGGATATGCATACAACGGAGCTACTCCCGAAGACGGAGGTTATCTCCGCCAGACTTTGGATACCATTATTGAAGGCAATAAGATACTGTATCCTCAAAGAAGCATAAAAGACAATCTGCCGGAAGGATATAAGTTATTACGGAAATTACTGGCTTCACAACCAGATAATTCCGTGGTATTTATTGCCGTAGGACCGGAAACGAACCTTTCACGCCTGCTACGCTCAGAAGCCGACGAATACAGTCCTTTGGACGGCAAATCACTCGTTGCCCAAAAAGTGAAGCTGTTGTCCGTAATGGGAGGACTCTATGGGAACGAGTTCGACTTCCCCGAATGGAATCTAGTACAGGATATAAATGCCGCACAAACCGTATTCAGCGAATGGCCCACTCCGGTCATTGCAAGCGGCTGGGAACTAGGCAACAAATTGTTGTATCCGCATCAGAGTATCTTGAATGATTTCCCGAACGCTTACAAACATCCTCTTTGTGTATCTTACCAGATATATGACAAAATGCCATACGACAGGCAAACTTGGGATTTGACTTCTGTCATACAGGCCATAGAACCGGAGAAGGATTATTTTGAACTGTCAACAAAAGGAACGATTACAATAGACAGTGCAGGACACAGTCTATTTAATGCGTCAGACAAAGGACAACATCAATATCTTATGATTCAAGGAAATGAGAATATTCAGAGAACATTAGGTGCCATTGTCCGCCAGGTGACAGGGAAAGAAGAAAAGAATATAAACCAATAAAGAAAGAGTCATGTTTATAGTCAATAGTTATACACTAGCCATTATCTTTTGCTTCATAACCATGATATGTTGGGGTTCCTGGGGTAACACCCAAAAACTGGCCAGTAGGAACTGGCGTTATGAGCTTTATTACTGGGATTATACAATCGGTATCTTATTATTTGCCTTACTTCTCGTTTTCACACTCGGAAGTTTCGGAGATTCGGGGAGAGGTTTTCTGGAAGATATCCGGCAAGTAGATACCAGATACATAGTCAGTGCCTTGATCGGAGGAATTATTTTCAATGCTTCCAACATCTTACTTTCAGCTTCGGTCTCCATAGCCGGAATGGCGGTTGCTTTTCCGTTGGGCGTAGGACTTGCCTTGGTCCTAGGTGTGTTCATCAACTATTTCAGCACTCCTAAAGGAGATCCGTTCTGGTTGTTTACTGGAGTAATCTTGATTGTTATCGCTATCATCTGCAATGGAATAGCGGCAGGCAGACAACAAAAAAAGGGAAATAATAATAGCAAGAAAGGGATTATTCTTGCGGCTATTGCCGGCATACTTATGTCTTTCTTCTACCGTTTTGTGGCTGCTGCCATGGACCTTAACAATTTTGACTCTCCGACTCCGGGCATGGCTACTCCATACACCGCTTTCTTTATATTCTCAATCGGTATCTTCCTGAGCAACTTCCTATTCAATACAGTTGTTATGAAACGCCCGTTTGTAGGAACTCCTGTAAGCTATAAAGAATATTTTGCAGGAAAAGCAAGCACACATCTGGTAGGTATCCTCGGAGGATGTATATGGGGATTGGGAACTGCTTTAAGCTATATAGCCGCAGGAAAAGCGGGAGCTGCCATCTCCTACGCTCTCGGTCAGGGAGCACCTATGATTGCCGCCTTATGGGGTGTATTTATCTGGAAAGAGTTCACCGGTAGTTCCAAATCAACCGACAGACTTTTAGGAATCATGTTTATTCTGTTCATCACAGGATTATCATTCATCGTTTTATCCGGAGGAAACTAATTATGAAAATGAACCATATTCTTTTCCTACTAACAGCAGCCTTCTGTTTTCCTTCGATAACAGTTGCTAAAATAATTGAGGCCGGTTCGCCGGACAAGAAAAATGTGATAACTATCGAGACTGACAATCAGGTCAGTTACAGCTTATCCCGGAATGGAACAAAGATTCTTGATACTTGCCCGCTCTCACTTACAGTCGGAAACGACACTTGGGGAACAGACAAATGTAGAAAGATAACTCGTAAAAGCGTTTCGGAAAAAGTGGAATTTATTGTACCGCGTAAATATAAAGAGACAGTGGATAATTATAACCAGGTTGAGCTTATTTACAAAGACTATAAAATCGAATTCAGAATCTATAATGACGGAGTGGCCTATCGTTTCGTAAGTACTGCAAACAATAAACAGCCTGTAAAGAAAGAGTCGGTATCTTTCCGCTTCGGACAGGATCACACCTCGTACACTCTTTTAACCGACCAGCTACAAAACTGGTTTGAGCAGGATTATACGGTAAAGCCGATCAATGCATTACCCAAAGACAGTTTCTCTGTAGCGCCTGTAATGGTCGAAGTAGACAAATACAAAGTATTATTAGCAGAAGCCAATCTCTATAATTATCCGGGAATGTACTTACAACCCGCCCTAGAATCCTTCCATGGCATTTTTGCCAATTATCCGGATAAGGAAGTGCCATACGAAGGGGATAATAAAATCTATGCCTCCACACGCAAAGACTATCTTATTCCCACCTGCGGGAAACGGGTCTTTCCATGGCGGGTGACCGGTATCTTCGACAATGCTTCTTCCATATTACAAAGCGAGCTTATATATTTACTCTCCGAGGAGAAAGAACAAGCCGCCGACTATACATGGGTTAAACCCGGTAAAGTATTATGGGACTGGTGGAATGACCGTAATATCTATCATATAAATTTCAAAAGTGGCATTAATACCGATACATATCTCTATCTGGTAGACTATGCAGCCAAACATCACATCGAATATGTCCTGATTGACGAAGGCTGGTCGGCACGTAACGATCTGTTAACCCTCAATCCCGATGTTGACATTCCGCGTATCTGTGAATATGCAACAGAAAAAGGAGTAGGTATCCAGTTATGGTCGAAATGGGTAAACATCATGCGACAAATGGATGAGGCTTTTGCACAATTCAGCAAATGGGGAGTGAAGGGAGTCAAAATAGACTTTATGGACCGTAATGATGCCAAAATGGTTAACTTCTACGAACAAGTAGCTATTAAAGCCACTCAATACAAATTATTAGTAGACTTTCACGGTTCTTACCCCAACGAGGGCATGAGACGCAAATACCCGAATCTGATGACACGCGAAGGAGTAATAGGACTGGAGTATAACAAATGGAGCAAAAGAGCCACGGTTACACATGATGTAATCATCCCTTATCTGCGTATGTGGGTAGGCCCAATGGACTATACTCCCGGAGCTATGCTTAACGCACATCCGGAAACATTCTATGAAAATCAACATGAACCGATGAGTCAGGGCACACGTAGCCACCAGTTAGCCATGTATGTAGTCTACGAAAGCCCGTTGCAAATGATTTCGGACAGTCCTACTAAATATGACAAGAATCTCCGGAGTTTTGAATTTATCAAAAGTATTCCTACAACCTGGGATGAGACAGTCCCTTTGGAGGGAGAAGTGGGCGAATATATCGCTCTTGCACGCCGGCATAACGATACATGGTATATCGGAGTAATCAACGGAGCTACCCCACGGCATATTGAGATTGATTTATCATTCATAGGAAATGGACCGAAGAAAATAAAAGCACATATAGATGGAGTAAATGCCGGCCAACAGGCGAAAGACTCCCAAATAATAGAACAAGTTATCAAGGACAACGAAAAACTGCCCATAGATATGAGCAGAGGAGGAGGATATACAGGTATTATTCATATAGAGAAGTAACATTTTACGGTTACTCAACAAAGCAGGCTGCCTCTTTATATCGAGACAGCCTGCCTTTATTTTATTCCCAATCGTTTCAGACGGTAATATCCAGTAAAATCTTTCCTTTTGCGTTCAGAACTTTCACTCTCAGTTCGTCTTTTTTCTTTTCCAGAATCATCACCGTAGCGCCATCCATTTTATACCCGCCACCGATAATAACCGGATAATTGTTGCCCAGCTCACCTTTCGGATGATAAGCATATTTATGAGTATGTGCATTCAGACTGATATTGAAAGGTGCTTTCTCCAATAGTTTGGTCCACAGATTTGCACAAAGGTTCTTTCCGTCATTTCCATAAAGAGGAATATGATGAATAAGGACACGTTTCCCGGCTTTCTTGAATTCTTTGGAAGACAACTCCTTTTTCAGGAAATCAACTTGTTCATTACGTAACTGGGTAAAATCATTCAAACCGTAATACACCCAATGGTCATCCGGTTTGTCTTCCCCACAGTCCAGCATAACGATACGGGTATCCCCCCAATTGAAAGAGCCGTAAGTCCTGTCCCCTACGTAGTCGTAGTGGTCGCGCAAACCGATAGAATAGGCATTGCGGATTTCATGGTTGCCACGCATAAAGAAAGTCGGTATACGGTCGCCACACACTCCTTCTGTCAGTTCACTGATAAAACTGGTTGCTTGATTATGGTCCACCGGGTCGTCTACACAGTCACCATTGAAGACAACGAAGTCATAATTGACATTCTTGATTTGCTGACACAAAGCTCGGAAGGTTTGCGTATGCTGATGCAGGTCATTAAAGACAACGGCAGTAAAAGAGTCTGTATCCGTTGCCGGAAGTGTAAACTCACTGAAGGCCGACTGCGCCGTATTGCCGAACACCTTTTTATACGCCTGATAAAGCAGAATTTCTTGTGAGCATACACGGTAATAATATTTCTGACCGGGTTGCAGGCCGTCTATACGTATTTTGTGCAAGTAGTTATTGCAAACCACCTGTCCGTCGACAATCGTACGTGCACGTTTCAGTTGGGTAGTGTCCGTTCCATATTCCACCCAGCAATAAGCAGGAACGGTGGTTTCCCACATCACTGTAATACCGTTGCCTACCGGATTCTGCAAGTAAGGTTTCATGCGGAATATCTTATCCGCCTTTTCGGCAGTACGGAGTTCCACCAATATAGGACGATGATCGGAAGCCATCGGTTCATTTATGACTTTTGCAGATATCACAGCAAATCCTTTCGCATTCTGCTTTAGCGTAGCAATGTAATCTATCGTCTCTTTAGGATCAGGCGCAGGGAATGTATGCTGTTTCGGATTAGAGAGTATCTGAAAATCCTTTTGCAGTTTTTTGATAAAGCCGGATTCCGATTCAGCATTCATGTCACCGGCCAGAAAGAGAGGCTTGGTAGAGGAGGAAGTGAAAGCCTTCACCAGCTCTAATGATTTCATACGGTCTTCTTCGGTCAGCGACATGTGAGTGCAGCAATAGATATAATCGGCAAATTCCGCCAGAATCAATGTACGCGCTTCTTCCCTTCCCGGCAAAGGTAAGGTCTGCAAACGAAGCGGGACTTGTTTCGTCAACAGTCCGATCCCATATTTTCCTCCGTCATAGTCTATTGCAGGTGCAAAATAACCATGCATTTGAGTACGTTCGGCAATTTCGCCCAACACATACTTCTGCCCGCTTCGGTTTGTCATGCTGTCAACTTCCTGTATAGCCACCACATCCGGGGATGTATTGTTTATAACATTCGCTATACGCTGGAAATTACATACATTATCCATACCGTTTGCATTCTTGATATTGTAGCTCATCAGTTTCAACGTATTCTGAGCTTGTGCCGAAAAAATAAATAGAGCGGCAAAAATGAATAAAAGATTCTTTTTCATGTTTCTCATTGGGGGTTAATTAAATGAGCCTCAAAGGTAATAAAAAAATAAAAGCTACAAAGGCATGAACGATACCTTTGTAGCTTTTATTTTTAGTTCCGGTTCTATCAAATAACGCCGCGTACTCTGTCATCAAAGGCGGAAAGTGCAGCTTTCGCCCCTTCTCCCATAGAGATAATGATTTGCTTATAAGGCACGGTGGAAACATCTCCGGCTGCATAGATTCCGGTCACGTTGGTGCGACAATGTGCGTCAATCACAATTTCACCCGGACGATTGGTTTCCACCACTTCGCGGAATGCGCTACTATTGGCAGAAAGACCGATTTGTACAAACACTCCGTCAAGTTCCACCAGACGTTCTTCTTCCGTTTTGCGGTCTTTGATACGCAAAGCTGTCAGTTTGTCGCCGTTTCCTACCACCTCGGTAGTTTGTGAGCTGACAAATACTTCTACGTTCGGTAATGTTTTAAGGCGTTCCTGAAGTACATTATCCGCTTTCAGTTCATCCATAAATTCAAAGACAGTTACTTTAGAACAAATACCTGCCAAGTCGATAGCCGCCTCGATTCCGGAATTTCCTCCGCCAACTACCGCTACGTGCTTTCCTTTGTAGAACGGGCCGTCACAGTGAGGACAGAAAGCAACACCGCGACCGATATACTCCGCTTCTCCCGGAACGTTCAGCCTACGCCAGCTTGCACCGGTCGCAATAATCAATGCAGGAGCCAGAAACTTTTCACCGACAGAAGTCGTTACCAGTTTCTGCTTTCCCAGTATTTCCACTTTCTCTATCTTACGATGTTCCAACAGATCGACCGGATAACGCAGCAAGTGAGTTTTCAGGTTATCTGCCAGTTCGCTGCCCGTTGTTTCAGGAACAGAGATTAGGTTTTCGATGCCGACAGTCTCTTTCACTTGCCCACCGACACGTTCGGCTACAATAGCTACACGCAATCCTTTACGGGCAGAATAGATAGCAGCCGACACTCCCGCAGGGCCTCCACCGGCAACAATCACATCATATTCTTTCACCTCAGCCACCGCTTTGGTTTCATCAATTCCATATTGTTCTTCCAATTTTGCAAGCAGCTCGCCGAATTCGCCACGGCCTACATGGAGCAATTTGCCGTCAGCAAACACGGAAGGCACTCCCTGTATCTTCAATGCATCTACTTCGTCCTGGTAGAGCGCACCATCCACCATTTCATGCGTAATGGAAGAATTGAGTGTTGTCATCGCATTCAAAGCCTGTACAACATCAGGGCAGTTCGTACAAGTCAGCGAAACGTAGGTAACCAGATGTATCGGGCCTTTCAGTGCTTTCACCCGATTGCAGACAGCCTCATCGGGGAAGTTCTTCCCTTTGCCGTCCAAATTCAGTATAGCCAACAATAGCGAAGTAAACTCGTGCCCGTTGGGGATTCCCCGGAAAGTGATTCCAGTACGGTCACCGTTCTTCAATAAAGCAAATTTCAGTCCGCTTCCTTCATTCACTACACAAGTGATGTGGTCGGAGCAGTTTGCTACGTCTCCCAGCAGTTCAACCAGTTCAGTTCTATTTTCATGACTGGATGATACCGATATATCAAAAGTAAAATTCGCCTCCAGTCCGGCAAAAATACCCTTCAGTTGTTCTTTTAATGCAGATTCTAACATATACCTTTTTCTCCTTCTATTTTTTTGAAAAGAAAGGCCGGCAGCGTCTCCCGTTACCGGCCCTTCATAATCATCATTATCAAGATCTATCAAATCTTACCTACCAGGTCGATGCTCGGTTTCAGGGTAGATTCACCCTTCTTCCACTTGGCCGGACAAACTTCTCCGTCGTGAGTCGCTACAAACTGAGCAGCTTCCACCTTACGAAGCAATTCGCTCGCATCACGGCCAATATTGTTATCATTCAATTCCACCACTTTAATCTTTCCTTCCGGATTGACAACGAATGTACCACGGTATGCCATACCTTCTTCTTCGATATATACTCCGAGTGCACGGCACAGAGCACCTGTCGGGTCTGCCAACATCGGATATTGAATCTTACGGATACTTTCAGAAGCATCATGCCAAGCTTTGTGCACAAAATGAGAGTCAGTACTTACCGAATAGATTTCTACACCCATCGCTTTGAACTGGTCGTACTTTTCAGCCATATCCACCAATTCAGTAGGACATACGAAAGTAAAGTCGGCAGGATAGAAGAACAGAATCGCCCATTTACCTTTCAGGTCATTGTTGGTTACAGTCTTGAAAGCTCCGTTGTGAAAAGCCTGAACGCTGAATTCAGGAAGTTGAGAATTTAAAATTGGTTCCATAATCTTTATTGCTTTTATTGTTATTAATTGATTTGACTTATAACATCAGAAACATCGTTTTGTTTCTTGTTTCTGATGCAAAGATAAAGGCGGAAGACCCGCCCTTGCAAAAAAAGTCCAATCGAATAATTCTATGCGGCGATAGATGAAACCGATAAGTCCGCTAAAAGTCCTATTTTTAAGATTCCCATCACAACCGGGACTGTCAAATTCTCACTAAGAGAAGAAATCGCGCATAAAGCAACGCATATATATACTATATCCAGCCTTTTTATGCATATAAACAAGACAAATATGCAAGAAACAACCGTTTCCCGACTTGTTTCCCGGTGCAACACAAAGTGTTTCCCGGTGAGATACAAAATGTTTCAAGGTGCGAAACAATCTGGACACGATAAAGAAGGATTTTAGACACCTATTTGAAGCACTATTTATTCTAGTTGGCATAAGGGCAAGAAGCAACTGATATTATCATTTTCAAACAGGATCATTAATATCTTCTTCCACACACACCACTAATCAGCAAAAGAGCGACACATTAACAGGGAATAGCCCAATATGATAACATTCGCAAACTCACTAATACTAAATCCTTCGAGTTTTTCCCTTCAGGCCTACGCCGAGCCGTATATTTCAGAAAATAGAATGATTGAATATACAATCCTTCATATCCGGTCTTTTTCCGGACTATTTATTTATAAATAAGCAGTACTCTCCCCTAATTTTAAGGCGTACGGAGATAATTTAAAAGAGAAGTTTGTAATTTGGTCAAGAGAAAAGTACAATAGGTC
>OOBV01001045.1_pt1 | contig 20980 bp, 20 predicted proteins | sample 1671731 | NCBI WGS metagenome assembly OOBV01 (sample SAMN06348186, study PRJEB24527) | human gut metagenome | biome: human gut; feature: ankylosing spondylitis patient; material: feces | host: Homo sapiens | place: China | collected 2015-10
AGGAACGGCAAAATTTTTTACACTTCTATTACTTCTTTATCACACATCAGTAAAAAGCCAGGGCATCAAGCAGCTCATGGCTAAATAGATGTAAAAAACGCAGAAAGGAAAAGCACAATCCAGACGGACACGGCGGCGCAGTCAAGGAATATTTGTGAAATGGCAAGAATTTTGATATAATGAGGTCAACCACCCCGGCACTGGGAGAAAGGCGGGAAAATCAATGCACATCGGCTACCAACCGCTCTGGCGCACCCTAAAGGAGCGGAGAATGAGGAAAGAGGACTTGCGGCTCGCCGCCGGTCTTACCACAAACATGATCGCCAACATGGGAAAGGGCAAGCATATCAGCATGGACACACTGACAAAGATATGCGAAACCCTTGACTGCGGGATTCTGGACGTGATCGAATTAGTCCGGGACGAGGAACAGACGCATGAGAGCGACTAAAACAGGCTGGCGAGAGAAGCTGCCGCTATGGGAAGCACCATTCCCACACGGCAGCTTTTTTCTATTTCCTGCGCCGAAAACTTATGCCGGAGTTTTTTATGACCGGGGAACGCTTGAATATTTTTATCAGAGCCGCTTTTTCATTCGGGGGCAGGTTTTTGGATTTTATCTGGAAGCCCTTGCAGAACGCTTCCACGAACGTATCAATCGTATTGTGGACGGGTGACTGCACGATACGCCGGATTTCCATGAATATTTCATCGGCGGGCGTTGTGACCGGCGCACTCTCAAAATCCTTTTCGTGGGCTTTCCGTATGTCGTGGAGGATAGCGTCCCATGCCTTGTGCGTGATATGGCAGAAAAAATCATCTTCCTCTATCATCCCTGCGTCAAAAATCCGAAATGCCCGGTCAGTGACCGCTTCGGGATGTTCTTCCAGCAGCCGCGCCTTGTCCGCTGCCAGCGATTGCTTCAAATCATGGAAGCGCGAGGCGGCGAGGCCGTCCACATAGATTTCAACGTCTGCCAGCAGCTCCGCAAATTTTTCATGGGTGACAAGCTCGCACAGCAGCCGATTATTGATGCTGCCGCTTTTCAGAAGCTCCACCATCGCGTCGCTCAAACGAAGCTCCGACAAGGGCGCGTTTGGGAGGCTCCTGTTTTCCGTCTGTCCCAGAAGATAATCAACGGACACCTCATAGAAGCCTGCCAGAGCGATAAGGTTTTTGTGATTCATTTCTCTTGGCGTGTCCAATTCATAGCTGCCGAGGGCGGATTTTGAAATGCCGGTAAGCTCCGCAAGTTCTTCCAGATTCAGCTTTTTCTCCACCCGCAAATCCTTTAGCCGCTCCGATATGCTAACTTCTGTTTTCATTGCCAGCCGCCCCTTTCCTGCGGCTGCCGCCGCCTTTTTCCCCATTATACCATACCATTCCGCAATCGTGGAATTTTTTGATTTTCGGGCAGGATTCCTTTTTTGAGGACATACAGGAGAGGGCGCAAAAATGTTCTATGCTATAGGCAGTTCATCGATGGATCAATCCAATCGAATGACCGGCCTGTAGGGATATGCTCCCCGGCGATGTAGCGCAAAGACCTGCGGAATGGGAAATGGAGGAACCCAGACCGCAGCGAGCGTACCAAGGGGAGGGATACGCCGCCGTGAGATTCGGGGGCAGGAACGACAGCAGGGAGAACCGGCGAAAAATGAACACAAAAGACACCCGAAACACGACAGCGGGCAGAGAAATGGAATTCCCTGCCCGTACTGTCACAAAGGATTTTCGGGCGGCGCAGAGGGCAGAAAAGCCTTGAAAACCACCCCGAAATACGACACTAAAAAACGCTATCCGTCCGTTCCCGCTGTTACGGCAGAAATGGACGGATTTTCATAACAGGAGGCACTATGCCAAGAATGAGCCGAAAACGGAAGAACGAGCTTGCTTTCTTCCTCAACGACCGGGGGCGCATGACCTACAACGAATTGTGCCGGAAATGTCGGCATACCTGCAAGCAGAGCTTCCGGGCGACCGTGATAGACTGCCCCCGCTACCTGTCGAAACGAGCAAAGAACAAGGAGGACATCCGCTGAATGGAATTTGAGTTTATGACCGCAGGAACAGCCCTGCCGCCCTGTATACCCCTGCCGCCCGTTCTGCTGCGGCTACCTACCAGCAGCACCGCAAAGGTGATGTATGCCCGTATGCTGGATGAAGCCCTTGCTTACGGCATAGAGGACGAGAACGGGATTTTGTATATCCACTTCCCCATCAAAGAGCTTGCGGCGGCACTTTCCCGCAGCACCATGACGATCAAACGCGCCATGAGTGAGCTTGACGATATGGGGCTTGTCATGCGGGTACGGAGGGACTTTAGCAAGCCCAACAGGATTTATCTGCTGATACCAAAGGCAGATCACACGAAATCGGTCAAGAGCCGGAAAAATCGCATATCTGACGCTGGGAACGCTTCGGGCGAGGAATGTATCGACGGAGCGTTTTCCATTGAAAAATCTCCGTTTTCCCCAAGTCAAGAGCCGGAGAAAACAGCTGAAAAATGCCACTCTTGTGCGACAGAGGGCAGAAAGGAGCTTGTATGAGAACAGGGCTGACAAAGAGGCAGAAAGTCACGGAAATCTGCTTCGATGAGAAAGACCCGCTAATCCATATCCGCACCCACAACACCGACTTAAAGAAGCGCCTGCTTGATTACAGCAGCCGCTACCCGGCGATCTGCCAGCAGACCGACACAGACCCGGACACGGGCTGCATGGAGTTTGTGATCCGCAAGGGGCGTTTCTCTTTCCGTCTGACCGCCCCATACAGCGAGGAACGCCGCAGGGCAGCAAGCGTGGCGGCGAAGAAGAACGGCGTTCATGGAAAAGTTGCGGATTATTGAAACAAATCAGATTGAACCGGCGTGTGTGCATGGTATAATTGATAGCGCAAAGAGAAATTGCGGTTTTGACAAGTCTGAATGATAGAAAGCAAAGCCGGAATCAAGTATAATAGAGGTGCGAAAGGAAGGAGGTGTTTTCCGTGAGCAAAAACCTTGCTGATAATATCGTTGCCCTGCGTAAAAAGCACGGGCTGTCACAGGAGCAGTTTGCAGAAAAAATCGGCGTTACCCGTCAGGCTGTTTCCAATTGGGAGTGTAGAATTGCGACGCCGGATGTTGAAACCCTCGACCTGATAGCGAAGCTGTTTGACACGGATTTGACTGCATTGGTGAACGGAGAAAGCACAGCAGCAGAGAAACCAAAGGATAAAATGACGTTCAGCAAAAACGAATACTTAATTTGTCCTTGTAAAGTTTCATCTATACCATACTGGAAATCAAAGTCTATAACCGTACCCGATGGTATGTGTATTGTACACAAAGACAATTTCAATAAAACAGAATATCAGCATTACATTGACGAGCCTTATTTTCGCTTAATACATAGTCTGCAAGACTTGTCTATTCAAGTGCTTCCACAGGGGTATTTGCTTTATAACGCTACTTTGAAGGACTTTGCAGAGCACATCAATAGCTGCTATAGTGGGATCTGCGTAACAGAAGCCGACCTCCGAGACTACACAGCTCGTCCTGTATATGATTCCTCTTTATGGTTGGCAATTAAGAATAACCAAACCGATGAAGTGGTTGCAACAGGCATTGCCGAACTTGATAAAGAGGTTGGCGAGGGTGTTTTAGAGTGGATTCAAGTATCAGAACAATATCGTGGGTATGGATTGGGTAAATATGTCGTTTCAGAATTGTTATGGCGGATGAAAGAAAACGCCACGTTCGCTACTGTATCCGGTCAATGTAATAACCCTACAAATCCAGAGGCGCTGTATCGCAAGTGTGGATTCACCGGTTCTGATGTTTGGCACGTTTTGAGAAAGAGGTAAACAGATGGCGACTTGGATTGCACCCTTAATGATTGCTGATGGCGTTCGAATGTATTCCGAACTTAGATATACATGGTTTCTGCGTTGGTAATATCGCACCGGATTGCAACGTAGAAAATGAAGATTAAACAGTTTGCCGAAAAGGATTTATTGAACAATTTGTAACTTTTGCAGAGAACCCCCTTGACAAATTCCGTCCTGACGTTCCCTATGAGAGTATATTTATCATACCATGTATACAGCCGACTTCAAACTACACTTACCAAATTGATGATGCATATATTCAGAAGGTAAATGCGCTATTTGATAAGTAGCATACCTAAAATCCATATACCCCCAAAGACCGTTGACCCGCGCCGTGTGCGTACAGTCAGCGGTCTTTTTTATCCAAAATCAAGAAAGGAGCTACCACCCATGACAAAGAAGAAAACGCCGCGGGGCGGCAAGCGAAGCGGAGAAAAAGTACGGCGTTCATAGAAAAATTACACATTTGTATGGAGACAGGAATTGAAAAGTTCGTGCTTTGCATGGTATAATCATATTGGATAGATTTATTCATACACCACGCCCATCACGCACAAGGAGGTGCTTTCTGTGAAACGATATTCTGTGTTAATCGCCGTTGCTGTATTTGTTTTATCATTGGCAGGCTGCACTACCGCTCCGTCGCCCGGCTCAACGGGCAAGAGCCGACCTGTTACCAACGCCGCCGATGTGAAAATCATTGAAATGATTTCCGGCGAAAAGGAATCTTCCTATCGGGTTGAAGTATTGCTACCTACCACAGATTTATCTTCTGTCGGTCAGCCGCTTGCGGACAAGATTTCGCAGGAATGGGATGAATTCGACAGTATGACCAAAGAACAGCAGCGTACATCAAGCAAGCTATGGGGCGTTGTCGATATTCAAACCGACACATGGGATGACTGCGAAGAAGCAATCGGCTTCACCTTGTATAATCCCCTTGAAACGCTTGACTGGCTCAGTAAAACCGGATATTTCGGAATGGAGAGCGTAGATTCCCATGCCCCAACAGCTCACGTTCAGGTAACTGCCAACACAGCCCAAACCGCAGACAGGAAGCCCGGTGAAGTAAGTGCTATCGCCGGATACAAGGATGATGATGTGCGGATAACGCTGACGGAAACGGTTTCTTCAAGCACCGAATCATTTACCATAGGGAGCGTCTACACCGGGTATGCCACATACGAGCAGGACACCGTAACGACTGGCTCCGGCATTGTCGTGTTGATTATGACCGTCAACGGAACAAACAACATCGGGTATTACGATGGGGATTATTTTGATTCCACAGCCTACTGGGTAAAAGACAATGTGTTTTACGCGCTCCGTGTATTCGGAAATGAAACCGATAAGACGGAAATTCAAGCTACCCTTGACAAAATCCTTGCTGAAATTTAGCTGCAAGAGGTGGAGTGGGGAATTTTTCGTCACTTCGTTCCGTCAAGGGAGCTACACTCCCGTGCGACGCTTGCTCGTCTATCCCTTGTGGACTTGCCGTCCGCGAACAGCATAAAATGCTGTTCGCCGCCAGCAAGTTTGAAAACGAAAACTGGATTTTGGGAGGTGATTATATGAAAAAATGGATAGCAGCAACCCTCTGTCTTGCGCTCGTATTCCTGTTGGTCAGTTGCGTAAATCCGAAAAGCGGCGATTACCCTGCGACTATAATGGTAAATGGGACAAATTACTATTCAACCGGGAATGCTGTTCCTGTTGAGGTGGATGAAAGTGCCATTCAATACACTACCTCTTATGCAGAGGATGGTGTTCCGAAAAAGGATGGAGAAGCAAATTTCAACAGAGACACTGGAAATCCTTATGCCGTTCTTGAAGGTGGTATGGTAGTTGTACTCATTGATAATGAATGGATAGAGTTCAAATCAAAGTAACCTACTACCCCACAACCGAATACCGAACATCAGACCGTTGACCCGCGCCGTGTGCGTACAGTCAGCGGTCTTTTTTTACCCAAAATCAAGAAAGGAGCGAGCACCCATGACAAAGAAGAAAATGCCGCAGACCATCGAGGAATGTAACGCCGAAATGGAGCTTGCACAGAAGCAGCTTCGGCAGTATGAGAACCGAAGCAAGATGCTTGACCGCAGGCTTGCCATAGAGAAGCGCAAGGAGCGCAACCACCGTATTTTCCTGTTTGGCGGCTTTATGGAAAGCATCGTGCCGGAGCTGAAAACCATGACGGAGGACGAAGGCAAGGACTTCTTGTATCACATCGCAAAGAGTATGGAAGCACAGGAGTATTTGAAAAAACGCACCGAGGGGGTGGAAGCCGGATAATACCCTTGGTAACAAGGGCGCACTTATACACCCTGACGGGCGTTGTGCGCTCTGCCGAGGGCTGAACCTCTCCACACAGCCCTGCCGTGTTCCGAGCTTGGCGGCGTTGCCGCGAACAGGGAAAACTGCATTTTCCCTGCGACGGCTTGCGCCGTCTACCCTTTTGCACACTTGCCGCGAGAGAACGCCTTGCCGCCGCAAGCCATTCTCTCCCGTCAAGTCCGAACGAGCGAAACGGAGGTGATACCATCGCAATCTACCATTGCAGCATCAAGATCGTCAGCCGGGGAAAAGGCAAATCCGCCGTAGCCGCAGCCGCCTACCGAAGCGGCGAAAAGCTGACGAACGAGTGGGACGGGCTGACCCACGACTACACGAAAAAGGGCGGCGTTGTCCATTCGGAAATACTGCTCCCGGCACACGCCCCGCCCGCTTTTTCTGACCGCAGCACCCTATGGAACAGCGTGGAGCTTTCCGAAAAATCCAATAACGCCCAGCTTGCGCGGGAGGTGGAGATCGCCCTGCCCGTGGAGCTGTCCAGAGAGGAACAGACCCGCCTTGTGCGGGAGTATTGTTCCTCTCAATTTGTTTCCAAGGGTATGATCGCCGACTTCAATCTGCACGACACGGGAGGCGGCAACCCCCACGCCCATATCCTGCTGACCATGCGCCCGCTGGACGAAAAGGGCGCGTGGCTTCCGAAGTCCAAGAAGGAATATGTGCTGGATGAAAACGGCGAGAAAATCCGTCTGCCCAGCGGCAGGTACAAGACCCGCAAGGTTGACCTTGTGGACTGGAACGACCGGGAGAACGCCGAGGTCTGGCGCAGGGCGTGGGCTGACCTTGCCAACGAGTTTTTAGAGCGGAACGATTGCCCGGAGCGCATCGACCACCGCAGCTATGAGCGACAAGGAATAGAACAAATCCCCACCGTTCATGTGGGCGTATCGGCAACGCAGATGGAGAAGAAAGGCATCGTGACCGAGCGCGGGGAGCTGAACCGAAACATCAAGGCGGCGAACCGTATCCTGCGGGAGATCCGCCGACTTGTGCGCGGCTTAAAGGACTGGATCGCGGAACTGAAAGAGAGAAAGACCGCCCTGCTGGAAGCGTTGACAGAGGCACGGGCGCAGGCCAGCGAGCCGACCATCCCACAACTGCTTGCCCGGTACATGGAGCAGCGCGGCGAGGAACGCGCCGACTGGACTTCCAAGGGCAAGCTCAAGGGCGCTGTTTCCGACTTCAACAAGGTGCAGGCGGCAATGGAGTTTCTGCGGCAGAAGGAAATCTCCACCGTGGAAACCCTTGACAGACAGCTTGATGGTATCAGCGAAAACGCCGTTGCCATCCGTGACAGCATGAGGGAAGCGGAGCGCCGGATCAAGGACATCGACACCCTGCTCTCCCACATCGGGAACTATGAGAAATACAAGCCGGTCTACAGGGAGTATGCCGCCATCGGCTGGAAGAAACAGAAGGAGAAATTCGAGGAAGCCCACAGGAGCGAGCTGGACGCATACCGGGCAGCCGCCCGCTATGTTAAGGCCCACCTGCCCGGCACGTCCTACAGCCGCAAGGAGCTGGAGGCCGAACGCAAAGACCTTGCCGCCGCCCTGCCCAGAAAACGGGATGAGCTGGAAGCGGTACAGGCGGACGTGCGGACGCTGCGGGACGTGCGGCACTGGCTCAATCAGGTGCTGCCGCCGGAGCAGTACCGCCAGACTGCCGAGCCGGGGAAAAAGCCATCCATAATGGAGGGCTTGAAAGGCCGGGAGCAGCGTATCCGGCAGGAGAAGGAGAAACGGCAGCAACCGCCCCGGACACAGAAACAACAGGATATGGAGCTTTAACATCAGGCACCCGCCATTTTCAGTTTTGGAATGACGGGTGTCTTTTTCATTTCAAGGAGGCCGCGATTGCATTTATTTGAAGCTGTGAAGCAGTCTGTCATCACAAGGCAGGCTGCCGAGCGATACGGATTGAACGTGAACAGAAACGGCATGGCGGTCTGCCCGTTCCACAGGGACAGACACCCAAGCATGAAGGTTGATCGCCGCTATTACTGCTTCGGCTGCGGAGCGACCGGGGACGTGATCGATTTTGTTTCCCGGCTGCATGGGATAAGCGCAAAGGAAGCCGCCCTCATGCTGGCGCAGGATTTCTCCATCCCCTGCGGGGACGGAACGGACGCGCCCCGCCAGTCTGCCATGAAGAAGCTGCGGCTGGAAGCCGAGGAACAGAAATACAGGCGCGTGGAGCGGCATTGCTTTCAGATGCTTGCAGACTATTATCACCTGCTGCGCCGGTGGAGGGAGGAACACGCCCCCTGCCAGCCAGATGAGGCGTGGCATCCTCTGTTTGTGGAAGCCCTGCAAAGGATGGACTATATCGAATACCTGCTGGACGGGCTTTTGTCCGATGACCTGCGGGAACGGGCTGCCATCGTCACAGAGTACGGAAAGGAAGTGAGAACGATTGAGCAAAGAATTTCAGGACTTGCCGCCGCAGGTTCGGGAGGCCGTGAGGAACGCGCCGGACAGCGCCGCGCCGATGCGGAGCGTTGAGGAAGTGAAGGCGATGCTGGACACCACCGAAAAAGGCGGCGTCCGCAACAGCATAAGGAACTGCCTGACCGTATTCCAGTATGACCCCCTGCTTGCCGGGACACTGGTCTACAACCTTTTGACCGACCGGACAGACCTTGTAAAGCCCATCGGCTGCCAGCGTCCACCCGGTACGTCCATGACCGACACGGATATGAAATATATCCGGCTGTACCTCGAAGAAACCTACGGTCTGACCAGCGAGAGGAAGATCGCAGACGCTGCCGACCTTGCCGCCCATCAGAACAGCTATCACCCCGTAAGGGACTATCTGAACGGTTTGGTATGGGACGGAACGGAGCGCATACGCTTCTGTCTGCGGCACTTTCTGGGAGCCGCAGCGGACACCTACACCTGCGAAGCCCTGAAACTCTTTCTGCTGGGCGCAATCCACCGGGCATACAGACCCGGCTGCAAGTTTGAGGTCATGCTCTGTCTGGTGGGCGGTCAGGGTGCGGGCAAGTCCACCTTTTTCCGGCTGCTGGCGGTAAGGGACGAATGGTTTTCCGACGACCTGCGGAGGCTGGACGATGATAACGTCTACCGAAAGCTGCAAGGCCACTGGATCATTGAAATGTCGGAAATGATCGCCACAGCCAACGCAAAGAGCATCGAGGAAATCAAATCATTTTTGAGCCGACAGAAGGAGGTCTACAAGATACCCTATGAAACCCACCCGGCAGACCGCCCCCGTCAATGCGTGTTCGGCGGCACTTCCAACGCGCTGGACTTCCTGCCCCTTGACCGAAGCGGCAACCGGCGTTTCCTCCCGGTGCTGGTAAACCCGGAGCAGGCGGAGGTACACATTTTGGAGGACGAGGCCGCTTCACGGGCATATATCAGCCAGCTATGGGCGGAGGCAATGGCGCTTTACCGGGCGGGCAGATGGAAGCTGACGTTCAGCCCGGAGCTGGTGCGCTACCTGAAAAACCACCAGCGGGATTTCATGCCGGAGGACACCAAGGCGGGGATGATACTTGCCTATCTCGACCGCTGCACCGGCAATGCGGTCTGCTCCAAGCAGCTATACAGGGAAGCCCTGAACCACCCCTTTGACGAGCCGAAGCAATGGGAGATACGGGAGATCAACGAGATCATGAACCAGTGCGTGACCGGCTGGAACTACTTTTCCAACCCCCGTATGTTCCCGCAGTACGGCAGGCAAAAGGGCTGGGAACGGGAGAATGCGACAACGGACACCGGCAACGAGGACGAGAAAATCCCCGACGGCTTTGTGCCGGTCACAGAACAGATGGAGCTTCCATTCTGAAAAATCCGGGATAATCACAGCCCGTTGCATACCCCGTTGCTATCCCGTTGCCGACCCCGTTGCCGGGGAAAATGCTGTAGCCGCAAGGCTTTTCCCCTCTCTGACAACCAAAACAACAGAAAAATAAAAGAAAAAGTAAATAGTAGCCAACCCGCCAGATAGGGATTGTTTGCAAGGTCTTTTGAAGCCCGTTGCCGGACTTCGTTGCCGACGCTCCCCTGTCTGGCTATTTTCATGTAAGGAGGTACCTGCCTATGGCGAAAAACAAGACCCGAATCGATGTGATCACCGTCTTTGACGGGGAGCTGGACGCTACCGATGTTTTTGTGAGCCTGATCGCGCAGAAGCACTCGCAGAAATTCAGCGGGGAATCCGGCAAGAATAATCTTGCGAAAACGCAAGAATTATGCTATACTAAAGACAAGGTTCAGGTAACCGGTGTTCCGTCTGGATTGTGCGGGTAAAACGGTTATGATGAACGGATATGATGTGATGAGCGCGGCGCTTGCCGGGGGCTTCCGGGCAGCTATCTACTGTCGGTTAAGCAAGGACGATGACCAGCAAGGGGAGAGCGCCAGCATCGCCAACCAGCGGGATATGCTGGAAAGCTACTGCGAAAAGCAGGGATGGGAGGTTGTGGCAGTCTACCAGGACGATGGCTATACGGGGCTGAACATGGAACGCCCTGACCTGAAACGGATGCTGAAAGCCATCGAGCGCAGACAGGTAAATCTTGTGATAACGAAAGATTTATCGAGGCTGGGCAGAAATTACTTGCAGACCGGGCATCTCATTGAGGACTTTTTCCCAAGGAACGGAGTGCGCTATATCGCCATGAACGACGGCATAGACACCCTGCGGGAGAACAACGACATTGCGCCGTTCAAAAATATCCTAAACGAGATGTACAGCAAGGACATTTCCAAGAAAGTCCATTCGTCCTACCTGCTGAAAGCGCAGAAAGGCCAGTTTACCGGCTGCGTCGCCCCGTTTGGATACAGGAAAGACCCGGAGGACAAAAACCACCTGCTGATCGACCCGGAAACCGCCCACATTGTCCGGCTGATATTCGGGTACGCGCTGGAGGGGCACGGCCCGAACTATATCCGGCGCAGGCTGGAGGAACAGAAGCTCCCCTGCCCCACATGGTGGAACAGGGAGCGCGGGATACGCAATGTCCGCACCCGATGGGAGCAGCAAGACCCGGAGAACGGGAAATACATCTGGGACTTCTCCGTAATAAAAGACCTGCTGATGAATCCCGTCTACACCGGGGCGATCGCTTCGCAGAAAACGGAGTACCGCTTCAAGATCGGGACTATCGGCAGTAAGCGGCCGGAGGACTGGATCGTGGTGGAGGGGACGCATGAGCCGCTGGTGGACAAGAGGGACTTTGCCATCGTGCAGAGAAAGCTCAAATCCCGCCAGCGTCCGGGGGCTTCCGGTGAGCCGAGCCTGTTCGCGGGGCTTCTCAAATGCGGGGAGTGCGGGAAGTCGCTGACCGTCCGCTACACCAATGCCAAGCACCCACAGCGGATTTATTCCTGCAAGACCTACAATGCCTTTGGGAAGCACCATTGCAGCCAGCACAGGATCGAGTATGACACCCTCACAAGCCTTGTGCTGCACAAAATCCGGGAGTGCGCCGCCGCTGCCCTGATGGACGGCGAGGCCGTAGCCGACAGACTGACCGGCAACTGCGAGGCCGAGCAGAAAGGACAGCGGGAGGCACTGGAACGGGCTTTGACAAAGGATGAGGAACGGATCGAAACACTGGAAAAGATGGTGCTGCGGCTCTATGAGGACATGGTAGCCGGACGCATCACGGAAAACAATTTCGATCTTCTGCTGGCAAAGACGCAGAAGGAACAGGCCGAGCTAAAGGAAAAGGCCGTGGAAGCCCGGAAGCGGCTGGACGATGAAGCCCGCCTTGCGGTGGACGCAAGGGAATGGGTGGAATCCATACAGGAATACCGGGACATTGCGGAACTTGACGCAGCCACCCTAAACCGCCTTATCAAAGAAATCGTTGTCCATGAAACCATTGACATCGACAAGACAAGACACATTTCTATCGAAATTCATTTCAATCTCAAGCCCCTGCCGGAAGTAGAGCAGGTCACGGGATGATCTGCCCCACGTCGGGGAACTTCTGAAAACTTCATATATTTTTTGACACGCCGCCGCCCGCCATCGAGCAGAGTTTTACACCTAATTGGGTATGAAACAGCTCATGGCGGGCGGCGGCGTTGCCCTCATCGGCATCACCCTGATCCCTCTGCTGTCCGGTCTGCTGTCCACCACCTAATGATTCTCCAAAACCGGCGGGGGCTTTCGCTTGATAGCGGGAGCCCCCGCAAAGGAGGTGATCTCCCTTGATATTGGATATGATCCAGGAGTGGTTCAAGGAACTGCTCATTGACGGTATCATTTCAAACCTGACCGGGATGTTTGATACCCTGAATACAAAGGTGGGCGAGATCGCCGGGGAGGTCGGCATGACGCCCGCCGCCTGGAACAGCAGCATCTTCAACATGATCCGAAACCTCTCGGAAACGGTGATTGTCCCCATCGCTGGCATCATCCTCACCTTCGTCATGTGCTACGAGCTGATCCAGCTCATCATCGAGAAAAATAACCTCCACGACTTTGACACCTGGATTTTCTTCAAGTGGATTTTCAAGACCTTCTGCGCGGTGCTGATCGTCACCAACACCTGGAACATCGTCATGGCGGTGTTCGATGTGGCGCAGAATGTGGTCAGTCAGTCGGCGGGGGTCATCATCTCGGACGCAGGCATCGACATTTCCGGCGTGGTGGGCAATCTGGAGACCCAGCTTGCCGACTGGAGCGTGGGCGCCCTGCTGGGGCTGTGGTTCCAGAGTGTGTTCGTGGGGCTGTGTACGCAGATTCTTTCCATCTGTATCTTCCTGGTGATCTACGGCAGAATGATTGAGGTGTATTTGGTCACCTCCATAGGGCCGATTCCCTTTGCCACGATGGTCAACCGGGAATGGGGCTCCACGGGGCAGAACTACCTTCGCTCCCTGCTGGCCCTGGGCTTCCAGGCCTTCCTCATTATGATCTGCGTGGGCATCTATGCCGTGCTGGTGGAGGGCATCTCCACATCCGGCGACAACATATCCGCTGCCATCTGGGGGTGCATGGGCTATACGGTTCTGCTGTGCTACACATTGTTCAAGACCGGCAGCCTTGCAAAATCCCTGTTCGGCGCCCACTAAAGGAGGCAGATATTTGAGAGTAGGCCTTATTGATGTGGACTCGCACAATTTTCCCAACCTGTGCCTGATGAAGCTCTCGGAGTATCACACCAGACACGGGGATCGGGTGGAATGGTGGGACCCTGCAAAGCAATATGACCTTGTTTATAAAAGCCGGGTATTTACAGACACCTATTCCAAAGACACCATACAGGTGAGCAATGCGGATAAGGTCATCCAGGGCGGTACAGGTTACGGCCCCGGCGAAAACCTCCCGCATGAGATCGAGCATATTCGGCCGGACTATTTTCTATATCCGCGGTTTTTAGGTACAGCCTACGGCTTTTTAAGCCGTGGCTGTCCAAGGAACTGCGGATTTTGTATTGTCAGCAAAAAAGAAGGGCGCAGGAGCGTCCGGGTGGCTGATCTTTCCGAGTTTTGGAATGGTGAGGAAGAAATCAAACTGATGGACCCGAACCTGCTTGCCTGTCCCGACCATGAAAGGCTCATTGAACAGCTAATTGAGAGCCGGGCGCTGGTGGACTTTACCCAGGGGCTCGATATTCGCCTTATCAGCCGTGATAATGTATCTCTACTGAACAAAGTGCGGACAAAAGCGGTGCATTTCGCATGGGATAACCGGACGAGGACCTGACGGAGTATTTCCGTCGCTTTCGTGAACTTACTTCCATAAAGAGCGACCGAAACCGCCGTGTCTATGTCCTGACCAATTACGGCAGCACCCATGAACAGGATTTGTACCGGGTAAACACCTTGCGGGCATTGGGATATGATCCCTATGTGATGATCTATGAGCGTCCCACGGCTCCACGCATTACCCGCCATCTGCAAAGATGGGTAAATAATAAACGGATTTTTCATTCCGTATCAGATTTTAAGGACTATGCGCCGATGAAGAAGGAGGTGTGAAACATTGGCTTATGTAACAATCCCGAAGGACCTGAGTCGGATACAGAGCAAGGTCCTGTTCGGGCTGACCAAACGACAAGTGATCTGTTTCGGAGCGGCGGCGCTGGTAGGCGTGCCGCTTTTCTTTTTGGCAAAGGCGAGCCTGGGAACTACCACGGCGGCGCTGTGCATGATCCTGGTGATGCTGCCCTTTTTCCTGTTCGCCATGTATGAGAAGAACGGGCAGCCGCTGGAAGTGTTCCTGGGGCATCTGATCCAGAACAAATTCATCCGGCCGAAGGTACGCATCTACCAGACAAACAATCTCTATTCCGCCCTGGTGCGGCAATCCCAACTGGAACAGGAGGTGAAGCGGATTGCGAGAAAAGGCAGAAAAACCGGCAAAGCGTAAGCTCACCCGTGCCGAGCGCAAGCAGATCGAGGCGGTGATCCGGCAGGCGAAGGGCGACGGAAAAGCCCATACGGTGCAGGACAGCATCCCGTTTCAGAATATGTTCCCGGACGGTCTGTGCAGGCTGGAGGGCGGCGCCTTCTCCAAGACCATTGCCTTTGAGGATGTGAATTACCGCCTGGCGGGGCCGGAGGATCAGCGGAGCATCTTTGAAAGCCTCTGCGATTTCTACAACGGCTACGACCCCTCCATCGGTGTTCAGGTCTCTTTGGACAGTCGCAGCGGAGGCAGCGCCGCCGATGAAATGTTCGGCATCCGCAGGCAGGGCAACGACCTGGACCCCATCCGGGACGAGGCGGTGGACATCCTGCGGATGCAGTACAAGCGGGGCAACAACGGCTATGTGAAAACCAAGTATGTGACCCTGACCATCGAGGCGGAGAACCTCCCTGCGGCCCGGGCGCGGTTTGCCCGCATTGAGACCGACACCCTCAACCGCTTCAAGGTCATGGGTGCGGCCGCTCATGTGCTGGATGGAAAGGAGCGGCTGGAGCTGCTTTACAACATCCTCCACCCGGAGGGCGGGCAGTTCGCCTTTGAATGGGACTGGCTCCCGGCCAGCGGCCTTTCGGTGAAGGACTTCATTTCTCCGTCCTCCTTCCACTTCGGGGAGACCCGCACCTTCCGCATCGGAAAGCGGTATGGGGCGGTGTCCTTCCTGCAAATCCTGGCGCCCGAGATGCACGACCGTATCCTCACCGACTTCATGGAGGCGGACGGAAATATCATGGTGACCATGCACATCCGGGGCATCAACCAGAACGAGGCCATCAAAATGGTCAAGCGGAAGATCACCGACCTGGACGCCATGAAGATACAGGAGCAGAAGCGGGCGGTGCGCAGCGGCTACGATATGGACATCCTTCCTTCGGACCTCTCTACATACGGCGGCGCGGCAAAGGACCTGCTCACCGACCTGCAATCCCGCAACGAGAGAATGTTCAACATGACCTTCCTGGTGCTGCACACGGCGGAGACCCGTCAAAAGCTGGAGATCGCCGTATCCCAGGCGGCCAGCGTCGCCCAGACCTATAACTGCCTTCTGACCCGGCTGGACTTCCAGCAGGAGGACGGGCTTATGAGCAGCCTTCCCCTGGGGCTCAACCGCATCAAGATAGAACGGAGCCTGACCACTTCGGCCCTGGCGGTGTTCGTCCCCTTCGTCACCCAGGAGGTGTTCATGGGCGGCGACGCCATGTACTACGGGCTCAACGCCCTTTCCAATAACATGATCCTGCTGGACCGCAAGCAATCCCGCTGTCCCAACGGTCTTGTGTTCGGCACCCCCGGCAGCGGCAAATCCATGAGCTGCAAGCGGGAGATCACCTTTATCATGCTGATGACCCAGGATAATGTCATCATCTGCGACCCGGAGGACGAGTATTCGCCCCTGGTGAAGCGATTGGGCGGTCAGGTGATCCGGCTGTCCCCGTCCAGCACCGACTATGTGAACCCTCTGGACATCAACCTCAACTACTCCGAGGAAGAAAACCCGCTGGCGCTGAAAAGTGATTTCATCTTATCCTTCTGCGAGCTCATCATGGGCAGCAAGACGGGGCTGGAGGCCATCGAGAAAACCGTCATTGACCGGGCGGTACAGATGATCTACCAGCCCTACTTTGCCGATCCCCGGCCAGAGAATATGCCCATTCTGGGCGACCTGATGAACGCCCTTCTGTCCCAGCACATCCCGGAGGCCGACCGAGTGGCCCAGGCGCTGGACCTCTATGTGAACGGTTCGCTGAACTTCTTCAACCACCGTACCACCGTGGACATCTCCAACCGCCTTGTCTGCTTTGACATCAAGGGCCTGGGCAAGAACCTGAAAAAGCCGGGGATGCTCATTGTTCAGGATGCGGTGTGGAACACCGTTACCATCAACCGGGCTATCGGGCGCTCCACCTGGTATTTCGTGGACGAGTTCCACCTTTTGCTGAAGGAGGAACAGACCGCCGCATACAGCGCCGAGATTTGGAAACGGTTCAGAAAATGGGGCGGTATCCCTACCGGGGCGACCCAGAACCCCAAAGACCTGCTTTCCTCCCCGGAGATCGAAAACATCCTGGAAAACAGCGACTTCATCTATATGCTCAACCAGGCGGCGGGAGACCGGAAGATACTGGCGGAGCGGCTGAACATTTCATCGGAGCAGCTTGCCTATGTGACCAACTCCGAGCCGGGCCACGGGCTGCTGTTCTTCAACAATGTCATCCTGCCCTTTGCGGATGACTTCCCGAAAGACACCGAGCTCTATAAATTGCTCACCACCAAGCCCAGCGAGGTTGCACACGAAACTGTGGACGACGAAAAGGAGGACCAGAATGGATAACAAGATGGCGGTTTTCAATAACCGCGAATTTGGCAGCATCCGAGTGATCGAAGAAAACGGCAATTATCTGTTTTGCGGATTTGATGTTGCGAAAGCCCTGGGATATGCAAAACCGAGGAACGCCATCAATACGCATTGTAAGGGGGCCCTGAAACGGGGCGCCCTTACAGAAGGAGGCGTACAGGAATTGACATTCATCCCGGAGGGTGATGTGTACCGCCTGATCGTTCATAGTCGGCTGCCTGGTGCGGAACGCTTTGAAAAATGGGTGTTTGACGAAGTTCTCCCCATGATCCGCAAGACGGGCGGGTACATGACTGCCTCCCTTCTGGAGCAGGCGGCGGAAAAACCGGAAATATTGCTGGCTTTTGCCGACCAGCTTCTTGCCGAGCATGAGAAAAACCGGCAGCTCTCCGGCGAGGTGGAACGGCTGCGGCCGAAAGCAGATTTTTATGACGCCTTTGTCCATGAAGAAAACTGCACCAATATCCGAGCCACGGCGAAAGAACTGCAAATCGGGGAGCGTGCGTTTTGCCGTTTCCTGATGGACGCGGGATTTCTGTACCGCTGCCCGGCCGGATACCTTCTGCCCTATGCCAAGCCCTCCAATAACGGATTATTCCGTGTGAAGGACTTCTGGAAATATGGGCATTTTGGACAGCAGACCTTGATTACGCCCCAGGGCAAAAATGTGATCCGTCTGCTGCTGGATGATGGGCAAATGCGGCTGGAATGGAAGGAAAGGATGGGATAAGGATATGGAACAGGAAAAGCTGTATGTCATCGAGGAAAAGACCTATGAGGCACATATCGACGAGGAAGTGCATCTCTACGGGCTGCTTCATCAGCTTGCCTTCCTTGCCGGAAAAATCAAGGACCGGGAGGATGTGGAGGCGTTCATTGCGGCGGCGAAGCGGTACGGCCAGATCGCCGATGACAAGTTTGACGCCTGGAACATTCCCGGCCGTTACCTGGTGTTCGGCGACAAGGCGGACCTTGCCGGGATGAAGGCGCGGGAGCTGTGCGAGCTGGACGCCTTCTATGTGGAGTGTGAGGACGACGAACCCGAACCGGGCGGCGGCCGCCAGGAGGAACACTATCTGATCCCCGGCAGCGGATTCCGGCTGCTGGTGAGCGAACTGCACATGTTCCTGGTAACCTGGTACAGCATCGCCAAGTGTCTGTCGCAGGCACAGAACGAGAAAGATTTTCTCCGACTGCAAAAGAAATACGGGAACTATGAAAAGACGCTGAACAGGCTGCGCCGCAAGCTGGGTCTTTCCGCTGACAGCAACTTTTGTCAGGATGAATTGGAGGCGGCGGTCATCAAGCGGTTCCGGGCGGAGCTGATCCCTGGGGAGCAGATCAGCCATGAATAAGCTCACCCATGTCAGCCTGTTTTCCGGCATCGGCGGGCTGGACCTTGCGGCGGAGGCGGCGGGCTTTGAAACGGTCTGTCAATGCGAGTGGGCGGACTATCCCTATTCCATCCTGCAAAAACATTGGCCGGATGTGCCGAAGTTCCGCGACATCACCACATTCACGAAGGAGGCGTTTTTTGAAAAAACAGGACTTGAAACCATTACCATCCTCTCCGGCGGATTCCCGTGCCAGCCTTTCTCCACCGCAGGAAAACGGCGGGGCTTTGCGGATGAACGCTACCTGTGGCCGGAGATGTGCCGCGTTATTGCCGAACTGCGGCCCCGTTGGGTGCTTGGGGAAAATGTTGCTGGCTTCATCAATATGGGGCTCGACAAAACGATTTTTGACCTGGCAAAAGCGGGATACGCTGTTCTCCCATTCGTATTTCCGGCTTGCGGCGTCGGCGCATGGCATGAGCGCCAGCGAACTTTTATCGTCGCGGCTGATGTTTCCCACACCCCTTGCCTCCGACAAATCCACGGGGCGGGATGCTGCCAGCCTGGATGTGTTCCTGTCGGACAATGGGATATTCCGCAAGCGGAACAAGGACGGGTCGATCTGGAGCCTGTCCCTGTCGGCGGCGGTGTTCTATCTGACCCCGGCAGCATCGGAGGGCTACCGTTCCACCCTGAAACCGGCGGCCTTCCGGGACAAATCCCCGTCCTCCAACCTGTCGGCTCAGGTGATCCGGCAGGAGCAGCCCCTTTCCGAGAAAGCGGCGCTGAACCCGGACTGGGTGGAATGGCTCATGGGATTCCCCCCGAAATGGACGGACGCATCCTTTGGCGTGCCGAGCCCGAAGGAGTCCCCCGCATGACCGAGGACACGGACAACCGGGCGCTGCGGCTGAAAACCCTGGGGAACGCGGTCTGCCCGCCCCAGGCCTATCCCATTTTCCAGTACATCGCCATGATCGAAACCGGGGCGTGTGCCGACATCTGCCCCTATGGAACAGGAGGTGACGCACCTTGAAAGAATGGAAAGCCCCCGAAAAGGAGGCGCAGAAGATGACCCGTGACGGGGCAGTATCCGTCAATCTGGTTACGGGCGAGACGACCTATCCCTCTGACCGGACGCCGGAGCAGGACCATTCCGCCTCCGGCGACACGGCGGGTGCCGCTGGGAAAGTAGTGGATCGTGTGGAACTGCACCGGGAACAGGCAGCAGCCAAGAAGAAGCGCCGGAAACAGCGCAGAACCTATCGGGAGGGCGAGGCGGCAGCGGGCCGTCCATCCTCCCGATTGCAGTTTTCCGAGGCGGACCAGGCCAAGCCGGAGCTGCAAGGGGCCATCCGCAAGTCGGACAAGGCGGCGGACCGGCTGGACGCGGCAAAGACCGCTGTTCCATCCAAACTGCCATCCCCCCAACATGCCAATCCGCTGTCCCGCCCCATCCAGGAGGCAGGCGCAGCCATCCACGGCAAGGTCCGAGAGGTGGAGCAGGAAAATTCCGGCGTCCAGTCGGGCCACCTGGGGGAACGTAGCTTTGAGAAGGCTGTGGGCTACGGAAACCGCCGTGTCCAGAACTGGCGGGCGGAACGCAAGCTGAAACCCTGGCGGGACGCGGCAAAGGCGGAGCAGGCGGCGGTCAAGGCCAATGCGGATTTCTACTATCGGAAAGCCGTGGCGGAGAACCCCCAGCTTGCATCCAATCCCATCTCCCGCCTGTGGCAGAAACGGAAGCTGCAAAAGCAATATGCGGCGGCATACCGGGCGGCGGGCAAGACCGCCCAGGCCGGGAAAACAGCGGAGACCACGGCAAAGGCGGCCAAGAAAACCGCCCAGGAGTCCAAGCGCACCGCCCTTTTCCTGAAACGGCATTGGAAGGGCGCGTTGATCGTGGGCGGCATCGGTCTTCTGCTGGTAATGCTGCTGGGCTCCCTGCAATCCTGTTCCTCCATGTTCGGCGGCGGGGTGTCCAACATTATGGCGTCCTCCTATCTCTCCGAGGATGCCGACATGCTGGCGGCGGAAGAAGCCTACTGCGCCAAAGAGGATGAATTGCGGGAGTATCTGGATACCTACGAGGCCACCCACGACTATGACGAGTATCACTTTGATCTGGACGAGATTGAGCACGACCCCTATGTGCTGATCTCCATTCTGTCGGCACTCCATGAAGGGGTGTTCACCATTGACCAGGTACAGGGCGACCTTCAAACCCTCTTTGACAAGCAATACATTCTCACCGAAACCGTGACCACGGAGACCCGCTATCGGACGGAGACACGGACGGACAGCGAGGGCAACACCTATACGGTTCGGGTGCCCTATACCTGGACCATCTGCACCGTCACGCTGGAAAACTTCGACCTCTCCCATGTGCCTGTCTACATGATGGGCGAGGAACAGCTTTCCTTGTATGCCACCTATATGTCCACCCTGGGCAACCGCCCCGATCTGTTCCCGTCCTCCGGGTATGTGAACAAGTACATCGACAACCCTCCCACCGCCTGGGAGATTCCCGCTGAATACCTGACGGACGAGCGGTTCAACACCCTCATTACCGAGGCGGAAAAATACCTGGGTTATCCCTATGGTGCAACTTGTTCCCAACTGAAAAGGTTGGGCACTTGTCCAATGATTGGAG
>OOBV01001054.1_pt1 | contig 20820 bp, 16 predicted proteins | sample 1671731 | NCBI WGS metagenome assembly OOBV01 (sample SAMN06348186, study PRJEB24527) | human gut metagenome | biome: human gut; feature: ankylosing spondylitis patient; material: feces | host: Homo sapiens | place: China | collected 2015-10
GTATTTCCACGGAAGAGAAATTAACGCATTTCTTATATGATACATTAGACAATCTGTCTGATCCTTTTCTTATGAAAGGCATGCAGCAAGCAGTTGGACGCATTATTCAAGCAATTGATTTAAAAGAAAAAATAGTTATTTATGGGGACTATGATGTTGACGGTATTACGTCTACATCTATTTGTGTAAGATGCCTGCGAAAATTGGGGGCAGATGTAAATTTTTATATTCCGTTGCGCGAGGAAGAAGGCTACGGTTTAAACCGTGACGCTATAAACAAATTGTCCGAAGAAGGAGTTTCTCTTTTAATTACTGTAGACTGCGGTATCAGTTCTGCAGATTTAGTGGCAGAAGCGCCACAGTCTTTGGATATTATCATCACGGATCATCATCAGCCGCCAAAGGTATTGCCTGATTGTGTAGCTGTATTGAATCCACATCAGGAGGACTGTCCTTATCCATATAAGGAGTTAGCTGGATGCGGAGTAGCATTCACTCTTTGCCGCGGTATTTATAAAGAATTATATAATGAAGATTATAAGGAAAATATAGAATTGGTAGCGTTGGGGACTATTGCGGATGTGGTATCTTTAACAGGGGAAAATCGGATACTTGTCAAAGAAGGTATGGCACGTTTTCTTTTGACTCCTATAAAGGGTTTATCGGCACTTCTCCGTATTACCGGTCTTGTGAATGAAGATACGAAAGAAATTCTTCATGCGGATTACATTTCTTTTGGGCTTGCACCACGATTGAATGCAGCCGGTCGTATTACTCATGCGAAATATGGTGTGGAATTGATGACTACTGAGTCTGGGGAGGAGGCTGAAGCACTTGCACAGATATTATGTGACACCAATATCGAGCGGCAGCATATTGAACGTGAGATTTATGAAGAGGCGTTGCAGCGGATTGCTGAACTGCAAATTCAAGATGATCTGGTACTTGTTATTGACGGAAAAGACTGGCATCCCGGTGTTATAGGAATTGTAGCATCGCGTATACTTGAGTTATATCATCGTCCAGTATTGGTTATAACAGTCAGGAATGGAGTTGGAAAGGGGTCTTGCAGAAGCATTTCCGCTTTTAATATACATGAGGCTTTGGAAAAAATGGCAGGATTTCTTATCCAGTATGGTGGGCATAAAATGGCAGCAGGTTTCAGCATTCCTGCAGAGAGAATTTCCGAGTTTAGGAAGCGGATTAATGATTACGCAAAAGGGATTATAACTGTGGATGACAGGATACCTGTACTGGAATTAGAAGAATCTTTACCTTTGGATGAAGTAAATATAGAATTTATTCGCTCATTAGATTTGTTAGAACCTTATGGCAGCGATAATCCTAAGCCTCTGTTTGCCAGTTTCAGGGTTTTTGTGGAAACTGCCCGACGAATAGGAAATGATCGTAAACATTTTAAGTGCAGATTATCACAAAATCGTGAACCAGTAGAAGCTATTTTTTGGGGGATAGGAGATAAAGCCCCCTGTTGCCCGGGAGATATTGTAGATATTGTATATGAACCGGAAATTCATGATTGGTACGGTGAACATGTCCAGTTGATCTGTAAAGATATCAGACCGGTAAAAGACTATTTTTTAACCAGAGATTTTCTGATCGATGTGTTTGTTCGTCTAAGAGAATTGATTCCTAATAGTAAATCTGTGGCTGTATTTGAGATACAAAACAGATTAAAACGGTCTTTTGAGGGGAAATATAGCAGGCAGTGTTTATGTACCGCCTTGTCAGTGTTTGAAGAGTTGAATATACTATATCGTTTCAATAGGAATGGCGTTGACTATTACCAGAGAAAGGTTATAAATAAAAAACTTGATTTATTATCATCGTCTATTTATAGAAAATATAGAAAATAAGGAGTTGGGATTACGTGAGTGATAGAAGAGGGACTCTTAAGCAGGCTATTACGAATATAGTTGACCATCAAGATATTTTGTCGCGCAATTTGAATGAAGAGTCACTTCGTACTGACGCATCAGCGTCAACCTTAGCTGAGTTTTTAATTCATCAGGATGAATATATAAAGATTGAATCAGGTAAAAAAGATTTTTCGATTGAAACGAGCCATGAATATAACAAACTGATGGAGAAATTAAAGACATATATTCATGAAACTCAAAGCATGGAAACCATCCGGCATGCGTTTGAAATCGCGCAAAAGGCACATGAAGGACAGATTCGCGCTACTGGAGAACCATATATTATTCATCCGTTAGCAGTGGCATATATTCTGGCAGAGTTGGAAATTGATGCACAAGGGATTATTGCAGCTCTTCTTCATGATGTAGTAGAAGATACTGCGTATACGCTGGAAGACATCCGCCGTATTTTTGGGGATGAAGTTGCTTTTATAGTGGATGGGATTACAAAATTGTCACAGTTCCATTATAAAGACAAAGAAGATCAGCAGACGGAAAATTTTCGAAAAATGTTTTTGGCTATGGCGCAGGATATTCGTGTAGTAGTTATAAAATTAGCCGATCGTCTTCATAATATGCGTACACTTGGCATTTTTAGACGTGAAAAACAGATACGCATCGCAAAAGAAACCATGGAGATATATGCCCCTTTAGCCCATCGCCTGGGTATTTATAATATCAAATGGGAGCTGGAAGATTTATGCTTTCATTATCTTCATACTGAGGAGTATTATGATCTTGTCCGACAAATGCGGCAGAAACGCAAAGCTCGTGAAGAAATCGTAAATGACACTATGGAAGTGCTTCATCAAAGTATAAATGATGCGGGCATTAAAGCGACTATTACCGGTCGTCCCAAACATTTTTATAGTATTTATAAAAAAATGAAACGAGATAATAAAGATTTATCTCAAATTTATGATTTATATGCAGTGCGTGTAATCGTAAATACAATTCCTCAGTGTTATGCGGTTCTTGGAATTGCGCACTCTCTTTGGAAACCATTGCCTAATCGGTTTAAGGATTATATCGCTGTACCTAAGCCCAATATGTACCAATCTCTTCATACAACTGTAATCGGTACAAAAGGACAGCCTGTCGAAATACAAATCCGTACTTGGGAAATGCATCATATTTCAGAATATGGTGTAGCCGCCCATTGGAGATATAAAGAAGGGAATAAAGCAGGGACGAAAGATTTTGACCAAAAAATCAGTTGGCTTCGTCGGCTTTTGGAATGGCAAGATACTTCCAATTCAAAAGAGTTTTTAAACGCTTTAAAGTTAGATGTATTTTCTGATGAGGTTTTTGTTTTTACTCCCAAGGGTGATGTTATTAATTTGCCTAAAGGATCTATTCCTATTGATTTTGCCTATCGTATTCATACAGAAGTCGGGAATCACTGTGTAGGGGCAAAAGTTAATAATAAAATTGTTCCGCTTGATACCAAATTAAAAAATGGGGATATCGTTTCAGTGATTACAGCAAAAACCGGAAAACCAAGTTATGATTGGATTAATATGGTAGGCTCGACCGAGTGTAAAGCCAAAATCCGAAGCTGGTTCAAGAAAGAATACAGACCTGAAAATATAACACATGGGCAGGAACTTCTTATAGCGGAAACAGAACGGCAAGGATATAGATGGAAAGAAATTACGTCTAAAAATCACCTGGATGATGTGCGGAAATATTTTAACAATATTTCAAAGGATGATCTTTTTGCTGCTGCGGGATATGGTGGCCTTTCAGTAAAGACTATCGTACTTAAATTGATTGATCTTTATAAAAAAGATCTTAATGAACAGAAAATTACCGGGTTAAAGACTTCAAAAGATTTTGAAAACTTAAGAATGCGGAGCCTAAAAAAAAGGGTAAGCAATGGAATTCTTGTAAAGGGAGAAGATGGATTGGTAGTTCATTTATCCAAGTGTTGTAATCCTGTTCCCGGTGATGAAATCATTGGTTATGTTACACGCGGCAGAGGAGTATCTGTTCATCGTACAGATTGCCCCAATGCCATTAATCTTTCGGATAAAGACAGAACCATTGAAGTAGAATGGGAACAGGAAACCAGCGGTATGTTTTTAGTTACGATTGAAGTTATTGCCTATGATCGGACCGGTTTAATGGCCGATATTTTGGCGGTATTAATGGAACTGAAGCTTTCTGTTTCTACAGCTAATGTAAAAGTTGAGAATACCGGGATGGCTGGAATGAATTTGGGAATACAGATTAAAGATTTGCAACAATTGGAATTTATCATGACAAAAATACGTCGTATAAAGGGTGTTCATTCAGTTCATCGTATGCGTTCTTCTCGTGGAGGATAATATGAGATCTGTTATTCAAAGATGTAATTGGTGCAGAGTACTTTCTGAAGGGAAGGTGTGTGGAGAAATAGGTAAGGGGCTGGTTGCCTTGCTGGGTATTAAGCGTGGAGATACGGAAGAAGATGCATTATATATATCTGATAAGATACTGCATTTAAGAATTTTTGAGGATGAAAATAATAAGATGAACCTGTCGCTTTTGGATACGAAAGGAGCGCTTATGATTGTGTCACAGTTTACCTTATATGGAGATTCCAGACATGGGCGTCGGCCAAGTTTTACTGAGGCGGAACTTCCAAAACAGGCGAGTAGGCTTTATGAACATGTGGTGCGGAGCTGCAGGATAGAAGGAATAAAAGTAGAAACTGGAAATTTTCAGACACATATGCAGGTAGCACTTGAAAATGACGGTCCGGTTACTTTGCTTCTTGATTCGAAAAAACTTTTTTGACACTTATCACAACTTCAATTTGGGAGGGAATTTGCATGAAAATAACCTATCTTGTCCTCGGTCCCTTTATGACCAATACATATATCATATATGATGAAAATACAATGGATGCTGTCATAATTGACCCCTCCTTTACTCCTGAAAATATTATTCGTGCAGTAGCTCAGCTAAAAGTGAATGTTAAAGGAATCTTTCTGACACATGGACATGTAGACCACATGGCCGGACTTAACAAGTTAAAAGGAGTTTATAAAGAAGCCCGTGTATATATGAATATCAATGATAAAGAGTATTTATCGGATCCTAAAAAGAATCTTTCTGATTCATTCCCTCAGCCAACGATTTGTAAAGCAGCAGATTATTGGGTAAGTTATAGAGAGCATATAAAAGTAGGAAAACTTGATTTTACCGTGTTGGATACATCGGGACATACTCCCGGAGGAATTTCTTTTTACATGGAAAAGGAAAAGGTTGTTTTTACCGGAGATTCCCTTTTTCGAGAATCTATTGGACGTACGGACTTTCCCGGTGGAGATATAAAAAGGCTTTTGCAGACCATTAGAAAAAATCTTTTTTCATTATCCGATGAAGTAATTGTTTTGCCTGGACATGGGGAGGCAACAAGCATTGGATATGAGAAAAAACATAACCCGTTTTTGGTCGGAGGTTGATGATGAAAAGAACCGCAGAATTTTGGATGCGTATTTCCATAACTTTATTTTTTATATTACTTGCGCTTTCAGCGCCGATTATTTTTTTCCCGTTCGGAATATCTCTTATCCTATCTATTTTGCTTACACCGCTTGCTCAAAAATTATATAAATGGATAAATATGACCGGGATAAAGAATATCCCTTATGATATTCCGATTATTATATCTTTTGGTATATTTATCGGAATTATATATTTGATTGCAATTCATATTTTTGTACCATTCATCACGGAGTTAAGAGCGTTTACAAGAAGTATTCCTGCTACATTCTCTGCATTGCAGTCAGCAATTCCCGAGTTGGAAGCAGCTTATCATTTGAGTTTGCTTCCTGCGGAGGCGCAAGGTTTCATTGCAAAAATGATTCAAGAGATAGGGGAATATACATTGAGACTTGCACAATTCAGTTTGTCAGCAATATTTTCTTTTGCCAGTACAGTAATTGAATTGATTGTTGTACCTTTTATTACTTTTTACATGATGAAGAAGGGGAGAACGTTTTCCAATAAGTTTGCTGAACTTTTTCCGGAAAGGTATCATGCACACATAAAGAACTTGTTTAAGGAAATTCATTTTGTTTTAAAAGCATACATACATGGACAACTTCTACTGTCGGTACTCATGGCGTTCCTTGTTTTTATTGGAATGTGGATTATGGATATTCCATATCCATTGGTTATTGGACTTCTTGCCGGGGTTGTGGAGATGGTGCCAATCATAGGTCCAATTATTGGGGCTGTCCCGCCTATACTTCTCGGTCTTTTGCAGGGAAGCAGTGTTATGATTCAAGTTATTATTTTCTATGTGGTTGTACAACAGTTAGATTCTCATTTTATTATGCCGAAACTTATGGGATCGATTATTGAAGTTCACCCAGTGGCAATTATCGCAGGAGTGCTTATCGGCGGAAGCCTAAAAGGAATATTGGGGATGATGATAGCCGTCCCTGCGGTGGCAGTTCTTCAAATATTATTACGCCATATGTGGTATTACGATAGATATAAAGTCTTGCGCTAATGGAGGGTAAAATGAAAAAATCAGCAGTAATGAATACGTTAAAGAAAAAGATTCGTGAACATAAATATAAGTTTACGACACAGCGCCAGGTTATTTTACAGGCATTCCTCGAAAGCAAAGAAAACCATATGTGTGCGGAAGATGTATATGAATTTGTTCGGGATAACAATCCGGAAATAGGGCTTGCAACCGTATATCGTTCGCTTGAATTGTTTACATCACTTGAGCTCTTAAAAAAATTGGACTTTGGTGATGGCAGAAGTCGTTATGAATTAAATGACCACAATTTGGCACATTCGCATTATCATTTAATTTGTCTTAAATGCGGAAAAGTGATTGAGTTTTCCTATGATTTTATGAATAAAATGAAAGAAAAAAAATGGATTTGCTATTGTCGATTATCAGTTAAAATTTTATGGCTACTGCGCTGATTGTGAAAGAAATGATAAAACTGATAAATGATTTATTTGCGTATATATATATATAATGTTAGAATTATTGCGTTAATGCCCATTTGAATTTTGAGGCATTACTTGATAAGTATTCTTTTATGAGAATAAAGAGGTGTTGAGGATCTTGCAGGCATTAAGAGGTACACAGGATATTCTGCCTGATAACATCTATAAATGGAATCATGTAGAATCCGTTATTAAGGAATTATGTGCTCTCTATGGGTATAGTGAAATTAGAACTCCTATGTTTGAGGATACAAAGTTATTTCTTCGTGGGATTGGTGATACTACGGATGTGGTAGCAAAGGAAATGTATACGTTTGAAGACCGGGGAGGACGATCAATTACGTTGCGGCCGGAGAACACCGCAGCCGTAGTCAGGTCCTATCTTGAACATAAATTGTATGGGGATCAGCAGGTACATAAGCTGTTTTACATTGGATCAATGTTCAGGTATGATCGTCCGCAGGCAGGGCGATATAGAGAATTCCACCAGTTTGGAGTGGAAGTTCTTGGAGCATCGTCCCCAGCAGCAGATGCGGAAGTAATAAACCTCGCTTATACGCTGTTTAAAACGCTCGGGCTTAAAGAATTGGAACTTCATATTAATTCTATTGGAGACTATAAATGCAGGCCCATATATAGACAGAAATTAATAAAGTTTTTTGAAGAAAAGGAAGATCAGCTTTGTGATGACTGCCAGGCTCGCCTTCATAAAAATCCACTCCGCATCTTGGATTGCAAAGAAGATAGCTGCCGACGTGCCTCTGCTGGTGCACCGAAAATAACAGATTATCTTTGTGATGAGTGCGAGAAAAAATTCGAGGCGGTAAAACGATATCTGGCAGCATTGGAGATCCCTTATTCAGTTGATTCCCGTTTAGTGCGGGGGCTTGACTATTATACAAATACTGCGTTTGAAATTCAGTATCCGCCATTGGGAGCCCAAAGTGCGATATGTGGCGGTGGTCGTTATGATGGATTGGTAGAGGATGTGGGTGGTCCATCGACACCAGGAATAGGATTTGCTGTGGGCCTTGAAAGACTGTTGCTTGCGCTGGAAATGCAAAAACTGATTCCAGAACCGGCAAATCGCAAGAAAGTATATATTGTGACACTAGGGGAAGATGCTATTGTGGAAGGCATCAAGATACAGCAACACCTTCGTGACAAAGGTGTTATTGCGGAAATTGATTTGCAGGATCGCAGTATAAAAGGACAAATGAAACAAGCCGGTAAAAATAATGCGGAATATACAGTAATTATCGGTGCTAATGAGATGGAGAAAAAAGAAGCTGCCGTAAAAAACATGGAAAACGGAAAGCAGCAGGATATTCCATTTCTCAAAGTATCTGATTTCATTACAGGGTCGAGCAGACAGTAAATAACTGCAAAATATTTTATATTATTAACGTTTTAAAGAGGTGCTCAAATATGGAAACAATGGCAGGTATGCACAGATCCTGCGGATGCGGCAGAGTTACAGAAAAGGATTGCGGAAAAGAATTAACCTTGGCGGGATGGGTAAATACCCGTCGGGATCATGGTGGATTGATTTTTATTGATTTACGGGATAGAAGCGGCATTGTACAGGTTGTCATGAGTCCACAATATGGAGAAGACGCGTTTCATAAAGCGGAAGATGTGAGAAGTGAATATGTATTGGCGATAAGAGGGATTGTTAGAGAAAGAAGTCCTGAAACCGTCAATCCTAAAATGCAGACAGGAAAAATAGAAGTGGTTGTTTCAGAAATGCGTGTTTTAAATAAAGCTAAGACACCTCCTTTTTATGTTGAAGATGGAATTGATGTAGATGAAACCGTAAGGCTGAAACATCGTTATATTGATTTGCGCCGTCCTGAAATGCAAAGGAATTTGATTATGCGCCATAAAATTGTTCACGAAATGAGACAATTTTTGGATGCACACGATTTTCTTGAAGTAGAAACTCCGATCTTAACCAAAAGTACGCCTGAAGGTGCGCGCGACTATTTGGTACCAAGCCGTGTTAATCCTGGTAAATTTTATGCATTGCCTCAATCACCGCAGCTTTTTAAACAGCTTCTCATGGTATCCGGATTGGAAAGATATTTTCAGATAGCGCGTTGTTTTCGTGACGAAGATCTTCGTGCGGATCGCCAGCCGGAATTCACACAGTTGGATATAGAGTTATCCTTTGAAGATCAGGATTTTATCTTGGACTTAATGGAACATATGATGCAGAGAATTTTTAAAAATGTCCTTAATGTGGATATTCAGATTCCATTTAAGCGTATTACTTGGGATGATGCCATGAATCTATATGGTTCCGATAAGCCGGATCTTAGGTTTGATATGCATTTTTATGATATTTCGGATTTACTTCGAGGCACCGGTTTTAAAGTATTCCGTAATGTACTTGATAACGGTGGGATTGTAAAGGCGATTACCGTGAAGGGGGACGCTGCAATTCCCCGACGTGAATTGGATAGCTTAGTGGATTATGTCGGGAATTATGGCGCGAAAGGGCTTGCATGGATCGGTCTTAATAAAGATGGCAGCTTGAAATGCCAGATTACTAAATTTCTCGGAGAAGATAAGATCCGCGAAATTGGTAAATTCTGTGAAGCGGAAAATGGAGATCTTATTCTCATTATTGCAGATAAGCCAAAAGTTGTCGCCCAGGCGCTTGGCGAACTCCGCCTCGAAATGGCGCGCCGTATGAATCTCATTGATGAAAATGAATTCTGCTTCCGCTGGGTAACTGATTTCCCGATGTTTGAATACAGCGAAGAGGATAAACGCTGGGTTGCAGAACATCATCCCTTTACTGCTCCGCGTGATGAAGATGTCCAGTACTTGCTTACTGATCCTTCAAAAGTATATGCTAAGGCCTATGACATGGTTTTAAACGGAGTTGAGGCAGGTGGCGGTTCACTTCGTATTTATCAGGAGGAACTGCAGGAAAAAGTTTTCAAGGCGATTGGGATAACACACGAAGAAGCACAGGAAAAATTTGGGTTCCTTTTGGATGCTTTCCGCTATGGTGCGCCGCCGCATGCCGGGATTGCCTTGGGACTTGATCGGCTTGTAATGCTTATGCTTCGTTTAGGGTCCATCCGTGATGTTATTGCATTTCCAAAAACACAGAGTGCTATCGATCAAATGACACAGGCACCTTCAGAAGTTGTTGATATGCAGTTAAAGGAGCTGCATATCAGAGTAGATGTTAAAAAGGAAAAGAATTTATTAATTTAATTTATACCTACTGCAAAACGCATTTGTTATTTTGAAGAAAAAGGCAAATGCGTTTCTTGTATGATGATGGCAGAAACTTGTAAAACAGAATACTTTTTGCTACACTAATATTAAAGATAAAACCCTGCTGTGCACGTGTCGCTTTATATTTTGAACCAACACCTTTAAAAAGGGAGTTCAGAATCGATTTGTGGATTCAATGCCCTTCTTCAGGGACTGAAGGAACAGGTCATGAGGACACCCACCTGCATCTATGCAGACTCAAAATACAGCATTAAACGACATGGTGGGGTCATTAAATGCAATGCCGCTAAGGTTTACTTGGCGGCTTATTCTTATGGGGAAGAAAAGATGGAATCATTATTTGACATATCAGATGAATCAAACGCATATGCTCCGCTGGCGGATCGAATGCGTCCGGAAATACTTGATGATATCATAGGGCAAGACGAGTCTGTAGGGAAAAACTCTTTCCTTTATAAAATGATAGAAAGAGATACAGTACCATCTCTTCTTCTCTTTGGGCCGCCCGGATGTGGAAAAACGACAATTGCATCTGTTATTGCAAAGATGACTAAGTTCAAATTTTTAAAATTAAATGCGACTTCCAGCGGAGCTAAAGAAATTCGCGACATCGTTCCCGCTGCCCAAAAAGAATTGCAGTACTATGGAAGAAGAACTATTGTATTCATCGATGAAGTTCACCGATTTAATAGGGCACAGCAGGATTTATTACTGCCTTATGTGGAAAATGGGACTTTCATATTGATTGGAGCAACTACGGAAAATCCTTATTTTGAACTAAACGGTTCGTTACTGTCCCGGATAAGATTGATTCATCTTAAACCGCTTAGCATCGATTCAATCGTCCTTATCCTCCAAAAAGCGCTTACAGATAAAAATAAGGGATTGGGCATGCATGATTATCATGCGGATGAAATAGTTCTTAAAAATATTGCTGCATATGCGGCAGGTGATACTAGAATCGCGTTAAACTTATTGGAGCAGGCTACAACAAGTTTGCCATATGGCGGGGTACTGACTGAAAAAGAAGTACAGGGGGTTGCCGGGGAACAAATGTCCGTGTATGATAAAAAAGGTGATTATCATTATGATATTGCTTCCGCATTTATTAAGAGCATGCGTGGAAGCGATCCCCAGGCAGCTCTTCACTATCTGGCAAGAATGATTGCAGGGGGAGAAAAAACCTCTTTTATTTCACGGAGAATTATAATCTGTGCGGCAGAAGATGTTGGATTAGCGGATCCCGATGCTCTTCGTGTGGCAGTGTCGGCAGCACAGGCGGCGGAAATGGTTGGATTCCCGGAAGCGCAGATTATTTTGGCGGAAGCAGTATTATATATTTCTCTTGCTCCTAAAAGTAATAGTACGGTTGTCGGTATTTCTGCTGCGATGACAGATATTGCAAAGAAGAGTAACTGGTCTATTCCGCGGCATTTGAAAGATGCACATTATAATGGAGCGAACAGGTTGGGATACGGAATAGCTTATAAATATCCACATGCATATGGGGGATGGGTTAAACAGCAGTATCTGCCTGATGAACTTTGTTCTGCTGTGTATTACCGCCCTGTATTGAATGGTGCAGAAGCGGAGATTGTAAAAAGATGGAATAAAAGGATGAATAAGGAGTAGGAAGGTTTACCGAACTGATGAAAAAGAAAGTACATATTGCACGCGAAAAGAAAAAAGGCCAGGGGACGAATAGAGTTGAAATCACGGGAATTGTTATGATTCTTTTGGGTTTCTTTGTATGTCTCAGTTTAGGCGGCTATGGCATGGGAATTGTGGGAAATCTGCTGCGGAATGGATTTTATGTACTCTTTGGAGTGGCCTCATTTGGGGCGGCCCTTGTTCTTATCTTTACGGGAGCAGTATACGTATTGACAGGACATGCGCCAAATATGACACGTCGTCTTGTTTTTTCTTTAATTGCCGTATGGATACTTCTAGCCGGCTATCATCATCATATGCTCCCTGCCGGTAGTAACTTTTCAGTAGCTTCTTTTATGACATATGGAGGAATGTTTTGTGGGATCCCGGTGGGCATAATACGTTTTTTAGCGGGAAATATAGGGACGACAATCATTTTGACCGGTTTGTTTGTCATAGATATTTTACTGTTAACACATTGGTCAGTTTCAAACGGTGCTAAAAAGGTTGGGGAACAAACTGAAAAAAGGATTGGTCATGTTAAAGCGAGAATACGTGAAAAGCAGGAAGCATATCATAGCGCCCGTAATGCGGCGGAAAATGCAGGAGAACAATATAATTTAACAGATTTTATTTTCCATAAGCCTACCATTAAAAATATAAAAAAAGATGATACGGAAGATCTTCCTGTTAATGTATTTTCTCCTGCTGATGAAAAAGGGAAACCTGTATGTGGTGAAGCAACAGACCCAACTGTTTTCGAGAATGCACAGATTTTATTGCCTGAAGATAATATTGATATGCTGGAAGGACATAAAGTCTGCGAAGAAAATACAAATGATATTAAAATAAATAGTAAGGCAGACATGCCTGAAGCAGAGAAAAATAATTTTTATTCATTTCCACCTCTGTCTCTTTTAAAGGAGGGAGAAAGCTCCGGCAGTTTGGAAACGAATGCTTATGGAAAAGCGAATCGTCTTGAGACAACATTAAAAAGCTTTGGTGTAAATGCCAAAATAGTTCATGTAAGTATAGGACCTGCTGTTACACGTTATGAACTTGAACCTGCTCCGGGGGTACGCGTATCTAAAATAGAAGGTTTGTCGGATGATATAGCGCTTCAGCTGGCAGCCACCAGTATCCGAATAGAGGCGCCCATCCCCGGGAAATCTGCAGTAGGGATTGAGATTCCTAATGCCAAAACAGCTGCAGTATCATTGCGGGAAGTTCTTTCCAGTAATGCTTTTCAAAAAGGGAAAGGAAAAATACTTGTGGCATTGGGAAAAGATATTGCAGGGAAGGTAGTAATTACTGATCTGGCTAAAATGCCGCATCTTTTGATTGCCGGGCAAACCGGAAGCGGAAAGTCGGTTTGCATCAATACCATAATTACCAGTATTCTCTATCATAGTCTTCCTGAAGATGTAAAATTAATCCTGAGCGATCCCAAAGTGGTTGAACTGTCTATATATAATGGGATTCCTCATTTGCGCACGGAAGTTGTTACGGAGCCCAAGAAAGCAGCAGGTGTCTTAAATTGGGCTGTAACAGAAATGGAAACCCGTTATCGGTCTTTTGCGGAAAAAAATGTTCGTGATATTAATGGATTTAATAAGCAAAATTCTGAAATAAAGATGCCATTCATTGTTGTTGTGATTGATGAGCTGGCAGATTTGATGATGGTGGCAAAGGACAGTGTGGAAGATGCGATTTGTCGATTAGCACAAAAAGCAAGAGCTGCGGGGATTCATCTTGTTGTAGCAACGCAAAGACCTTCTGTAGATGTTATTACAGGCCTAATTAAAGCCAATATCCCCAGCCGTATTTCGTTTGCTGTTTCATCACAAGTGGATTCCAGAACCATTTTAGATAAAGCAGGCGCAGAAAAACTTTTAGGTAAAGGTGATATGCTTTTTAATCCATCCGGTGCATCAAATCCTATACGTATACAAGGGGCATTTATTTCCGATGAGGAAGTGGAGGCTGTCGTTTCTTATGTAAAGGAACAGTGCATCCAGCAGGATGTCATAGTATCTGATGAGACGAAAATAGATTTATCAGAGTGGGAACCTGCTGTTTCTTCAGATTCAGAGGAGCCGAAAGATGAATTATTGGCAGAAACGTCAGAGTGGGTGGTTGATACCCAAAGAGCATCTGTTTCCGCATTGCAGCGAAGGTTTCGAATCGGCTACACTAGAGCAGGAAGATTAATGGATACCATGGAATTAATGGGAATTGTAAGTAAAGCTGATGGTGCAAAACCGAGAACGGTTTTAGTTTCTAAAGGGCAATTAAAAGAGTTATTTCCGGATCAAATAGAAAATTAAAATAAATAACATATTATCAAATAAGGGAGCGATAACCTTTGCGGAGATTAATACCGGTTATATCATTTCTTATATTAGCTTCTACTGCTTTTTGGGGAATTTTACAATATGCAAAAATCCAGGAAGATTTGAAAAAGCAAACATCAGTCAAGGCGCAAACTATTATAGATGAAATCGGTAAAGAATTTTATGCGGAAACCGGATTTCAGATAGAAATTATACGTATGACAGCGGAACAATTAGGCAGTAATGGGCATCAGGGGATTGGCGAGGCTGATATATTTTTAACATCTCAGACCAATTTGGAAGAATTGAAAAAGAATAAGGCATTACGCTCCTATTCTTCAGAATCGACAGACACTGCTTTAGAACAATTTAAGGATTTCGAGGGGACTTGGACGGGAATTTGGTTAGATCCGATTGTTTTTGTTGTTAATAAAGAATTTGCGGCCAGACATTCTCTGCTAAATTATAATTGGAACAATATAATGACTTCACCGCAGATCCGATTGTCCATGACGGATTTTATTGCGGCAGATATGGCGGAAGATTTGCTGTTATCTATGGCAGAACACTTCGGGATTACAGAGGCACTTTACCTTTTGTCTGAGGGGAACTCCCATATTGTACAATATGGGAAATATCTTTCGACGCCATCAAGGATGGCAGGTATGGGAAAGTGTGATATCGGGATATCCAGCTATAATGAGGCTATGCGGGCACAAAAAGAAAATCTTCCTCTACAAATTATGTACCCTACGGATGGAACTTCCTGGTATTTGTATGGTATAGGGCTTTCTGCCGACAGCAAAGAGCCCGAACTTGGTCAAAAACTTATGAATTGGTTGTTGACGCCTACGCATTATAAAAAGGTCATGCAGGATAACGGTTGTTACTTTATTTATGTTAATGACAGCACATTGCCTGCTGATACAAACGGAAATCCTTTAAATTATTGGGATTTAGAGAAGAAATATGTTGATGAGGGGAAAAAAATACTATTGAATGAATGGATAGAACAGGTTCGTTTCAGGAGGATTTCATAATTGAATCGTAAATTGGGAGTTATTAGCTTGGGATGTTCCAAGAATTTGGTAGATACTGAAATGATGGTTGGTATTTTAGCAAAAGCCGGGTATGAATTAACTGAGGATTTAAGCACTGCGCAAATCATTATTATCAACACATGCACATTTATTGATCCGGCAAAGGAAGAATCAATTCAGACCATTTTGCAGGCAGCCAGATATAAAAAGGAGGGAGTTTGTGAGAGACTTGTCGCTGCCGGGTGTCTGACACAGCAATATAAGGAAGCATTGGGAAAAGAAATACCGGAAATCGATATTTTTATAGGTACTGATTCATGGCAACATATTTTAGAAGTTGTCCAAGAGTCCTATATTCATGGCAATAAAAAGATATATAGATTCGATACCGCTCCCTGTGAACATGAAGAACTTATTCCGCGGCAGCCGCTGACTCCACCTTACAGTGCGTATATAAAGATTGCGGAAGGATGCAGTAATGGTTGCACGTTTTGCTATATTCCCTATGTTCGTGGCGCGATGAGAAGCCGCTCCATTCCATCTGTTGTACACGAAGTCAAACGGCTTTCCAGTGAAGGTGTCCGTGAGTTTAATTTAATTGCGCAAGACTCCAGTTTCTATGGCAGAGATTTAAATGATGGAACAACACTTGCAAGGCTGTTAAAAGAACTTGTAAAAATTGATAATGTGAAATGGATTCGTTTGTTTTATCTGTATCCAACGTATTTTGATGATGAACTTTTAGAAATAATTACTAAAGAAGAAAAGATCTGCAAATATGTAGATATTCCTTTACAGCATATAAGTGATTCCGTATTAAGACGAATGCATAGACGTGATTCTTCCCAAAGCATCAAAAAGCTATTGAAGAAATTACGAAATACCACACCGTATATAACAATTCGGACAACCCTTATGGTTGGGTTTCCCGGAGAAACAGAGGCAGATTTTAAAGAATTGCTTACATTCATCAAGGCAGTGAAATTTGATAATATGGGGGCATTTACTTATTCAGCACAAGATGGGACACCAGCAGCCCGTATGGTCGATCAGGTTACAGAAGAAATAAAAGAAAATCGATATCACGAGTTAATGGCGGCTCAAGCAGAAATTTCTGAAGAAAATAATCGGAATCTGATTGGAGTTGATACAGAAGTATTGGTGGAAGAATTATTAGATGATGGATGTGGAAATCTTCAGGCTAAAGGCAGAGCATCTTTCCAAGCACCTGAGGTAGATGGTAATGTTTACATAGATCACCCTGGCGATTTACGGCCGGGTGACTTTGTTAAGGCGCATATTATAGATGGATACGCATATGATTTGATTGCGGAGAGAATAACAACAGATAGAGGTATATGATGATTGTTGAAATCATTACTACCGGCACAGAATTACTACTGGGAGAAATTGATAATGAGAACAGCAGATGGTTGGCAGTTTTTCTGAATCAGCACGGATTTACAGTAGCTTATATGACTACGGTGGGGGATAATGCTATGCGGATGAGAAATGCTATGGAAATTGCATTGTCTCGGGCAGATATAGTAATTACATCCGGCGGGCTGGGTGCGACACAAGGAGACATTACGAAGCGCATCGGGGCAGAAGCTTTAGGTATTCCTTATATATATTATGAGGATCAGAATAGCCGTCTTAGGGATTATTATGAACGAGAAAGGCGAGTATATTCTAAACTCCTATCGCGACAGGCATGGTTCGGAGAAGGTTCCTGCATATTTGAAAATCATGTTGGTTCAGCTAATGGATCTGCATCTATTAAAAATCATAAAGCACTAATTCATTTACCGGGACCACCATTTGAAATGAAAATTATGGCAGAGAAAGAGATGATGCCGTGGCTTGAAAGTAATTTTGGACCGCAAGGTATTATTTATTCTGTTATAGTAACTATAACAGGGTTGACAGAGACAGAAATTGAATCCCGTATAATGGATTTAATTAAGGTGCAGGAAAATCCGACATTTGCTTTATTGGCAAGGCCGGGATATATTGCGCTTCGTATGACTGCGCATGGAAGTACTATACAAAATGCGCACGATTTGATCACTCCGTTCTTATTGATTATAAAAAAGCGGCTTCCTGTATCAGAGTATCATGTTGAATCTGATATTAGGAGTGATTTGGCAGAATTATTGATTCAGTATAAAATGACAATGAGCGCCGCTGAATCATGTACCGGTGGTATAGTTGGAAAGTTAATGACAGATTTGCCCGGAAGTTCTGACTACTTTAAGGGGAGTGCTGTTACTTATTGGAATGATAGTAAAGAGGAGATTCTCGGTGTTTCAAAAAGTACACTGGAAAGAGATACTGCTGTTAGTGCTGGTGTAGCTGGTGAAATGGCCGAAGGTAGCAGACGACTTTATAATAGTGATGTGTCGGTAGCCACTACCGGATATGCCGGTCCGGGGAATGGAATACATGGGGAGAGTCCTGGTCTTGTATTTATAGCTGTTTCAGGAAAATATGGAACAAAAGTCTATGAAGAACATTTTATGGGGAATCGTGAGAGTATCCGTTATGGCGCAGCAGATAAGGCATTATATTATGTTCTACAGTATATTAAATTAAATAAAGGAGGATAAAATGACAGTAAAAGTACAGAATACGGACATGAACTCAGAACGTCAAAAGGCTCTTGAAAATGCAATGCATCAAATTACCCGTGAGTTCGGAGCCGGTGCAATTATGCGATTAGGCGATATGAAGGGAAAATTGGATACAGAGGTTATTCCGACAGGTTCATTAGCTCTGGATATTGCAGTAGGGGTTGGCGGATATCCTCGGGGAAGGGTCATAGAAATTTACGGGCCGGAATCTTCCGGAAAAACGACATTAGCATTACATGCCATTGCTGAAGCACAAAAAAATAATGGTGTAGCGGCATTTATTGATGCGGAACATGCCTTGGATCCCGTATATGCTCATCATTTGGGTGTCGATACGGAGCGCCTTTTGATTTCTCAGCCGGATAGCGGAGAACAGGCATTAAGTATCTGTGAGCAGTTGGTGCGGAGCGGAGCGGTGGATATGATTGTTATTGACTCAGTAGCAGCTCTTGTTCCGAAACAGGAAATTGAAGGAGATATAGGTGATCAATCTGTAGGACTTCAAGCCAGATTGATGAGCAAAGCGCTTAGAAAATTAACCGGGATTATAAGTAAATCCAGGACCATCGTGATATTTATCAATCAGATTCGTGAGAAGGTTGGTATTATGTTTGGTAATCCTGAAACCACTACTGGTGGCAGAGCGCTTAAGTTTTATTCTTCTATACGGGTAGAAATCCGTCGCGGTGAAGCTATAAAAAATGGGACAGATGTGGTGGGAAACCGTACTCGTGCCAAAGTTGTAAAGAATAAAGTGGCCCCGCCTTTTAAAACAGCTGAGTTTGATGTGATGTATGGAGAAGGTATCTCAAAAGAAGGAACATTACTGGATCTCGCAACTAATATGGATATTATTCAAAAGAGCGGGGCATGGTACTCCTATAAAGGAAATCGTATAAGTCAGGGCCGTGAGGCAGCAAAGGCTTTTTTAAGAGAAAATCAGGAAATCGCTGCGGAAATTGATAAGATTATTAGGGATACTCTGGTGGTAGAACCGGAAAAATTTAATGTGGATGTTATTGCAAAGAATAAAGATGCAAAAGAGTAAAACAGCGTATGAAGCGGCCTTGCATTTACTGAAGTATCGTGGACAGAGTACTTATGAATTGCGTAAAAAATTAAAAGACAGGGAATATCCTTTGCGGGAGATAGAAGAAGCTTTATCGAAACTTTTACACTATGGATATGTAAATGATTTAGATCTTGCTGAAGATTTGTTTAACTTATATAAGAGCAAGAATGCTTATGGAGATGTTTATATTCATAAAAAAATGAAATTGCGAGGCCTTTCCATAGACCGACATTTGACTTTTGATGAAGAATATGCGGCTGCACTTATCGTTATGAAAAATAAAGTGAAAGTTTTACCAGATTTAAAGCATAATTATAGAAGAGCTGCGGGCATATTATATCGTCGAGGTTTTCCAGGATCAGTGATTACCAGTGTTTTGCAAAATTTAAGAATTTCTAATTTTTAGCTTTTTAAAAGCCACATGAAAGAAATGTCCTTTTTCCATGTGGCTTTTACTATTTAACATATTGACTTTTTGACTTTTAAGTAATAAAATAGATTTGGTAAAAAGAAAAGGAGACTATCATCAAATGACAAATTCCATTTTAGCGGATAGAATTGAACAATTTATATTAGAAAGGTTGGGAAAGCAGTCTTCTGATGAATTACTTTTACGGCGTAAGGATGTGGCTGATCTTTTGGAATGTGCCCCGTCACAGGTGACATATGTAATCAATACACGATTTTCATCAGATAATCGATTCATGGTAGAGTCAAGACGAGGAAGCGGCGGATACATTAAAATTTCCATGCGAGGTGTAGCGGAAAAAGATCACGGAATAATCTCGCATATGGTCTCTGAAAAAAAAGGGGAGACTGATAAAAATGATATAGAATTGGTTGAAAGCAATTTTGAAGGATATTTTAATATGCTTCTGAAATATAATATCATTTCACGCCGTGAATATCACATGATTAAAGTATTAATGCGGACAATGCTTGAATTTTGTCCGCCGGAAGATCGGCAAGATGCTGTAAGAACTATAATACATCAGACAGAGTGGACTTTGAAAGGAGAATAAAATGTTTTGTGAACATTGTCATGGAAGAGCAGCCAATGTACATTTGGTAAGAATTATTAATGGTAAAAAAAGTGAATTACATCTTTGCAATGAATGTGCAAAAGGAGAACGTTTCAAGCAAACTGAAAACTTATTGAATTATTCAATGCCTTCTATTTTAGGAAAAAGATTATTTGATATATTTCCACATTTTTATAAAGATAATAATGGGAGCATTTGTGATGTTAGGAAAGTAGCATCTGATGGATTAAATCTGTCAAAGGGACTGTTTCATGGAAACCAGGATTATAAATCTTTTAGAGAAGAACTCAGACCCTTGTTCAGTCATAATCTGACCAAAAATGAACCGGGCTTAAAGGAAGAGTCAATAAAAGACGAAAAGCTGGCTGAATATGAAAAACAATTAAAATCAGCTATAAATTCGGAAGATTTTGAGCAGGCGGCTAAGCTGCGGGATCAAATACAGGCATATAAAGCACAAAATGGAATTTAAAAGAAAAATTATGATAATCAAACATGTAAGGAGGGAATTTGGATGGAAAATAGGTACACAGACAGCGTAAAGAATGCATGGAAGTTTGCTGCAGAGGAAGCCTCTAAGCTTGGTAGTGAATATGTAGGGACAGAACATCTTTTAATAGGTATTTCAAATGAAAAAGACAGTGTGGGCGGAAAGATTTTAAATTCGTTGGGACTTACAGTAACAGCACTGGAAGAATTCCTGCAGGCGTATAACGATTCAGTTTTTTTCAGAAATACGGACCTTTATATAGCACCTCGTACAAAGCGGGTTCTTGAAATGGCTGTCGAAGAGGCCAATGAACTTGGCAATAATTATGTCGGAACAGAACACTTATTGCTGGCCATTATTCATGAAGGCGGCGGATTGGCGATCCGCATATTGGAGCAGTTC
>OOBV01001064.1_pt1 | contig 20643 bp, 17 predicted proteins | sample 1671731 | NCBI WGS metagenome assembly OOBV01 (sample SAMN06348186, study PRJEB24527) | human gut metagenome | biome: human gut; feature: ankylosing spondylitis patient; material: feces | host: Homo sapiens | place: China | collected 2015-10
ATAACACGTGTGGGTTCGACCCCCACCACCGGCATAGAAAAAGCCGACTGAGAGGCATTCTCAGTCGGCTTTTCTTTTTAATTTTTCCCTTGTCCATCAGGAACGCCGGGAACTGAAATGCTGCAAAACTCAGCGGCGGAGCCGGCTGTTTTAACTACTGTTTAAGACTTTGTGGTTTTCTGTTCATAAACTTCTGGTATCCTGTACATAACGAAACGAGAAAGAGGGAGCTTTATGAACGCCGAACTCACTTTCCTGCAATTCCTGCAATCCCTGCACAGCCCCATGCTGGATGGAAGCATGTGTTTTATTACCCGTCTGGGAGACTCCGGTATTCTCTGGGTGACGCTGACAGCGGTGCTGCTGGTGTTCCGCAAAACGCGGCGGGTCGGATGTGTGCTGGCAGCGGCGCTCCTCATCGACGTTGTCCTCTGCAATCTTCTTCTCAAGCCGCTGGTGGCCCGCGTCCGTCCATGCGGCATCCTTACGGAGGTACAACTGCTTATCCCGTACCCGGACGATTTCTCCTTTCCTTCGGGCCATACGGCGGCGTCCTTCGCCTCGGTGACAGCCCTTTGGATGGCCGGGAAAAAGCAGTGGGCGATGGCGGCTCTGCCGGTAGGCGTTCTCATCGCATTCTCGCGGATGTACCTCTGTGTCCATTACCCGACGGATATTCTGGGTGGCGTCATTTTGGGAGCTGCCTGCGGATGGGCGGGAGCATGGCTCGTAAAGAAAGCAGAGCGCCGAATGGCCATCCCGCGGAACTGAAAAAAGAAGAAGAAATCGCCGTACAGCAGCTTGCTGTACGGCGATCTCTTCTGTTATGGGGGCCCGCTTATCTGCGGGAACATCTCGGTTTTCCGCAAAAAGCCCAAAAGATATGCAGGCGAAGCAATGCAGCCCTCCAAAATCGGCTTCAGTAAAAAGAAAAGCACCATACTTCCTACGAAGTACAGTGCTTTTTTGGTGGAGAATAGCGGGATCGAACCGCTGACCTCTTGCATGCCATGCAAGCGCTCTCCCGAACCACCTTGAAACGCACCCCCAGAAAAGCGTGTGCGAATGGGTGTGATTTAGCGTTGATACGCCAAATTCGGTTGAAAAGTGATTTTCTGTCCAACAATCAGCATAGTAGCATGAGAACAATTTAGGTACAGAATTCATTTGGCTGTATTCTACAGTCGGATTTACCTGCTGTCAAGATGTTTCATGTCATTCATGCCGCTAAAGCGAGTCAATATCCTTCTATTTCAAATTACATAGCGCAATTCGACCCCAAAAATCGAAGTTGCGCTTTTTTCATTCCTCAATAATTTTTTCACCGGAGGTTTATACAATGTTTTTATCTCATTGTTGCTTTCAGCCCTTGACACAACCGTATGACCCTTGACTACTTTTACGGACAGGCCGGAGAACTATTTTCGTTCTTCCGCATTCCAAAGGCTCTTTTTCAGGAACAGCGGTTTCAAGATCTGTCAACCGATGCAAAAACTCTGTACGGCATCCTGCTTGACCGTATGAGCCTTTCTGTTAAAAATGAATGGTTTGACAAAAAAGGTCGAAGGTCGGCGACACCGTGGGCAGCAGTTCTTCCACCACCGAGACCATGTGCGTCATCTACGATTTGAGCTACCTCGAGATGACCCTGGACGTAGACGAGCTGGACATCCTCGACATCGCGGTGGGCCAGAAGGCCGAGATCACCGCCGACGCCATCAGCGACCGCACCTTTGAGGGCGTCGTCACCAGCATCTCCTCTGCAGGCACCACCAGCGGCGGCACCACCACTTACCCCGTCACCATCCGCATCGACGACACCGGCAGCCTCATGCCCGGCATGAATGCCACTGCCGCCCTTGACATTCCCCCTTGCCGGCGTTATGTTATTGTTAAGGCGACAGCCGGTTTCGCCGTCTTTCGCCTCATATTAAAATCGCTCTTATTTTATAGCTGTCTGGACTTTACACAAAATTTGGGAAAGACCCATTTTTGTCTAACTTTTGGGGTTCATTTCAGTATCCGGAGTCTCTTTTTTGGCATTTTCTTCAATGTTTTTGCAATTGGAATCTATAGTTTCGATAGCTGTTTTCTTTCAACGGCATGGATAAGCTAGACCTTATTGCTTTGCAGAAACAGCGCATCACCCGAAATTTTAATTATTTTTCGCTCTGATTCTGATATACTATCGTTAAGACATCGATTTCGGAGGTCCACATGGATACAAGTATTTTCCGTTATGTGCTCGAGGTAGAAAAATACAGAAACATTACCCAGGCGGCGAAGCGACTGTTTATCTCGCAACCGGCACTGACCAAACAGCTGAATAAGCTCGAAAAAGAGTTGGGCTTTTCGCCTTTTGACCGCACGCACAGCCCGATCAGCGTTACACCACAGGGCGAGATTTTTCTCGATTTTGCTCGGCGCTATGTGCAGCTCGAAAGCGAGATGATGGATAGTCTTCGACAGTTTAATCAGATTCCAGCAGAGCCTGTACTGATCGCCACAACGCATCGTGGTGGCGCCTACGCTGCTGTTCAGGCAGCACCTTTCATGATGACACATCCAGAGATACATCTCAGTTACCTGAATCGCAACTCTCAGCAGTGCGAAGAAGAGCTGGAAAGCGAATCCATCGACTTAGCCATCTATACTGAACCTGTACACTCCGAAAATATCGAGTATATGCCAGTACAGGAGGATCCGCTCGTATTTGTCATTCCACAGGAATCACCGATTCTGGAGGACCTAGATATCTCCGATAATTCACTCGAGCATCCGGTTGAAATCGACATCAGCCGTTTCCGTAATCCGTCGCTCCGATATATTCTGGCGACGCCAGGTCAGGGGCTGTATGATGCCGAAAAATCTTTTTTCAGAAAATATCACATCACACCGATTCATCCGCAGCGCATTGATTATGTTGACACACGATATCTCGTTGCCTGCAGCGGCTGTGGCATCGCCCTGTTGCCGCACATGACGATTCGTAATTCATCTACTGGTCAAAACCCGGTCTATGGCACGATAAAAGGCGATACTCTGTATCGTTATGTCATCGTCGCCCGAAAGAAGGGCCGCAACCTATCCCCTTCTGCAGAAATCGTCTGGCGCTACATGATCAGCGCATCTGCTAAAAACCGATAACATTTTGGAATCAGGTTCATAACAGAAAAAGGAGAAGCATTCGTCATTCAATTTGCAGTACAGAGCGAGTGCTTCTTTTTCTGTTTTATGGCGCTATGTCCATTCCAAATGGTTATCGTCCCATAGAGGAATCGCCATCGTCACAATCTTGCACAATTACTCCCAATTTTGTACAATACATTTATCAAATTTGCCGGCAAATAAAAGTGCTTTAAAAATTCGGTATCACTTTTTGGGAGGATTTACTGTGAATAAGTTAAAAGAAACGAAGATCCTTGGGTTCCCTCTGTGGATGTACCTTATATTCAGTATACTGATGATGGTGATGGCAGCCAATGACTGGATGCTGACCAACATGGTCGGCGCACTCGCCTTCGCGATGATCATCGGCACACTGCTCGGCTGGGTCGGTGACCATATCCCGGTCTGGAAGACCTGGTTCGGCGGCGGCATGCTCTTCTCCTGCCTCGTAGCCGGCGCGATGAACACCTTCCACCTGATTGGTGAAGGCTCGATGGAAGCCCTGAATACCTTCAACGGCTCCACCGGTTTCCTCGATCTCTACATTCTCGTCCTGATCACCGGCTCTGTGCTCTCGGTTGATCGTAAGATGCTCATCAAATCCTTCGCCGGATTCATTCCGACGATTCTTGCAGGTATTGCAGGTGCACTCGGCCTCGCTGGTCTCGTAGGTGCCATCACTGGCGTCGGCGCAATCGAGGCGATCGCCACCTATGCAATTCCAGTCATGGGCGGTGGCAATGGTGCCGGTATCACACCGATGAGCAAGATGTGGGCTGCTGCAACCGGCGGTGATGCCTCCTCCTGGTATGCATCTGCCTTTGCAATCATCAGCATTGGCAATCTCTGCGCCGTCTTCATGTCTGCACTGCTGAACAAGCTCGGCCAGATCAAGCCATCCATGACGGGTAATGGTCGTCTCATGGTCGGTGAAGAAAATGTCAGCACGAAGTCCAGTGACGTGAAGCCGACCGCAGCCGACTACGCAACCGGTCTCGCACTCGGTGTCGTATGCTTCAATGTAGCTAACCTCTACGCAAAGCACATCTCCATCATCAACCATGCAAACCTCGGCTTCAGTATTCATACCTTCGCTTTCATGGTCATCCTGATGGCGATTCTGAATATGACGAATATCCTGCCGGAAAACGTGAAGGCCGGCGCAAGGGGCATGCAGCAATTCTTCGTAAAGTATATGTCCTTCCCACTGATGATTACCGTTGGTATCGGTACGAACCTCACAGACTACGCGAAGGTCTTCACAAACCCAGCGTATATCGTCATCATCATGGCGACTGTCATCGGTGCGATGATCGGAACCTTCATCGTCGGTAAGCTGTTCCACTTCTATCCTGTAGAAGGAATGCTGACTGCCGGACTCTGTATGGCAAACGGCGGTGGTGCCGGCGACGTACAGTGTCTCGGCGCTGCACACCGCATGGAGCTGATGTCCTATGCTCAGATTTCTTCCAGAATCGGTGGTGCCATCATGCTCGTCATCGCAAGCTTCGTCTTCGGTAAATTCCTGTAATCCTGGAGGTACAGTATGGCAAATCAGAATCCTTTGGCTACGAATCTCACGCTTGAGCAGCAGAAAAATCTGTTCGGCAATGCTTACTTAAATATGCTCTGGCACTGTCCGACCGACCCGCGTTTCCACTACTGGGTGCATCTCCCAGACTACTACTACGACGAAGAGGAGCATGAGTACTCTCTCCTCGTCATCATCCATGGAACCGGCTGTGCAATCGAAGAGTACATCAAGCAGGCGAAGGAACTCGCCGACAAATATCATATGGCTGTGCTTGCACCTATGTTCCCGGGTGGACTCATTCAGCGCGATGACTTCAACAGCTATAAGCTCCTCTCCTGCGACGGCATCCGCTATGATCTGATTCTCCTCGATATGATCGAGGATATGGCGAAGCGCTATCCAGGCGTTCACACAGATCAGTTTTTCATGTTCGGACACTCTGGTGGCGGGCAGTTCGTAAACCGCTTCCTGCTCGCTCACCCTGATCGTCTGAAGGCCTGCTCCATCGGTGCACCTGGCCGTCCGACCTTCCTGAATCCAGACGAGGACTACTTCTGGGGTATCCGTGATTTCAAGGATTACTTCGGTTATGATGTCGACCTCGAAGCCGTAAAGAAGGTACCCGTCCTCATCAGTGTCGGCGAGCTCGACAACAAGTTTATCGGCGACTCCCCGTATGGCGATAACCGCGTAGCCCGTATGAAGAGCCTGCAGAAAAATTTCCAGGAGCACGGCGTCCATACGGAGCTGACGATCCTTCCGGGCTTCGCCCATGAGGCTGGTGAAAAGGAACGAGTGCAGGCCGCGCAGAAATTCTTTATCCAGTATTTATAACTCAAACTACAGTTTTTTGAATTTCCTTTCTTTGTACCCTCTTTTTAAAAGAGGGTACATTGCGTATTTCTTGCTTTTCCTTCATACTTGCGTACTTTTAGCAGATTATGAAAGCAAGCAGAATTTCTATTCTACGGAATCAACTATTCTGCACTGGAAGCTGCCGTCCGGCGAATCCAACAGGATGTTGATTTCCTGATGAAGTATCTCCCCAAGGTGCCTGATGATGCCTATGTGAAAGTGGAGACCACGAAGATTCTCAAACAGCTTCGCTCTCACTCCTTACATTGAGGGGGAGTGATGCGTCCACCTGCAAAACAGTCGGACATCGAACAAGCATTTTCAAAAGCAACGAAATAGCAAGAATTGGGGGTTGCCGTCCATGCGCCTGCAAAATCAGGCATTTGGCTGATTCTCGATGCAACCTCTAAGAAAGCAAAAAGAAAAGCACCGTACTTCAAACGAAGTACGGTGCTTTTTTGGTGGAGAATAGCGGGATCGAACCGCTGACCTCTTGCATGCCATGCAAGCGCTCTCCCAGCTGAGCTAATCCCCCATAGCCTGTGTCGTCCCTGACGACGTGTGTTATTATACCAGCTGAAAGGAGAGTTGTCAACAACTTTTTTTATTTTTTGTGAACGACGCTGCGGCTGGTGCTGCGTTTGTAGTAGAACAAGTACTGCTGTACGATGCCAGCCTGCTGATCATAGGAAGGAAAAGGGTCGTGGCCGCCGAATTCCTCATCAATGAGTCGCTGTATCCAGACATCAATGGGAGCCATCGCGGTACGGCCATAGCCAAAGAGGCAGACGCAGTTTGCTACCTTTTTGCCGACGCCGTCCAGCTCGAGGAGGCGGGAAAAGAGCACGTCGTCGGGCAGCGCCGCCAGAGCACCGAGGTCGAGTGCGCCGCTGGAAGCCTGAGCGGCAGCGTTCTGGATGTAACGGGTGCGGTAGCCCAGACCACAGCCCATCAGCTGCGCCTCAGAGAGGCCGCAGAGCTGCTGCGGGGTAGGGAAGAGGAAAACTTTATCGCCTTCGGCACTGAGCGGTTCGCCGCAGCACCGGGCAAGGTGTTCCACGGCGGTGCGGATGGCCGGAATGCTCTTGCGCTGGGAGATGAGAAAGGTGATGAGCATTTCCCATGGGTCCTGATGCAGGATTCGGATGCCCTGCCCGAAATCGAGCGATTTGTCCAGATAGCTGCTCTGTCCCGCCAAGCTGCACCGCAGCGCGGCATAGTTCCGGCCCAAATCAAAGTAGTCGGCCCAGTACTCCCAGTCTGAGCTATACCATGCGGCGTCGTATTGTCCATCGCCCAGCGGAGTCAGATAAAGAAGTGCGCTGCCGGAAAGAAAGCGGTATCGCCCGTCGGCCAGTTTTTGCGGCCGGAAGCACTGGCCGCTTTCGATGATCTTGTCGAGGTCAAAGTCGTCCTGGATGGCGACGAGCTGATGGGTGAGGGAAACTGTATGCATGGAAAACTCCTTTTTGGAAAAATTGTGGCGATGCCCGATTCGCGGTGGAAACTGATTTCTATGCCGTACCCTCTGCGGGGAGGGTGACATGGCTCAAAAGTTGGGAGAACTGATTGATAAGATTTCTATCCACGCCCTCCGCGAGGAGGGCGACCGTCCTGCGGGGCATCCTGCTGAGAGTCCCGCTGAATTTCTATCCACGCCCTCCGCGAGGAGGGCGACTGCAAGGCGCTTGGAATTGGCGCGAATGTGTACTGATTTCTATCCACGCCCTCCGCGAGGAGGGCGACTCGTCACAGTAGTCGAGCCCCACTTAAACCAGAATTTCTATCCACGCCCTCCGCGAGGAGGGCGACGACCTGCGCCGTATGCTCATCAAAGGCTTTGAGCCATTTCTATCCACGCCCTCCGCGAGGAGGGCGACGCTTGCCGCACACCTGCTCAACCTTGGGCGTCAGAATTTCTATCCACGCCCTCCGCGAGGAGGGCGACCACGTGGCCGACACCATTTGCAGCGAGTGGCTGGAATATTTCTATCCACGCCCTCCGCGAGGAGGGCGACTCAAGGGGCAGAAGAAGGTAGTTGGCCGCTATTTATTTCTATCCACGCCCTCCGCGAGGAGGGCGACTCAAAAAGGCTGCACTGGCTGGGATTCGCAAGTGATTTCTATCCACGCCCTCCGCGAGGAGGGCGACCCACCACAAAGACGTGGCATCACCGCCCGCAGAAATTTCTATCCACGCCCTCCGCGAGGAGGGCGACCGCGGCTCTCTGGCGTTCCGCTGCGGACGCTCGAGATTTCTATCCACGCCCTCCGCGAGGAGGGCGACACGTCAAAAAGGCTGAGGCCGTGTTTAAGCGGTCATTTCTATCCACGCCCTCCGCGAGGAGGGCGACCATAAGTGGCAGTACACCATCAATTCCCTGCTGGTATTTCTATCCACGCCCTCCGCGAGGAGGGCGACGGGCGGCACCGAGGCCGAGCAAATGTGGTGGGCGATTTCTATCCACGCCCTCCGCGAGGAGGGCGACTTCTGAATGAGGACAGAGTAAGCTATAGCCCATCTATTTCTATCCACGCCCTCCGCGAGGAGGGCGACTGCGATTCGCGGGTACAATTCGGCCCGCAACTGATTTCTATCCACGCCCTCCGCGAGGAGGGCGACTCATGTTTTTGGACGAGTTCGACCACATCATCAAAATTTCTATCCACGCCCTCCGCGAGGAGGGCGACCGCAAGGTGCTGGACGACGCCTTGGAGGACGTTGCATTTCTATCCACGCCCTCCGCGAGGAGGGCGACCTACGCCGCCTGAGCGCAATACGCGGGACTGGCTGATTTCTATCCACGCCCTCCGCGAGGAGGGCGACGGGATGCCGCTGGGCGTTGAGCCGAGCCAGCAGATTTCTATCCACGCCCTCCGCGAGGAGGGCGACGACCTCCGTGCCGCTATGCTTGTCCGAAACCTGTATTTCTATCCACGCCCTCCGCGAGGAGGGCGACCCCCCCAAAAACATCGGCAGCGTCAGACCATTTGATTTCTATCCACGCCCTCCGCGAGGAGGGCGACAGCAAAAACAGAGACAAAATCTCTATTTTCTTATAAATTATACAACATTCTGCACGAATTTAGAAGAGCCTTGATTTACAACGGGTCAAAGAACTATCCAAATCATGCAAAACGACTCGAAAATCCGGTGCGAAGGTGCCGGAAAAATGCTGAGAACTCGCCCTTCGCACCGGGGCGGGAAACTCAGAACAACAGCAGGCCGTCCTGCTCGAAGGGCGGATGAACGCCGATATGCTCAACCTTGCTCTTATAGTTGTTGCCCAGCTGGTAGAAGCGCATGCTGTCCAGCGCGGGGTCGATGAGGGCCGTCAGCTCCGCCTTGAGAACGGCATACTGCACAGCCTCCTGTATCTCGTCCAGATGGGCGCGGAGATAGGCTTTCGGGTCGGCACGCTGATACAGCACGGGGAGGCAGAGCTCTTTGAGGGAGCAGGCGCTGCAGTGGGTGCCGGGCTTTGACTTGGGAGTATAGCCCCGGGCAAAATAGGCGTGCATCTCATCAGCCATCTTCTGGGTGGTCTGGCGGAGTTCTTCGGTCAGCGGCACGACCTCCCGCCGCCGCGTCTCCTCGTAGAAGAGCGCACCCTCCGGGATGCTGCACACCAGCATCTCTTCCAGCGCCATGGCCTGTGCGCAGAGCTGCAGCCGGTCGGCGTCGCTGGCCTTGGCGCGGCCATGCTTGTACTCGACAGGCATGGGCTTCCAGAGCCCTTCCGCGTTTTGCAGGGGGATGCCCTCCGGGTCGGCCCGGAACTCGACGACATCGCAGTTCCCGCTCAGGCCAAGCCGACGGCTGACCACCTGCATCCCTCGGGTGATGAGCAGGCCGCCGCGCCGTTCGGTCTGGTTTGCGTCATGGCAGCGGGCGTGGTCGAGCTGGCCTTCGACGGTGCGGCGGTTCTCCGCCCACTGCTGTTCCAGATGGATGAGCGCCCACTGGCGGCGGCAGAAGCAGAAGTGCTGGATGCCCGACAGGGGCAGCCAGTCGTCCGGGCCGCCCATCAGGACAGCCTCTCGCAGGTGACTCCTTCCGGCAGAGTGTCTGCCACCGTGACGGTGTAGTCGCGGTAGCTGCGGGCGGCGTCCACATCGGGCTTGCGCTGGACGGTGACGGAGTCGAAGAGCTTATAGGCCGGGGCATTGCCCAGCTCAGAATCGTGCTTGAACACGATGAGCTCCCGCACGGCCATCTTGCCGCGGGCGGCGCTGTGGTCGTTCTCGAACATATTCAGAATGGCAGTCCACAGAAGTTTCAGATCATCCTCGGAGAAGCCGGTGGTCTTCCGGGCGAGGTTGGCCGAGACATAGCCCTCGGCGCGGTAGAGGGCGTAAGGCACGATGTGCTTGCGGCCCATCTCGGTACCCTTCTTTTCGGCATCGGCCTCGGTGGTGATGGCCACGCGGGTGATGGTGACTTCCTGCGGGACGATGGGGTCCACCGAGCGGGCAAAGCTCAGCTGGACGGGGCCGCGCACCTGACCGCAGTTCAGCGCACCCTTGACGAAGGTGGTCATGACGGCACCGAAGGTGCGGATGTCGAAGTAGTTCTCACACATATAGTTCCGCAGCTTGGCATCGATGTCGGGGTCGGCCTTTTTGGCAGCTTTCAGGTCGGGGTCGATGCCCAGAGTTTTGATGGCCTCGGCGTCGCTGCGGTTGAGGGGAACGCCGTCCTTGATGTAGATACGATAGCCTTTTTCGTCCTCTTTCAGGGTCTCGACATAGTTGCGGATCTTCCGCTTGAGGCAGACATCGGTCACCAGACCGTAGCCCGTCTCGGGGTCGATGCGGGGCATATTGCCTGCGTCGGGGTCGCCGTTGGGGTTGCCGTTCTCGACGTCGAACAGGATGACGAAATCATAGCGGTTCTTGATGGGCTCAGACATGGTTTATTCCTCCTCATTCTTTTTGGCGTAGCGTTTCTGGGTCTGGTGGTAGTAGCCGATCTCAAAGGCACCCTGCTCCGGCAGGCTGAGCCGCGCCGGGAAGCCTGTCTCGGGCAGCTGGGCCATCAGTTCGGTGAGCTGTTTGCTGAAATGCACCTCGTTGGGGGTGCTCATCTTCTGCAGATGCTTCTGAGCCAGCTTGACCAGCGTGGGGAAGGCCGTTGCCGGGGTGGCACAGGCCGAGTTGAAGTACCGGTCTTTGATGGTGGCGTTGATGCCGGGGTTGGCGACGCTCTGGATCGTCTCCAGCACAGAGAAGAGACGCCCCAGAACATAGGGGACATTGCTGCTTTCGTTCAGGCTCACGGTAAATACCTCCTTGTTGAGCTCGGTGGGGTAGTTGCGGAGATAGTAGGCTTTCAGGATGGCGGCGCGGCCCCGGGTGACTTCCCGTTCGGCCCGGATGCGGAGGGTCACGCCGTTGAGCAGGGTGGCGGGGTACGGCCCGCCGGTGAGGATGGCCCGGAGCAGATCGCCCACCAGCTGGGGCGATGGATTTTTGTCCCGGGATCTCTGGTTGACCGTCTCCTGCGCCAGCGCCCAGACCGACAGGTTTTCCCGCTTGTCGAAGGCGGGGCGGGTGATTTCGAGCCGGTCGGCGTGGTCCTGCAGATTTTTGGCAAACTGTCCGAAACTGCTGTGCAGGAAGAACCGGACGGAGAGCCGGGCCGCGTTGGGCGAGATGCCCAGCACATAGAAGTTCTGATTCGGGTCCAGCTTGTCATCGAGGAAGGAGACAGGGCGTCCCTGAGAAAGGGATTTCAGTGCGGCTGCAAGGTCGCTTTCCGAGACGCCGTGCGCCTCGGCACCGCCGCAGAAAAACATCAGCATGGCATTTGAGTAGGCGGGGACGGCGTTTTCGGCCCAGCAGACGATGGTGGTGTCGCCGATGCGCTGACAGCAGTTCCGGTCAGCCAGCAGCAGATTGAGGGCCGTGGTGTAGGCGAAAGCCGCGTACTCGCTGACGGGGGCGTTGGCACCCTGCTCATGGCCATAGGAGCAGAAAGCGGGCGCGTTGAAGGAGACCAGTGCCGCACCGGCGGCCTGTGCGCCCATCACACCTTTGATGGCGGGGTGGATGCGGGCGATGCCGGCCTCTTTGCCGGTGATGAGGCAGCGGGCCGTCTCGGCGTCTGCATCAGAGGTGTCAAAGGCGGACTGCCAGGCGGTCCGGATGGCGTCATCTGTGGTGGCCAGCCAGTGGGCGCCGTCGGGGGATTCGTAGCCGAACACAAGGTTCGCGTTGTTGTTCAGGTCGGCCCACTGCTTTGCCAGCAGCGGGTGGGCGGGAGCTGCGGCGGGGTCCCAGTGGTCAAAAAAGGCGAGGATGGCTTTGGCGGCAGGGGAGTCCACACCGTCGAGTACCTTGTGGTGGAGGGAGGCGCAGGCTTCGAAGCACTGGCGGGAGCGCTCGGGCTTGCCCTTCTCGTCTGTGCCCAGCAGATAGGACGTATTGTCGCACAAAAAGTTCGCGGCGACGCCGGAGGCGCGCTTGACCCGGTGGGGGACAGGGAGCTCACGGGGGGCGATGACGGTCTTTTTGCCCTTGGGGACTTCCTGCCGCAGGTCGTTGAGGGCGAGGAGCTGGCCGTCGGGGCCGAGGCGCAGCTCGTAGCTGACCTTGAAGCGGCTGTCCCAGCCGGGGGCCTCCACCTTGCCCTGCTTCAAGAGCTGTTCATAATAGGCGGTGAGTGCTTGGAGTATCATGTAAACACCTCCACGTCCCGGCATTCCATCACGCCGTCCACCAGTTTTGCGCGGAAGAACTGGCTGCGGATGTTGGCCGAATCAGAGTAATCGAGGCTGTGGAGCATGAAGCCGAGGTCCTGCGTGACCTTCAGCGCCGGAATGCTGCCGCCCGGCCACTCCCGGAAGTTGGCCGGGAACTCCCGGCACCCGAAACAGGGCTGATGATAGCACTGGCCTTTGCGCAGGCGTCGGCGCAGGATGTCCTGGAACTTGCCGGGATTGTCGCTGGGGGCGGCCTTGTCCGTCAAATCAAAGTGACACTCGATGACGTAGTGGACGTCCTGCAGGACCATCGCGGCCCGCTGCTGGATGTCCTCCGAGGTGTAGAGCACCGGCGGCGTGCCGCCCTTGGCCGCACTGAGGGCGGCGGAGGACAGCAGGGTGGACTTGACCTCGTTGCGCCGGATGTTGGTGAACCGGATGGGCCGCTGGGTATACTCCTCGGTGGACGCTTCGTCCTCGGGGTCAAGGCCGAAGGGCTTGAGCAGATAGATGCGGTCAACCGTATAACGCAGCCCGGGGTGCCAGTAGATGGCTTCCACAAGGCCCCGCGCAGCGGATGGAGTGATCATGTCGTAGCTCACACGCTCGGTCTTCATTTCCGGACGAGTGAAACAGGCATAGTCGCCCCATACTTCAATGAGCATGGACATCAGCATCGCCTCCTTTCCGGGTGAAGTTGAATTTTCAGACTAAGATGAATATCGGTCATTGAAACCACCTCTTTCTTTTAGAAGTAAAGGCCGATGCCCGTCTCCACATCCATGGCAAGGCCGGTCTTTTCACTGTAGCAGCTGGTGTCGGTGAGGATGGCGGAACCATCGGGCCGCAGTTCCAGCGCCCCGGCAGCGTCGAGCTTGTCGAACTGGTCTTTATAGCAGGAGACGCTGTAAACGCCCAGCTTCCGCAGCAGCGTCCGGGTAACATGACCGCTGCGCAGCTGTTCACAGAGGGCCGCGCCCTCGCCGACGGGCAGATAGACCGTGCGGGCAGCGTTCTCGATGAGGCGGAATTCCTCCGCCACCTGTGCAAAGGGGAACTGGCAGCCCCGGATGCCCCGGAGAAAGGCATCCAGAATGCCGTGCTTGTCCACGGCGTCGGGGCCGCGCAGGTCGGAAAGCTCGTTGAAGTAGAGCTGAATGGCCCGGGGCGTGTCCAGTGTATCCTGATGCCGGGCGGTGTAGTCCAGCGCGCTGACGTTCTGCCTGAGCATCTGGGGCGTGGAACACTCATCCAGCCGGAATCGGTAGACGATGCTTTCCTCTGCGCCCCGCCGCCCCTCGCGGTTGCAGCGCCCGGCAGTTTGTAAGAGCGAGTCAAGACCGCACTGCTCCCGGTAAGCGACGGGAAAATCCACGTCCACGCCCGCCTCGATGAGAGAGGTGGACACCACCCGGCAGGGCAGACCCTCTTTCAGCCGCTGGCGGATGTCGTCCAGCTGACGGCGGCGGTCGGCGGCGCAGAGCAGGGTGGTCAGGCAGTAGCTGCCCTCGGCGGGCAGGGACTCATAGAGCTGCTGGGCCGTCTTGCGGCGGTTGACCACGCAGAGCACCTGCGGGTGATTTGCCAGCCGGGCGGCGAACTCCTCCTGCGGCAGGGTGCCGAGGTCTTGCAGTGTGGTGCGCCGGAGCACTTCGTAGAGGCGGGGCGCGTCGGGCGTGATCTCCTGCGGGTGGAGCTCCGGCGCAAAGCGCCGGAACAGCGGCTCAAGGGCAGGCTGGGTGGCCGTGCAGAGGACGGCCGTGGAGTGGTAATGCTGGATGAGCTGGGCGATGGCGCTGACGCAGGGGGCAAGGTAGTCGCCCGGGAGGGTCTGCGCCTCGTCGAAGATGATGACGCTGTCGGCGATGTTGTGGAGCTTGCGGCAGCGGCTGCTGCGGTTGGCGTAGAGCGACTCGAAGAACTGCACCGCCGTCGTCACCACGACGGGGGCGTCCCAGTTTTCGCTGGCCAGCATCTGGCGGTACTGGGCGGGGGTCAGGTCGTCCTGCTCAACAGTCTTGTACTCGGCGTTGGAGAAGTCAGCCAGAACATTTTCTGCGCCCAGCAGGCCCGAGAAGACGGCGGCGGTCTGATCGATGATGGACATATAAGGGATGACGTAGATGACCCGCTTCATCTTCTGGGCGGCGGCGTGCTCCAGCGCAAAGGCGAGGGAGGCGAAGGTCTTGCCGCCGCCGGTGGGTACGGTGAGGGTGTAGAGCCCCTGCGGGCCGTGGGTGCCTTTCTCGAGACAGGCGCGGAGGACGGTGTTGCGCTGGACGCTGACGGGCGAGGGCGATTCGGCCCTGAGATAGCGCTGCGCCTGTGCCGAGACGATGTCCCGCAGTGCGGCGATGTCCCTGCCGCTGCCCCGGGGTGCGGCCTTGCCGTCCATGAAGGTCTCGGTGTCGATGAAGTCGGCGTCCACGAGGCAGGAGTAGAGCATCCGGGTAAAGAACGCGAGGCTCAGCGGGTCGGCGCAGGCCCACGCGGGCGGCGTCGAGGCGGGGAGCGTTACTTCCTGCCAGCCGTCGTAGGGGTCTACCGGCTTCTTGCTCCGGCCAAACAGGGTGGCGTCGCCCGGGTCATCGGCGGGGCTCCCGCCGTCGGGCAGGCCGCTGTGGTGTCCGGCCACGGCAAAGGCGGCGTGGAGATGTTGGCGAACCCAGGCCTCCTGCGCCCCGGCGGTGGAGTGGTCCACCTTGGGGCCGCCTTTGAGCCGCAGCTGGAAGGCGTCGCTGTACTTGCCGACGTCGTGGAGCCACGCGGCAAATTCGGCCTCGCTCTGCGCCCCGAAGGGGGCTGCGAAGGAACCGGCCAGTCTGGCAGTGCCGGCGAGATGGTCGTAGACGGTCTGGGTGCGGGTGCCGTCCTCGCTGATGTGGGCAAGACGTGTGGAGTGCTCCATAAAATGACCTCCTGACTCTGGTTTGCAATAAGGATACGCTTTTCAAAAAGCGGCTGTCAACAAAACGCGCTTTTCAACGAAAAATTCTGGGACTTTGCACAAAAAGCAGACGGAAAAATCTGCAATGTGCCAAAGAAGAAGGAAACGAGTATTTTCTTATTTTTATGATAATGCAAATACTGTCCAATAAACTGGACTTTTACTGATTTTTCAGGCAAAAATGAAAAGAGAGCTGCGTTTTCTGTACTGCGGGAGGAAGACCGTCTGTCGGCAGAGAAAAAATGAAGATGTTGTGTACAACAACACCGCATTAAGATGGAATTAAGGCAGGGTTAAGAAAACTGCAAGAAAAGTGCCGAGTTATTCCATCTTGGAATGGACTTTCGGGAAAATCAAGGCGAATATCCCCCTTTTCATTTGCTGAAATCTGTTGTATTATGAATAACAGATATGGAATCTGAGCAAAATGCGCCGCGATGAAGCGCAAACAGGAATGATAAAATAAAGGGCAATAGGGGGAGAGCTACGATGGACGAAAAAGATTACGAGCTGCTGCACGCGCTGGACGAGACGCGCAACATCACCCACGCAGCGGACAAACTGTACATGACCCAGTCGGCACTGTCCAAGCGCATCAAGGCGCTGGAACAGGAGCTGGGGGTGGAGATCGTCCTGCGCTCGCGGCAGGGCATCCGCTTCACGCCGGCCGGTGAACAGGTGCTGCTCCACAGCGCCGCCGCCGCCCGCGAGATGGAAAAGATGCGCCGCCAGCTGGCTTCCATCCAGGGCGAAGCCTGCGGCACCCTGCGGGCCGGCATCTCGGTGAACTTCTCCTACTACCGTCTGCCCGAGGTGCTGACCGAGTACCATAAAGCCTACCCGAAGGTACGCCTCGACATCGCCACCGGCCACAGCCGGAACATCTACCAGCAGATGCTGGACTCTTCGCTGGACGTGGCAGTGCTGCGGGGCGAGTATCCGTGGGACGGCACCCAGTTCCTGCTCTCGCAGGAGAATATCTGCCTCATCTGCAGCGAGGAGAACAAGGACAGGCCCATCTCCGATTACCTTTATATCGACCACAGCAGCGACGCCACCATCAGCGCCCAGATGGCCCGCTGGCGCTATGAGAACGGCGTGACCAACGATGCGGGCAATTTTGTGGTGGACAACATCATGGTCTGCCGCGAGATGGTGGAGCGGGGCCTTGGCTGGGCGCTGATGCCGGAAGTGGCGCTGGATAACTTCAAGGGCTATGTCAAGCCCTGCACCTTCGAGAACGGCGAGCCCTTCGTCCGGCGCACCTATATTTTCTGCCAGAGAGACGCCGCTGCGCTGCCGCAGGTGAAGCTCTTTATGGACATGCTCAAAAAGCACCGCTGAGAGGAGAAAAACATGGAAACGACTGTTTCGCTGGTCCAGATGCTGGATGCACGGGAGCGCCGGGTGCAGCACCAGCAGGAGCTGCTGGCCCGGTACCACAAGCCGCTCATCTGCTTTACCATGAATATCTGCGGCCCGGTAAAGGATTCGCCCCTCATCCGGCGGGGCTTTGCGCGGGGGTGTCAGCTGCTGCGCCAGCAGTTTCTGCGGGCAAAGCTGACGCCGCTGTATCAGGACGCCGTCCGGGAAGTGACCGGCTGTGAGGCGTTCTATGTGCTGGACGCCGACCCGCTGACCATCAAGAAATTCACCACCGACATCGAGGACGCCACCCCGCTGGGGCGGCTGTTCGACATGGACGTCATCCGTCCGGACGGCCTCAAAGTGGACAGAGAAGAGCTAAACCTCGAAGGCCGCCGCTGTCTTATCTGCGGCGGGCCTGCTAAGGTGTGCAGCAGCCGCCGCATCCATACCGTGGCCGAACTGCAGGAAAAGACGACGGAGATCCTGACCGAGGCCCGGGACGCGCAGGACATCGCCGACGCGGCCCGTCTGGCCGTCCGCGCCCTGCTCTACGAAGTGACCACCACCCCGAAGCCCGGCCTTGTGGACCGGCGCAACAGCGGAAGCCATAAAGACATGGACGTCTTCACCTTCATGGACAGCGCTGCGGCGCTCTACCCCTATTTTGAAGCCTGCGCCCGGACGGGCTGCGAGACGGCGGAACAGCCCGCGCCCGAGACCTTCGCGGCCCTGCGGCCTCTGGGTTGTGAGGCCGAGGGCGAGATGCTGGATGCCACCGGCGGCGTCAACACCCACAAGGGTGCTGTCTTTTCGGTGGGCATCGTCTGCGCGGCGCTGGGACGCCTCGACCGCTCCCTCTGGGCCGACGCTGCCCGGGTGCTGGCGGAAGTATCCGCCATGACGGCGGGCCTGACCGAGAAGGATTTTGCAGGCGTCACTGCCGAGAACGCCGCCACCGTGGGCCAGAAGCTTTATATCCAGTACGGCATCACCGGTGTGCGGGGGCAGGTGGAAGCCGGACTTCCCACGGTGCTGAATGTCGGTCTGCCGGTGCTGGAAGAGGGCCTTGCCAAGGGTTACGACTTCGACCGCGCCGGCGGCGGCGCACTGCTGGCCATCCTGGCCAACAGCACCGATACCAACATCATTGCCCGCTCGAGCCGGGAGCGTCAGCTGGCCCTCACCGAAGAGCTGAAAGCCCTTCTCGCCCAGACGCCTTACCCGGACAAAGATGCGCTCGCGGCGCTGGATGACCGGTTCATTGCGGAAAATCTCTCGCCCGGCGGCAGTGCCGACCTGCTGGCGCTGACCTGGCTGCTCCATTTTGTTACTACTGAGGGGAATATCGATGAGTGAATATACCATTTCGCAGGTCTATCCGACCGATAAAACCGTTCTGGCCCAAATCGACACACTGCTGGGTCAGGAGGGCATCCGCCGCGACGGCAATCTGGACTACATCTGCGCCATGTTCGACGAGGAATACAACGTCATCGGCACCGGCAGCTGCTTCGGCAACACCCTGCGGTGCTTCGCCGTCAGCAGCGCCCATCAGGGCGAGGGTCTGCTGAACCAGATCATCACCCACCTCATCGAGGTGCAGTGCGCGCGGGGGAATATGCACCTGTTTCTCTACACCAAGGTGAAAAGCTCCAAGTTTTTCGGCGACCTCGGCTTCTACGAGATCGCCCGGGTGGAGGATACCCTTGTCTTCATGGAGAACCGCCGCGACGGCTTCGGGGCCTATCTGCGCGATCTGGAAAAGACCAGGACCGGGGGCAAAAGTGCGGCCCTCGTCATGAATGCGAACCCTTTTACCCTCGGTCATCAGTATCTTGTGGAAAAAGCCGCTGCCGCCTGCGACACGCTCCACCTGTTCGTGGTCAGTGAGGACGCCAGCCTCGTGCCTTTCGCCGTGCGCAGGAAGCTGGTGGAGGCGGGCGTGGCCCATCTGCCCAACGTCGTGCTCCACGACAGCGGCCCCTACATCATCTCGAATGCCACCTTCCCCAGCTACTTCCTGAAGGATGAGGTAGCCGTCATCGACGGCCACGCCCGGCTGGACCTCGCCGTCTTTACGAAAATCGCGGCGGCGCTGAACATCACTGCCCGCTATGTGGGCGAGGAGCCTGCCAGTCAGGTGACGGGGCTTTACAACCAGATCATGTGCGAGCAGCTGCCCAAAGCGGGTATCGAGTGTGTCGTTGTACCCCGCAAAGAAGCAAACGGCAAGGCCATCAGTGCTTCCACCGTCCGCCAGTGCCTGCAGAGCGGCGACTGGGATACCCTCGAAACGCTGCTGCCCAAGACCAGCCTCGACTATTTCCGCAGCCCGGAGGCAGAGCCGGTGCTGGCGCGCATTCGCAATGCGGGCAATGTCGTGCATTACTGAGAAGAACTTCCGCTCTCTCTTTGTGGGCAGGACAACGAAAAGCGTAAACCGAAAAAAGCAGACGCTGCACAAAGCGTCTGCTTTTTTGTATCATTCAGTTTGTGGTCTGGGCGGCGGACTGTATCATCTTCCAGACAGACTCGATGCTCTGGCGTATCTGAGCCAGCGTGGCGATGTCCTCGTCATTCATCCGGGAAGCCGGGGGAGAGAGCACCGTCTTGGCAGAAGTCACCGTGCCGGTGAGCTGGATGTGGACGTTGTGGTCCGGGATGGTCAGCAGCACATGGATGGGCGTGGTCTTCGAGAAGAGAGCGTCCGTCGAAAAGCCGAGCACGAGGGTCGTGCCGTCGGCTGCGGCGGGGAACTGATAGTAGCGGTAGCCGTCTCGCGCGGCGGAAGGAGAGACTTTTTTCAGCCCCTTGAGCGAGAGGGTGAAGCCGGAAAGCTCCTGCAGCTCGACCGTGTTCGTCTCGACGCCCAGCACGGCGGCAGCCTGCGTCTGGGAGATGTAGTCTCCGAGGCTCCACTCGGGCAGAAGAACGCTTGCGAGGGAGAGTTTATCGGTGACAGCCTGACGCAGAACGGTGTAGAGCTGCCCGATGTCGAAGAGCGTCTCTTCCGAGTCGATATAGACCCGGGTGAAGGGAGACGTCCTGACGGAGTCGTCTTCGTTGAGCTGGTAGAAAGAGAGCTGCAGCTTTCCGGGCGCATACTGGCCGCTGACGCTTCCGCTGGAAGCGTTCACCCGTTCGAGGATGTTCAGCAGCGGCGGCTTATCCGGGCTGTTGGGCGCTATCTCATACCGGAAGGTGAAGGATGCACCGGTTTGCAGAGCCGAGATTTTGCTGTGCAGCTGGAAAAAGACCACGCCCACAGCGGCCACTACAGCCACCAGTACGACCGCTAAAGCAACAAACAGCGGATTGACACGTTTTTTTGGAGATGCCATCTGCAAGACCTCCTGTCATAGACTCTATGATTATAGCATACGAGCAGGCAGACGAAATGTCAAGCCGGAACTTGACGTTATCAGACGGTCAGCGTATACTGTCTGATACATCTTATATAAGGTAAAGGGAGGCAGAAATGAAAATAGCGATCTTAGGTACCAGCGGCAGCGGAAAATCCACGCTGGCAAAGCGCCTGGGGGAGAGATACGGCCTGCCGGTGCTCCATATGGATACCGTGCATTTCCTGCCCGGCTGGGTGGAGCGGCCCTTCGCCGAGGAAGAAGCCATTGTCCGGCAGTTTCTCGGCGAGAACGCAGGCGGCTGGGTCATCGACGGCAATTATACAAAGACCTGCTATGCCCGGCGGCTGGAAGAAGCGGATAAGATCATCGTGCTCTGGTTTTCACCGCTGGTCTGCCTTTGGCGGGCGGTACGGCGCTGGCAGCAGAACAAAGGCCGTGTGAGGGAGTCGTCTGCGCCCGGGTGCGAAGAGAAGATAGATGCCGAATTCGTTCGCTGGATCCTCCACGATGGGCGTACAAAGCAAAAGTGGGCGAAGATGGAGAGGATCGGGGAAAAGTACCCGGAGAAATATGTATTGATCCGGAACCAGCGGGAGCTGGATGGGTTCTTGAAGGAACTTTGAACTGGTTGTCGCGCCGGTGGCGCGGGGGCAGAGCGCTTTTGCATTGGGGCTAAGTTCTCTTTTGCGTGCCAAAAGAGAA
>OOBV01001068.1_pt1 | contig 20600 bp, 15 predicted proteins | sample 1671731 | NCBI WGS metagenome assembly OOBV01 (sample SAMN06348186, study PRJEB24527) | human gut metagenome | biome: human gut; feature: ankylosing spondylitis patient; material: feces | host: Homo sapiens | place: China | collected 2015-10
GTCTAACGTTTCATACACACTTTCCGCTCCTGGAAGGATCTTTTCGGTCTGTGACAACGAACAGAAGAGGCAGAGACTGTATTACTGGAGATTCAGGTACCACTGCAACGTGTGTCGTAAACCTGTTTCGAACGATGTTTTTGCTTCCCAGCCGAGTTCGGTACGGATTTTTGTGGGATCGATTGCATAGCGAAAATCGTGACCAGGCCGATCTTTTACAAAGGTGACAAGTTCTTCGTAACGGTGCCCAGGCCAGGGTTTCATTTCTCCGAGCAATCGACAGATCTCTCCCACAATTTCGAGATTCGACTTCTCGTTGTGTCCTCCAACGTTGTAGCTTTCGCCAGCTTTACCGTTGTGGAAGATGAGATCGATCGCAACACAATGGTCGCCCACCCAGAGCCAGTCGCGTACGTTTTTCCCATTGCCATATACGGGAATAGGTTCGTGTGCAAGAGCTTTACGAATCACTGTGGGGATGAGTTTTTCATTATGTTGCCAGGGACCGTAATTGTTCGAGCAGTTCGAAATTGTCACGTTCATACCATAGGTGTGTGCATAGGCACGAACGAGATGGTCCGATGCAGCTTTACTGGACGAATAAGGACTATTGGGAGCGTATGGAGTCGTTTCTTTGAAAAAACCCTCCTCTCCAAGGCTACCGTATACCTCGTCAGTAGAAATATGATGAAAACGCGCGGTTTTGAGGCAATCCATCTCTCGCCAATAGCGAAGCGCTTCATTGAGGAGAGTTCCCGTCCCCATCACGTTCGTGCTCACGAAACGAAGGGGATCAGAGATGGAATTGTCAACGTGACTTTCGGCGGCAAAGTGGATGACCCCTGTTACATCGTAAGTACGAAAAAGAAATCGCACAAGTTCGGCGTTTCGGATGTCACCTTCAACAGGAAGAATGTTTTTTGTCCGCGCTTGGGCTTCCCATGCCGTACGATGGGCGGCATACGTGAGAACATCAAGATCAATCAATCGGTGGTTTGGATGGCGAGTTGCATAATATTCGGCAAAGTTCGCGCCGATGAAACCTGCGCCACCCGTCATCAAAATTGTCTTTTCAAACATGTTAGTAATTCCTCACAGCGGAGAAAAGAGCGCTTCTTTCCAGTGACGAGGCTCAATGCCGTAGGGATCGAGTGAACGAAGAGAAAGCACGCTGTAAGCAGGGCGTTGAGCCTTTGTTGGGTAACCAGAACTGGGAATAGGCAACACTGCACAAGCAGGATGTGTCATGTGAACAATCTCGGTTGCAAAGTCAAACCAAGAACAAGTCCCCATGTTCGTGAAGTGGATGACGTGCATGGGTTGACGATGGGCTCCCTTTTCATAGAGCCTTATTAAGGCGAAGGCGAGATCTTCGGCAAGTGTCGGAGCACCAAACTGATCGTTAACTACATTTACTTGAGAGCGTTCCCGCGCGAGACGACACATTGTGTGAAAGAAGTTCTTTGTGCCATTGCGCTTCGAATAAACCCAGGCAGTGCGAACAATCGCACCGAGGAATCTGCCTTCGAGAAGAGCAATTTCTCCTGCGCGCTTCGAGAGACCGTAAACCGACAACGGGCGCGCAGGAGCGTTCGTTTCGTATGGTGTAACGGCATGGCCGTCGAAGACATAGTCGGTCGAGACAGACAGAATCGGCACACCCATTGAGGCCAAAAGCCAAGGAGCGTACGCATTGGTAGCAAAAGTTTCTTGCGGATGATCTTCCGCATTGTCAACTGCTGTGTAGGCAGCGCAGTGGACGATGCAATCATATGGTTGATCCGTAAAAACTTCTTTCACTGCTTTCGGGTCGGTTACGTCTAAATCAGTCCGATTGAAAGCGCGGTACGGAACTCCTCGCTTTTTACATTCGTCAACGACTGCCTGTCCGACCTGACCACTAGCTCCAGTGACGGCGATCATTCTCCCCCCTCCTTTGCGTCTTCTCCGTAAAAAAAGGTGGGATCTGCGCAATAAGAGGAGAATGACGGTGCGGCGAGATCTTTATCGGAGAAAACACGCTCTGCTTCGGGCACAATCCAATCGATCCCCAGGTCAGGGTCGACCGAGTTTACGCTACCTTCTGTTTCAGGTGCGTAAAAGGCGTCGCACTTGTACGCAAAATGCGCTGTACGGGAAAGCACCACAAACCCATGCGCAAATCCCTTGGGAATAAAGAGTTGACGGTGATTGTCGGCTGAAAGCCGAACGGCAACGTGTTGGCCGAAGGTGGGAGAACCGACCCGAATGTCCACTGCTACGTCGAGTACTTCGCCCGCGAGGACGCGCACAAGTTTGGCTTGAGCCGCATCACCTTTTTGGAAATGAAGTCCCCGCAAAACCCCGCGGCGGGAAAACGATTCATTATCCTGAACAAAATGAACATCGATGCCGAGTTCATGCAAGGTCTTCTCGTTCCAAGATTCTGAGAACCATCCACGATTGTCTCCAAACACACAAGGTTCAAGAATTACTACACTAGGAATAGAAGTTTCGATTTTCTTCATGCTTCCTCTCTTTGATCTCAGGCGTCTTTTCCAAAGGCCAGGTTGCGAAGTCGCTCTCGATATGGAGTCCCTACCTTGAAACGAATGACGAGGCGCTCGAAAGTTGCTTTATCGATGAGTCCTCGGCGAAGCGCCAAAATTTCTAAGTACCCAGCAGGAACCCCGTGTTCTCGAATTTCTCTTTCGACAAGAGTTGATGCCTGAAGAAGTGAATCAGGCGTACCGGCATCGAGCCATAAGGATTTGTCTGTCATTCGAATCGAACCGAGACGATCTTCGTTGAGGTACAGGTTATTAAGATCTGTGATCTCAAGTTCACCTCGAGCGGACGGTTCGAGTTTTTTCGCCTTTTGCACCACATCAGCCGGATAGAAGTAAAGCCCAACGGAAACAAGGTTCGAAACGGGAACTTTCGGCTTTTCAATAAGGCGTAGCACTTTGCCTGTATCGTCGCACTCTGCGACGCCGAAGCGTTCGGGGTCACTGACCGGCCGAAGCAGGATAGTCGCATCCGTGAGCGGCTTTGCCGCGAGCTTGCGAAGTTCGTATAGTTCATCCCGCAGGAGAAAGATGTTGTCCCCGAGAATAAGACAAACTGATTCGTCCACAAACTCGTCCGCGATGAGGAAGCACTCCGCGATGCCGTTGGGTTTTTCTTGAACACGGTAGGTGAGTCGAATACCGAAGTCACTTCCGTTCCCGAAAAGGCGCTCGATGTTTGGAAGGTCTCGTGGCGTCGAGATGATGAGAATGTCCCGAATGCCGAGGTCGATGAGCGTCCCTAAGGGGTAATAGATCATTGGCTTGTCGTAGACGGGAAGAAGTTGCTTCGAAGTGGTGTTCGTCATGGGCGCAAGGCGACTACCGCTCCCACCTGCCAAGATGATGCCTTTCATACCTGAGTGTCTTTCAAGGGGTCATTATCCGTCCACCAGAGACGGCTATTGTAGAGGCGGAGAATCTCTTCAGGAAGAGGCTCAATATCATTCTCCAAGAAACTCTGTAAGCGTTCGATCGGGTCAATTCCAATGAGAAATATACGGTCAGGACTGTAGAAGGGTTCGCATTGTAGATTCACACGATTCGAGATAATTTTTCGATTGAGAAATAGGGCTTCGGGAATACGAAAAGAAAATCCTTCGTCTGCACACACACGATATAGGTCTACGTAGATTTCACTTAGCGCATAGAACTTTGCGAATTCTGGATAAGGAATCCAGAATCCACCGCAAAGATTTGCCATTTTTTCGACGCAGGAGCTGGCGGAATGTGGATATAGCTGCTTGATTGCCGCGGTGACAGTTTTGAGACTTTCCGAGCGAGTTCGGGTGCGCAGAGAGGCCCCTACAAAACTATAAGGTCGATCTCGATATGGGGCATCATTGGCAAGAACAAAATCAGGATTCACACCATTCGGGCGATAAGTTGCGCGAAGCTTCTCAGCATCGGAACGGTGGTAAGATTCGATTTCGTCAACTAAACCTTCCTCACGCATTTGATTTGCAATGGCAACAACACTTTCACTGTCAATGCCGTGGCCACCAACTTGGCGATCAATAATGTCTTGAAAGCGAAGGATAATGCGGCGATTAGGATGCAGAAGGCGATAGGCGCGTAGTAACCAAATTGACGTGCTGTTTGTGAAGACCGTGAGACCAGGTTTTTCATCTACACACCGATCACGCAGTTCTTTCGCTAGATCATAAATTGGCTTTGTTCTGTTCTCGTAGTTTTCGTCCGAAATCTGCACCATCTTGAAGTTTGGAAGATGCGCAGAATAAATTTGATTAGCGTGTCGTGAGTACACGCAGAGAACGCGTGGTCCATGTTCACGAAACACCACATCATGGAGCCAACAAAGGTGAATTTCGTCTCGAACGAGAAGCTTGAACCAACGAATGAAACGTCGCTTCCAAAGTCCTTTGGTCGTTAAAGCAAAATCTTTCGATGGTACATTTGAAAATCGTACGCGACGGAAGAGAATGTCGGCCCAGGGGATTTCATCAACTGTTTGATAGATTCCTGTATTGTCACAATAGCTCTCGGCAATGTCTTGGAAAGAGTCATTGTTACCAAAACCGAAGATGGTCCATGGACAAGGGAAAGAGAGCTTGCTGGTGGGGTTTTCGCGTGCGGTCTGAAGAATGCGGGACAAGTAAGACATGACTCAACACGCCTCCGTCAAAATAAAGCATTCCCGCAAGGGAAGGCGGATTTGAACGTTGCCAAGAGTACGCGGGGAGAAGAAATTTGTCGAAATAGTGATTTCGAAATTTTTTGTCATGTGTGACTTGCGAGGAAAGCCGACGGTGGCAGACTATAGCATGCAACAGATACAACCGATGCTTGCAATTTGGACACGGATAGCCGTTGTTCTAAACAAGTGTGATTAAGTTGGAGCCTGACAAAGGGTACTCGACAGACAACAAATTAGCGACAGTCGAGTACCCTGTTCACGTAAAATGTTCGCGAACACCAGATGATTGCGGTTACTTGGCGTTGCGTTCGGCGATGATGCCTTCCCAACGGGCCACCTGCTTGCGAACCTGTTCGGGAGCCGTGCCGCCGAGGTGGTTGCGGGCCTTAACGGAGCCTTCGAGCTTGAGGACTTCGTAGACGTCTTCACCGATTTCCTTCGAGAAGCTCTGCAGAACGTCGAGCGGCAGCTCTTCAAGACCGCAGTTGCGGTTGGCGGCTTCGCGAACGGTCTGACCGACGATGTCGTGGGCCGTGCGGAAGGGAACGCCGTGACGAACGAGGTAGTCGGCGAGGTCGGTCGCGGTGGGGAAGCCCGCCTGGCAGGCCTGAAGCATCATGTCGGCGCGCGGTTCAACACCGGCCATCATGTCGCAGAAGGCGCGAAGCGTGTCCTTCACCGTGTCGATCGTGTCGAAGACCGGTTCCTTGTCTTCCTGGAAGTCCTTGTTGTAGGCAAGGGGCGTGCCCTTCATCAGCGTGAGCATGGCGATGAGGTCGCCGTAGACGCGGCCCGACTTGCCGCGGGCGGTTTCCGGAACGTCCGGGTTCTTCTTCTGCGGCATGATCGAGCTGCCCGTCGTGAAACGGTCGGGCAACTTGATGAAGGAGAAGCGCTGGCTCATCCAGGTGACGAGTTCTTCCGAAAGACGCGAGATGTGCATCATCAGAACCGACGAGGCGGCGCAGAATTCGATCGCGAAGTCGCGGTCGGAAACGGCGTCGAGCGAATTCTGAGCGACGGCTTCAAAGCCGAGGAGTTCGGCCGTGTATTCGCGGTCGATCGGATAGGTGGTGCCGGCGAGGGCCGCGGCGCCGAGGGGGCTGCGGTTGACGCGGCGGCGCACGTCGAGGAAGCGTTCGCGGTCACGCTCGAACATTTCGACGTAGGCGAGCATGTGGTGACCGAAGGTCACGGGCTGGGCGACCTGCATGTGGGTGAAGCCCGGCATGATGATGTCGCTGCCGCGCTTGGCCTGGGCAACGAGCACTTCCTGGAGGTGTTCGATGCGGGAGACGATCGTGTCGATTTCACCGCGCAGATAGAGGCGGATGTCGGTCGCGACCTGGTCGTTGCGGGAGCGGCCCGTGTGCAGACGCTTGCCGGCGTCGCCGATCAAAGCGGTAAGGCGGGCTTCGATGTTGAGGTGCACGTCTTCGAGTTCAAGCTGCCACTCAAAGACACCCTTTTCGATTTCTTCCTTGATCTGAGCCATGCCGCGGCGGATGTCTTCGAGATCCTTTTCGGAAATCACGCCGATCTTCTGGAGCATCGCGGCGTGGGCGAGCGAACCCTGAATGTCGGCCAAAGCCATGCGCTTGTCAAAATCCACGCTGGCGGTGTAGCGAAGAACGAAGGCGTCCACGGGTTCCGAGAAGCGGCCGGACCAGGCCTTCTTCTTGGCGTGCAGCGGATCGTTCGAGAAATCTTCTTCAAAGCTCATAGCGGCTCCTTTTGTTTGGGGGAAGGGGGATGACTTGAGTCGCGCGTTATTGTATCGGAACGTCTGCGTCGGAGCGAAGAAATTCCGCACGGGGGACTCCTCGCCCAAACCGAATGTTTGCAAAACGTTTCAAAATGCAACCTCTCGCGAGCGACTTGGGTACCATGCCTATAATGCACCCTTTCGGGGTGTAGCGCAGTCTGGTAGCGCGCCTGCTTTGGGAGCAGGATGTCGGGAGTTCGAATCTCTTCACCCCGACCACCGGACACCGCCGCCCGTAGCTCAGTTGGATAGAGCATCGGCCTTCTAAGCCGGCGGTCGCAGGTTCGATTCCTGCCGGGCGGGCCAAAAATTCGGATGGTGCGAATAGCTCAGTTGGTAGAGTCCCGGATTGTGATTCCGGTTGTCGTGGGTTCGAGTCCCATTTCGCACCCCACACATACAAAAAGCTCGCGTTGCTTTTCTTCGGCAACGCGAGCTTCTTCCTATTTCAACGATTCAACGTGCCATCAAACCTTGGCATAGAGCTTCGTGAAGGAAGCGTACTGCGAGGTCGCCGTTTCATCCGCGGGCACATAAAAAGCCGTGCCGACTTCCAATCCGAGAATGTCGCTCACGGCGAAATAACGAAGCTTCGGGCACACGCCGGAATTCGAGCCGCCTTCGGTCTGGTAGGCGAGCATCTTGAGTTCGTTGGTCGTCGTCATGCCGATGGCATAGGGCGAAACGACGCGGTCGAATCCGTGATAGCCGAAGTTGAGCGTGCGGTGACCTTCAATGGCCTCCACGATCGTGTCCACCGTAGTCATGATCTTTGACTCCTCTAAAGACGCCGCGAAGAAAGAATCGTTCGCGACGGGTTTTGGTTGTTGGTTCATTTTTCATTATGGCAAGACGAAGGCCCAATCGGCCGACGCGTTCGAAAAACACCGTTTTTTGCTAAAAGTTTCTTCTTTGTGACTTGCTTTGGATCATAAAAAGACCCTCCCCGTCGGATGGTGGAGAGGGTCTTCGGAAGGTTTTCGTCTAGTCCCCGAAGGGGGACAATCGGCGCTTAGGCCTCAGGGAGGCGGGAGAGCTGTTCGCGAACCTTGGCGAGAAGGTCCGTGAAGTCGGCAAGACGCTTCTTTTCCTGATCCACCACGGCCTGCGGGGCGCGGGAGACGAAACGTTCGTTGGCGAGCTTCGCTTCGCACTTCTTGATTTCGCCTTCGACGCGTTCGATTTCCTTCGTGAGGCGCAAACGTTCGGCGGCCACGTCGATTTCGACCTTGAGCATGAGCTTGAAGTCGCCCACGATCGCTACGGGCGCGATCGAACCCTTCGCTGCGGCTGAGAGGTCGTCGACGTGTTCGACGGCTTCAAGGCGCGCAAGCGCCTGGAGGTACGGGGCCGCTTCAGCGGCCGTCGCGGCATCGCCTTCGATCAGGAGCGGCACGCGTACGGAGGGCGAAAGCTTCATTTCGCCGCGGAGATTGCGCACCGCGTCGATCATGTCCTTGACGAGCTTCATCTTTCCTTCGGCGGCTTCGCAGACGCCGCCCGTCGCCTTCGGATAGGACTGAATCATGACGGAGGTTTCTTCGTCGGCCGCACGCGTGCCGGCGACCACCGAGACCTTCTGCCAGAGTTCTTCCGTGATGAAGGGGATGATCGGGTGGGCAAGACGCAGCACCGTTTCGAGCACCGTCACCAGGGTGTGACGGGTCGCACGGCAAGCGGCTTCGTCGCCCTTCAGCTGCACCTTGGCAAGTTCCAGGTACCAGTCGCAGTATTCGTTCCAAACGAAGGAATAGATGGCGTTCGCCGCGTTGTCGAGACGATAGTCGGCGTAGGCTTCGCGAACCGTGCGGATCGTGCGGTCGAGCTCGCCCAGGATCCAGCGGTCGACAAAGGAGAAGGTCATCGGGCTCGAAGCGGTTTCACCCACACCGCAGTCCTTTCCTTCCACGTTCATCAGCACGAAGCGCGTGGCGTTCCAGAGCTTGTTGCAGAAGTTGCGGTAGCCTTCGGCGCGCTTCAGGTCGAAGTTCACGTTGCGGCCGAGCGTGGCGTAGGCAGCCATCGTGAAGCGAAGCGCGTCCGCCCCGTGCGCGGCGATGCCGTTGGGGTAGTGTTCGCGAAGCTTCTTTTCGACGAAGGGCGCCTTTTCCGGCTGACGAAGCCCCATCGTGTTCTTCTTGATGAGGTTTTCGAGGTCGATCCCCTGGATGATGTCGAGCGGGTCGAGGGTGTTGCCCTCGCTCTTGGACATCTTCTTTCCTTCGGCGTCGCGCACGAGACCGTGGATGTAAACGTTCTTGAAGGGAACGCGTCCCGTGAAATGGCGCGTCATCATCACCATGCGGGCGACCCAGAAGAAGATGATGTCGTAGCCCGTCACGAGCACGGTGCTCGGCAGGTACAGGTCGTACATGTCCTTTTCGACGCCTTCGGGATTGGGCCAGCCAAGGGTCGAGAAGGGAACCATGGCGGAGGAGTACCAGGTGTCGAGCACGTCTTCGTCGCGCGTAAGTTTCACGCCGGCACCCGCCTTCTGCTGGGCTTCGGCTTCATTGTGCGCCACGTAGACGTTGCCGGCTTCGTCGTACCAGGCCGGAATCTGATGGCCCCACCAGAGCTGACGCGAAATGCACCAGTCCTGAATGTTTTCGAGCCACTGACGGTAAACCCCCTGCCATTCCTTCGGGAAGATGTTGACTTCACCCGATTCGACGGCTTCGAGACCCACTTCGGCGATGGATTTGCCCGGATAGAGCGTGCCTTCGGGCGCGGGCTTGCTCATCGCCATGAACCACTGGTCCGAGAGCATCGGTTCGACCACTTCGCCGGTGCGCGTGACGATCGGCACCATGTGCTTGTGCTTCTTGATCCCGACGAGAAGACCCTGAGCCTTCAGATCGGCGAGCGCCGCTTCGCGGCATTCGTAGCGGTCCATGCCGCGGTACTTTTCGGGGACGTTGTCGTTCATGCGGGCGGTCTTCGTGAGAACGTTCAGCATGGCGAGGTTGTGACGACGGCCGACTTCAAAGTCGTTGAAGTCGTGCGCTGGCGTGATCTTCACGCAGCCCGAACCGAATTCGCGGTCGACGTATTCGTCGGCGATCACGGGGATTTCACGGTCGGTGAGCGGAAGCTTCAGCGTCTTTCCGATCAGGTGCTGGTAGCGTTCGTCTTCCGGATGAACGGCGACGGCTTGGTCGCCAAAGAGCGTTTCCGGACGCGTCGTCGCCACGACGACGCCTTCGGAGCCGTCGGAGCCGGGATAGCGGATTTCCCAGAGGGAACCCTCTTCTTCCTTGTTTTCCACTTCCAGGTCCGACACGGCCGATTGGAGCTTGCAGTCCCAGTTCACGAGGCGCGTGCCGCGGTAGATGAGGCCTTCTTCATAGAGCTTTACGAAGGTGTCGATCACGACCTTCGAGAGCTTTTCGTCCATCGTGAAGTAGGCGTTTTCCCAGTCGACGCTGTCGCCCAAACGGCGCATCTGCGAGAGGATGGAACCGCCCGAGAACTTCTGCCACTCCCAGATCTTTTCCAGGAACGCTTCGCGGCCGATGTCGCGCTTGTCGATCCCCTGGGCTTCGAGCTTGCGTTCCACGACGATCTGCGTCGCGATGCCGGCGTGGTCGGTGCCGGGAATCCACACGGTGCTGTAGCCGTCCATGCGGTGAAAGCGCGTGAGCGTATCCATCACCGTCTGATTGAAGGCGTGTCCCATGTGGAGAATCCCCGTGATGTTGGGCGGGGGAAGCTGAATGGCAAAGCTCGGCTTCGACGTGTCGGTGCCGGCGCGGAAATACCCGCGCTCTTCCCAAATCGGGTACCAACGCGCTTCGATGTCGGCGGGCTCGAAGCTCTTGGCGAGTTCTTGATCTTTGGACTGCGTCATGATCGGAAGATTGAGTAGGTAATGTTTGGAAATGAGAACGGCACGCCCCGCGAACAAGTGGGCGTGCCGTGGGTTTTCGTATTTTCGCACGAAAAATACGTGGACGTTACTGAGGAGCCTCTCCTTTGCGCATGAGGGCGCGCGAGAGAATTTCGGCGCGCAGTTCCCGCTCGAGGGCCTGACGAACCATGGGCTGAATCGACCGGTCCAGATCGGAGCGAACCCGCATGAGTGCGTTGTGAAGCGTCATTTCGAGCGTTTGCGAGAGTGCATCGCGGATGCTTTTCTCGAGAACGGGCGTGAGGTGGTCGCAAAGAGCGGCGATCTCTTCTTCCGTGAGCAAGCGGTTTTCCGCTGTGGCGACGGAGTCGTTGACGGTTGGTTTGTCAACGGGCGCTTCCGAAGCGGGTTCCGGCTTCTCTTCAGCGGATTTGACGCTCGCAAGCTCGTTCACTTCACGCCAGGTGAGCGGAATGCGTTCCTCGAGCGGCAAGACGCTCGGGGCCATGACGGGTTCTTTGCGTTCCATGAAAGTTCCTCAAAGTGTGGCGACGGTCGGTCACTGCCGACGGTCGTAGGCGGCGAGCTCGACGCCCGCCGCTTTGTAGGCGCGATAGCGGGCACGGGATGCCTGCAGTTCGTCGGGTTTCGTACTCACGACGTCGATGATGCGCGGAAAGCGCTCGAACGCGGTCTGCCAATCTGGCGGCAGAGCGTCGTCGAGAAGAAGCAGTACGTCGCCTTCGAGTTCTTCCAGACGCGTGGAGAGCAAGATGGGCGTATCGGGCGCAAGGCGATGTCCCGGTGCGACGTGCGGCAGGAAGGCGAGATCGCTGTAGCTCCAAAGGAGGGCGTCCAGCCTTCCGAGGCGATCCGCGTCGGACGTCCACACCGCAAGCCGAAGCTTGCGGTGAAGGACCGTCTTTGCGACGGCACAGGCGTAGCGCAACCGGTCGGGGACGTTGAAATGGAAGTCGACTTTCTGCATGACAGCCATTATACCGAGGCGGTTTCCGCATCCTTCTTCGATTCGGCAAAAGCCCGCAGAAATTCCACGAGCAGCGCTACGGGGCGTCCCGTCGACGCATGGTCTTTGCCGCTTGTATTGGCCGTGCCGGCGATGTCGAGATGCGCCCAGGGGGTTTCTTCTACAAACGTCTCCAAGAAGGCTGCCGCGGTCGAGGCGCCGGCTCCGCGAACGGCGGAGACGTTGACGAGATCGGCGTAGGAAGACTGCATGAGTTCGGTGTAGTCCGAATGAAGAGGCATCCGCCATGCCAAGTCACCGGTCTTCTTGCCCGCATCGAGAAGTTTTTCGGCCAGATCGTCGCGATTGGAGAAGAGTCCCGTGTAGGTGCTCCCCAGAGCCACCACGCAGGCGCCCGTTAGCGTCGCGACGTCGATGATGAGTTGCGGCTTGTGTTCCAGCGCCTTGGTGAGACCGTCCGCGAGAATGAGGCGGCCTTCCGCATCGGTGTTCTGTACTTCCACCGTACGACCCGAATAGGTCGTGATGATGTCGCCTGGCTTCAGGGCCGTACCCGACGGAAGATTTTCGCAGGCGGGCGCGATGGCGACAAGATTGATGGGCAGGCCAAGATCCGCAACGGCCTGTACCGTAGCAAGCACGGAGGCGGCGCCTGACATGTCGTAGATCATGTCGCCCATCTTCGCGGCGGGTTTGAGTGAAATGCCGCCTGCGTCGAAGGTGATGCCCTTACCCACGAGAACGACGGGGGCATCGTCAATCTTTGCGCCGTCGTAACGAAGCTCGATCATCGCGGGCGGGACGGCGCTACCCTGCGCCACGCCCAGTAGTCCACCCATTCCGAGTGCTTCTAGAGCCGGTTTCTCGAGAATCGTGGCGGAGACTTTGCCTCGGGTTTGAGCGATCCTGCGAGCTTCCTCGCAAAGGAAAGCGGGGGTGCAGAGGTTGGCAGGCGTATCAGCCAATCGGCACATCGCAACGATGCCCGCACCGATCGCAGCCCCCTCGGCAAGGGCCTTCGACTCGTCCGTGTCGGAGAGCCACAGCACTTCGGGAGTCTGCGGCTCTTCGAAGTCCTTCCTGTAATTTACTTTGGGTGCGAGGGCGTGCACGACATTCTGAGCGAAGAGTCGAGCTCCGGCTTCTCGATCGTCTCCAAACCAGTCGGCGGCGCCAAAGAGAAGCGACGGAACCTTGCGCAGTTTCGTCACGGTTGCACGCACCACTGCGCCCGTGCCTTCGGGCGTCCGCTCGGCACGAGTGCCGAGATGAAGAAGCACCAGTCCCTCGGGCCAGTCTTCACAAGGCGGAACCGTCAGCGATTCCCCCTTTTGAGAGGGAAAGACGCCGGAGTCACGCAACACATCAAAAAGAGGGGAAGACCAGGCTTCAGTCACGGCCTGAGTCGGGATGAGGGTGTTGCCCTCTTTCCAAAAACCAAGAACGGGCAGACTTTCCGCCTTCAGAGCGGAGACTTGTTGAGGAGCGAAAGACATAGGGATTCTTCTCCAAAAAGGGTTGAAGATCATTGTACCCGTGCCGGTGGCAAACTTTTTTTTGTCAATACCCTTGCTTTTTTCGGAAAGTTCTGGCATACTTTGTCTCCTACAGTTTGATGAAGACGCAAGTCTTCGATCCACGGTGTGGGGGGGTAGCTCAGCTGGGAGAGCGCTGCGTTCGCAATGCAGAGGTCGGGAGTTCGATCCTCCTCCTCTCCACCACAGAATTTCAAAGGTCTCGGGTACGGAAGGTCCACGGGACCTTTTTTGTATCTACCAAAATTGTGATCGATTTTTCGTAACTATCGATCTTGCTTCCCCCTGAGCCACTGATGCGGCCAGGGGGATTTCGTTTACAGCTCCACAACTTCGGGATCGAGCGTTTCCGCGGCGATGTCCTCAATGTCAGCGATCTCGTCGGGATCCTCCTGTTGATCGTCCGACGTGATCACCTGTTCGCAGGTAGGGAGCGGTACGTTGAGGATTCGGAAGAGTTCCTTCTTCTTTCCCGCCACTTCATCGAAGATCCACCCGTCCTTGAAGCGGGTCATGTAGACATTGTTCAGCTGTCCCAACAGCTTGTGGTCGCTGTCATAGTGCACGCGATACTTCTTCTTTCCGCTCTTCGTGACCGCGCCCTCGTTGTAAAGCTTGACCCTGGCACGCACCATAGCGTTGATGGCCGTCGCCAGCATCTGCAGGAAGAGTTTCCCTTCCCAGGCTTCCGTTGAGTGCACCTGCGTACGGTTGCACATCAGGCGCGCCTTGAGCGTATTGAAGGCGTATTCGACTTCGTTTAGCTCCTCGTAGGCAACGCAGCAATCCACGGCGTTGTCAATGGAGTCACTCACCAACACCCGGATGCCGGCGTACTTCAGGTGCTGATCCACCTTCTTCATGTTGATGGTCACCTTGCCGCTTTCGTCCGCATCGCCGTACGTTTCCAGCAATTTTCTCTGTGCGTCGCTCAATTCGGAAGGTTTGGTCCGATGAAGTTCCAAGGCGGCGCACAGTTGAGTCTGGAGTCTGCGGGACATTTCGTCCGCCACGTCCTTGCTGAAGTACAGATGAACGTAAAGCGTTGCCTTCGTCTGCTTCTGGGAACGTTTGCTGGCCACGGGAAATTCGTCGTAGTGCCATACGATCGGGACGGTTAGGGCGTTTTGCCTGAGGTAGCTGACGCCGTTGTTCCAGTTCAACAGTGCCGCGTAGTTCTCGTCGATGATGTCGGTGATGGCGGCGTTGAGGTTGCGGCGGGCGTTGCAGATGAAGCTCATGTTGTTGCGCAACATGTCGTCCCAGTTGGTATTCGAGCCGTATCCCTTGTCCATCACCAGAGTTACCTGACTGAAGTCGATGTCGGCGATGGCCAACTCCGCGAGCGTGTTGCGGATCGTACTGACGTCCGGGACGTTGCCGCAGAAGTTCCGGAAATAAAGTGGGATTCCCGTTTTCTGATCCACAAGGAAGAGCACGTTTGTCTGGGGTGCGCTGATCAGGTCCTTGTTCTTGCCATAGGCAACGGACGCAATGTTTTCCGAGTAGGAGGTGATGGAGGTGGAATCCAGCGCCCAGAAACGATGTCCCTTCAACTGTTCTGTTCCCAGCCTGCCCCATTCTTCCTGCAGGACCTTAAAGAAACGGATTGCCTTGTCTCGGTTGAGCTTGCCGAGAAAGCGACTGATGGAGCCGCCGGTTCGACCGCGCGTGTACGGTAACCACGTGCATTCGGCAAACTCTTCGTAGTTGCAGAGAGAAGAATCTTTTTGCAAGACAAGGAAAAACGCCAAGGAAAGCAACCGAAGGTCGGCTCGGTGCTCAGGGAAGACTCTCGCCAGAGCTCTCTCCAACGGCGTGTCCGTGATCATTTTGAAGAGGGCCCAGGTGGCACCGGCATGCAGTTTCATCACGCTCTGTGGCCTCTGCAGATTGTCGTCCTCGTCGATCGGCTTGAATTCGAGACGACCGCCTTTGTACCGAAATACCCGAAAGTGCTTCAACTCAGGGTATTTGGCGATGAATTCCTCATTGAAGAAAATCTCGCCTTTGTCTTTGTCGTTCTCGTCGGGAACGAACTTACCGACGCTTTGCGTGTCACCCTTGCCGCGGACGGAACGGCCGTCGACCCAGTGATTCTTGTACGTGAAGACGTACTTGTACTTGCCGGAGCCGTTGACGATGAGGCGGGGGAGCTCTGGTGTGGTATAGGCAGTCATGGGAAAGATTCAGCCAGTTACGTTCAAATGCGTAACTAGTTTAACGTTAAAATAGGCGGCCGTCAAGTCTTTTCTCCCAGAAATTCAAGACTTGTCGGCCGCCCATCTGTTAGAACAAGTTTTTTATTCAACTAGTTCTGCACAATTTGGGCAGTTCCCAACTTAACTGTTTGCTTCCAAAATCTATGTGTAATAACTCCTTTCCCTGTTCTGGTCGTCGTTTGCATGTTGTTTTGATAGATATTTGGCGTGTTGTGAATGCTAAAGGCGGAACCGAGAAAGTATTCTGCGATATGGCGAACGCACTGGTTCGTCGTGGGTTTGAGGTTTCAACCATCTGTTTCGACGAAAACAAAGGATTACCTGGTTATCCGCTAGATTCTGACGTCAAATTCATAAACGCGCATGACGAAATCAGTCACTCATTCTTTGATGTCTTTGATGGAAAGTTTGCGGCAATGGTGCTGAGCTGGAGTCCGAGCAAGCGACAGCGTAAGTTTAATCGTTTTGCATTCAAATTCCGTAAACAGCAAGAAGGAATAGGAAAAGTTATTGCTCAATTAGAGAAAGTTGATGTTTTTGTTTCTTATCAAACAGAGACAACTTTTATTCTGAAAGAATTGCTTGATGTAAAAGTTCCGATTGTAACGATGATTCATTGCAAGCCGGGATATTATTGGAAGAGCTCTAGTTTTCGATTTGTTAAGAGCGCTGTGGAAGAATCGAATGTTGTGCAGGTATTGCTTCCAGAGTTTGTTGAAGATGCACGTTTGTATGTAAAGAAAGTTCCGATCACTGTCATTCCTAATGTGGCCCCGCAGTACAAAGATAGCGCAAATCTAAAGAAGAAAATTATTATTAACGTCGCTCGATTTGATAAGGATAAAAATCCAGAACTCTTGGTCCGTGCTTTTTCGTTGTTGAAAAATCGATTTCCCGACTGGATTTGCGAATGGTGGGGGGAAACCTCAGTGAATCCGGCCTTAACAAAAGAAATGAAAGATTTGATCGTACGGGAAGGATTGGAAGATCGTTTCCTGCTAAAAGGAGTGACGGCTAATGTACCAAGTAAATTAAAGGAAGCATCTATCTTCGCATTTCCTTCGCTTTTCGAAGGTTTCGGCCTCGCTTTGGCTGAAGCTTTTGCGATGGGCTTGCCTGCCGTTGGGTGCAAGGACTGTTCCGCAGTAAATACGCTCATTCGTGACGGTGAGAACGGTTTCCTCACAGAATCCACACCTGAAGCTTTCGCTAAAGGTCTTGCGAAACTTATGGAAAGCGAAGAGCTTCGTCGAAAACTTGGGGAAGAAGGGAAAAAAGATATGAAAGCTTATTCGGCGGATCGTGTTTGGGGAACCTGGGAGAAACTAATCCGCGGCTTAGCCGGCTGTAATTGATCCTTCTTAAAGTTTTATTTGTGGCTGTTTTTTTTATGAAAGAAATCGTTTGACTTTCATTGTATGGGCTGAAGGATAGATTTTTATATTCATTTGTTTTAAATCTACGCAATCATAAAAGTGTTATTTTAACAGTTAAGTCCTTTAAAAAACTTTGCTTGTGAATGGAATAGGGTTTTTATGAAAGTTTTGAGTAAATCTCAACATTTAGTGACTGGCGGGTTGCTTTTAACTTATTGTTTTTTCGGTTTCCCGGTTTTTTCTGTGTCTAAAACTATAAAAGGATTTCGGTATTATTTTTTGGGTTTGATGTTTTTGTCTAAGAAAAATAGATTTAACGATAAAAATAAATTTGAAAGGATACTCAACAGATTAAGTGATCAAAGAAAAGTTGTCTCAGAGATCTGGTTTGATCATACCCTAGGAGGAGGAACGGATGTTTATGCGAGAAGGAAAATCGAGGAAATCCGAAAACTAAATCCTATTGTGAAAATTCAGTACATTTCAAAGTCAAATCAATACATCATTTCTTTAATTGACTCGAAGTCAATTGAATTTTATTTTGCTTCGTCTTTGGAGGAGGTGGAGGCTGTATTGTCCTTGATGGATTTTCAAAAACTTGTTGTAAATAATTTGGTTGGGTATGCGAAAGTGTTGAGTGTATTGTCGATGATCAGGTCTCTTGGAGGAAAAAAGAAATTTTCCGTTAGATTTAATTTGCATGATTTTTATTCTGTCTGTCCTAATTTTAACTTGTTGTATAAGGGGCAGGAGTTTTGTCAATTGGATTTTTCTAGGTGCGAAGAGTGTCTCTCCTTTGTTTCTAATGAAAAATGTAATCTTAAGTTGTCGATTTTCGTTAATGAAGCGGTGTCTTGGCGCGATTCCTGGTTGATTTTTTTTGAAGAAGTGTGTGATCAAATTTTTGTCTTTAGTGATTCGTCGAAAGAGATTTTTTTGAAGACCTATCCATCTCTTGAGTCGAAGATCAGAGTTTCTCCTCATTCGATGCCATCTCTTAGGTCGGTGAAGATAGAAAAACACGAAGGGTTGAATATAGCTTTTCTGGGGGCGATTACTTCAGAGGCTAAGGGATACACTGTTGTAAAAAATTTAATCTTGAGTAACTTGAGTGATAGGATTAAGTTTTTTGTTGTTGGAGAATTTCCGGAATCTCTTAATGGATTGAAAATCCTTGGAAGATATAAATTAGAGCGACTTCCGAGTCTTATAGAAGAAGAGAAGATTGACCTTATCATTATTCCCTCTATTTGTCCGGAAACCTTTTCGTATACCACGAGCGAAGCAATTCAATTGGATATCCCTGTTGCTTGCTTTGATTTGGGGGCTCAGGCTGAGAAGGTTAAACTTTATAAAAAAGGGATAATATTTTCTGATATGGGACCAATGTCGATATTGCGAAAACTGAAGGAAGAATTTTTCTTGTGAATTTTTATGTTAATTTTTTATGTGGCTTTGGGGATACATGTGAGTGAAAAAAAAAACAGCCCGCTATTCCAGCGAATCTTAGTTTAGATAATTCTTTTGACTGAGTCGGAATCCTTCACTGACGTGGACACTCTCTAGAACCGTTATTTTTATGCTACCAGGAAAGGCGCTTGACGCATTCTGAACATAGCAACAGTGTTAAACCTACGGAATTTTCCTAAATTAGCATAGGAAAATCCGTATAGGAAACCTGAATAGGTAGGAAGAGATCATCTTGGGCCCCAGTTCGGCAACTCACGATACAGGTCGGGAAAACCAAGACGGCGGGCGATATTGTGTTGACGAACGGTGACTTCCTGCCAAATGCGGTTGCCCCGACAGTCATTGATCAATCGGATCGAGCCTAGGTAGTTGCGGATCTCCTTGAGAGTCATCTCGTCTCCGATGGGACGCTCCACGACCGCTTTACCCTAGGAGTGTGCAACGATAATGTCCTCAGGCTTCCTGGACACGTGACTTCATCAGTTACCGTTCATCCGGAAAACTAGTATAACGTTCGTTAAATAACGTCATTAATTAGCTCGTGGACCTCTTCCATTTTTCATTTCCTTCGGAAAGGAATGAGGTCCTCGTTGCATTCTTCCACCCTAAAAGCCGAGGAATCTACACTCAAAGGGCCTGATCGAAGAAGAGGTCGAGGAAGGCCCGATCGCGCTTGGTCGTTTCAGTGGACCAGCGATGTTGAGCCTGTCGGTTCCTGACGTTCACTCTTTCGACGCAATCAAACCAATCCAACAGCTGCTTGACGGTCAGTTCGCCGGCCCAAGACGCCACACGTTCGTAGAGTTTCTTCTCCTCAGCCTTGCTGTCAGGATCTCCGGCACGACGTTTGGCCTCGGCAACCACCTTCTCAACGAGCTTCTGCAAGGCGAATCGGTAGCCGAGAGCAACGTGTCGGCACAATTCCTTGCCCCGCACATTCCGCATCGTCCAGACGCGAATCCTCCGTCCGTCCAGCTCGGTCTTTACCGTCCGGTATGACTGCTCGATTTCGTTGCGGCGGCGATAGAGTCGCAACGCCTCCCAAGGATCGGAGTGAACGTTGCTGACCAGAACGAAGACGCCGAAATCCTTCTGCGTCTCGGCAATGGCGTTCTCGTTCGGAGTGACCTTGATCTTTCCTCCCTTGACCTTCTTCCAGGAAAAATACGTCTCCGCAAATTTCAGTTCGCTCTCGCTCATCTCCACTTCGGACACGATGTTTTCTTCGCAACGCCGAAGCTTTTGATTGAAGGCGGTGGTTTCAAGCGTTGCCTTGCCTCGGTTGAAGTAGTGGTGATAGTAAAGACGGAAGGATTTCGTCTCACTGTCGCCCGCGGCGATGCCGCCGCGGGTTCGCTGACGCTTCCACGAGAACGGCGTCATCTTCATGACGCTCACCGCGCTGGTTTGGGGATCAAAGGGACATTGAGAGGAATAACGGGAGAAACCTTCGCGCAGGGCCGGACTGTTCTCCTGCGGATCATTCAGGTGCTTGTAGATCCACGAGTCTCCGAGGGTCGCCAGGATGGTGAACTTGACGTTGGAGCGAAGGAACAGCAGGACGTTGGCCTTGGTGAAGAAACCGTTGTCGAGTGTGAATTCGGGATTGTTGAAACCGTAGCATTTTGCCCGGGTGAGAGCATTGAACAAGGTGCTGACGTCGGAGATGTTCCCAGGTTGGATTTCAAATGAGACGGGCAAGCCGGAATCCAAGGAGAAGAAGGAAACGATTTTGTAGATGTCCAATCCATCCCCGTCCTTGTTGAATCCCTGACGCGCAAAGGGTTTCAGACCGTCGGCGTAGACGGAGTGCGAGGTGGTGTCAAAGGCGATGGTGGTGCGCTTGTTGTCGACGGAACCAACCCGGGCGAGTTCTTTGAAGAGCGATTGGATGCCGGACTCGTTCAGACCGAGCTCATCAAAGAGGTTGTAGCAGACGTCTTCGGAAAGACCTTCCTCATACGGAAGATCGTGTTCGCACTGCCAGGCTTCGATGTTGTGAACCGTCTCTCCCGACGCAACGAGGTACTGCGCGACAGAAAGAAGCTCCTCCCCGGTGCCGCCGTTGGGATAGGCGGCACGCACCGCCGCATCAATGCCCGAGACCTCCCCGACGTGGGCCAGCAGATCGGTCGCACCGGCGCGAACCCGCACAGCCTCCAAGGAAGACGCCTCTGGCGACGGCTTTTTCTTCGGACGGCAACGAACCACCTCGGTAGAGTCTTTCAGGATTTTCTCCCCGACTCTCCGACTCGAAATCACACGGTTGTACTTCTTGATCGGATCGTATTGATATTGGCGCTCTTCGATGTACTTGGTTCCGGTTTTCTTGTCAGTGACTGTGACACGGCGGATTTTGATCGGCCATTCCTTCGTCTGGTCCATTTTTTTTGCATCTCCTATTGGGTGTATATATTATAGCATATGCACCCATCAAAAGAGTAAAATTTTGCCCCGATTTCTCGGGGCTTTTGAGGGAATGACCACTCTGTCCTGATGAATTGAGTGCTCGTTTTTCGGCCTTTAGGCTTCCACCCAGCGTTCGATATGCTTCCGAAGCTCGTCCTTTGAGTTATTAACCTGGCTTTGATTCAGTTTACATTTGTGGTACAATTCCACAACGATGACTGAAGCCAACTCCCTTGATGGCCGAAAGCTTTCGCTTTCAGCCCAGAAAGCCCTCCGCCAAC